>Ga0307510_10007917_pt1 | contig 12654 bp, 11 predicted proteins | sample 12_EM_MG_FD_207224 | JGI IMG/M metagenome (GOLD analysis project Ga0307510, IMG submission 207224) | Populus trichocarpa ectomycorrhiza microbial communities from riparian zone in the Pacific Northwest, United States - 12_EM | ecosystem: Host-associated > Plants > Roots > Unclassified | place... | reverse complement strand
AAAGAATAAGATTGAAAACCTTGATCCATTGATTATAACAAAACAAGAACCGAATGTATGAGGATGAACTCCATAAAATACTAGTCTTTGATAAGTTATGAAAGTTATCTAAAGAACTAAGAGTAAACGTAAACTCTCATGTACAAGTTTTATTTTTGAATAATCAATTTATTCTTTAAATACAAGCTAAATAACCCTATATAAAATTTCTTAAACAAGACTTTAAAAATAACAAAGAAGTTATAAATAAAATAGAAAAAAAAATCCTAAATCAATTACGAAAATATTGCAAATTCCATACAGGAACTTCTGAGCTTTATCGTAAGGCATTTTCAATGATTGAACGCTACTGAGAGTTTATCCTTATTAAAAACAAGACCTTTAGAATTTTTTAGCGAAATTTCAATATAATCCAATAGTTAGATTGAAAGTTAAATCCATTAACATAAAACTATACAATAGAAAAATAGACCTAATTCGCATATAAGTAGAAAGACAAATTGATTCCAGAAATAAAGCTGAAATATCTTGAATTTATTCATTAAATGCCTTTTTAATCTTCTTAGCTCATAACATTATAATAGGCTCAATTGAAACATTTAATGGATCATATGATGGTGTTTGCTTGATGATTCTCAGCACTTAATTTATCACTAGCACTTAATTTATCATTATACTATCACTAGCACTTAATTTATCACTATACAGGATCATATATTTTAATATACATTTATTTCTCATTTTAATATACATTTATCTTGCAACTTCCTGACTTAGACTTTAGTTAGCATAAACAATATTTATTAACGCATGTGATTCTCAATTTTTTTTTATTAAACATCCATCAGATTTTCAATTTATGGTTAAAAATTTTCTCCATCCTAGAAAATACATTGACAATGTCTTTGTATTTTTCTGTCTTAAAATAATTTTTTGCTCTCAACAGCAACATAACACAAGCCAACTAGCTAGTGTAGATCTAAATAGTATTTGATTTAGATTTGTATAACAATTGGCAAATGCATTAACTATTACATTCCACACCTTTTTACACTATTTCTAAAGCTCGAGTTCTTCCACTTACCCTAGATGAACAGGTGATTGAACGTTGACCAACCAAGCTAGGACAAGTCTTATAACACAACTTTCTAGTCTGCCCACATTTTTTTTTCTTTGCCTTTTTATTTTTTTCATTATCTTCTTTCTTGAGTTTTAATCTCCCAGTTAACACCATCAAAAGAGAAGTCAAACATCTCATAGAAATGAAATAAGCTAAATGTGTTTTTGCAAATACCGAGCCTTTGCCCCAAAGATGAAAAGACACCCGTTAGTCACCAACTTGATGATAAGCAACTCTTTTCCCATAATTGGACGAAGATGGATCAAGTATTCAAGATATCTCCGATAATAAACAAAACTGCACGTAACACAAATGGGTCCATAAGGTGTAAAGTCAATCAGGATTAAAAAAAAAAGAAAAAAGAAGAAGGAAGAGGTATGAACAAAAGGGCGGTAGATTACACCAGTTAAGAGTGCAGATTCTGGATATCACCAATCAAATGCATCTATGACCACCTTCAAGCCATAATGTACACAGGCAGGTGGTTTGTATCAAGTCATTCCAAAAGGTCAACTATTCATCAATCAAATCGATCTCCCCGGACCATTTATACCTCAGCAGTTGTTGACCGGCCATTATTTAAAATACGGGCCTGGTAACTATGGTCACAGATTTGACATTGGTTGGACAGCACAGAAATCTCTTGACGCAATGCAAGAGCCAGGACTATTTTCAATTTATCTGTACAATGTTGTCTGAAAATAGTCTTAAATATCATGACACTACTTACAAACTAACTATTCTATTAATTATTAATTAATTTGAATAATGAATTTACAAATACATCTCTAATAGCCCTTTCTCTTATGTATATGAGGTATTGATCACATCAGAATCATACAGTATTGAATTTGGAAGCCACTATCAATATAGCATAGGCATTTCATCAAGTGGGTGATTTGAAACGCAATTCAAAACAAAAAATAACACGTGTGCAGACATAAGGTAGCAATACATTGGGATGAACATGGAGGCAATGCTTTTTTCAACAAGGTCTGAATCAACTAACTCATTCATCTTGATGGTCGGTGAAACCCTAATCCAACACTCGAACCAATATGGTTTGCAACATAATATTTTTGTAGACCCCTAATACAACAGACAAGCTGAAGATAGTGAGTTAAATCACAAGTTTTTTTCTTTTCTTTTCCTTTTTTTTCACAAAATAAATTTTTTATAATTAGCTAAGTGAATCAGAGCGAGCTCATATTTACGCAAACCATAGCTTGCTATCTTAAAGCAAAAATTGACAATGGTCAGAAAAGCGCTAGTAATGGCTTATATAATGTGAGATTCAAACCCACTCCATCAGATTTGAGTGCAAAATAAGATATTCATTTTGGTTTCAGAAGTCGCATAAATAGTCACCCACGATAAAATACCACAAATTTGAATGAGGTTTATCTTTTATCATATATCAGCAGCAGTACAGGTCAGAAATAATTATAACCTGACAGTGCCAACCCCCTAAAGCCAACTCACTAACAAATGGTTTCTGATTTTCTAACTGTAACCCAGTCTAGAATTATCATGTGACAAACTAAGGATGGGTTGAGTTTTGCCAACCGTAATTGGCCAAATACTAAATCCTTCCTAGATTCATACCTTGGTTTAGTGACAAAGTGGTAGGCCCTCTGCTGCAGTAGACTTCTCTTTTAGAAATCCTGTATCAGAGGTCATATCATCATTCAAATTCAGAGTAGGAGTCGCTGGTGGTTCTGCATTTGGAGGAACCTGAAGGAAATCAGAAGGAAAAAATCATTGATAGGTCAATTCACATTAGACCCATTAACATGAAGAATAGGTTATACTCTAGACAATTAAATTAATTCCATGAGGATGTAAGTCTTGACAAGTCATGATAAAAATTGGTATACGAGCAAAAGCTCTCAGAAGCTCCTAGAGCACAAGGAGATGCGTGATTGAACAGACATACCATGATGCTTATCAAAAACAGCTGGCTACTGCAATGCATATGAGCATGGTTTTCAATAATGGCCATTATTTAATGGGATCGGAGGATTCTGACCGTTGTTCAGTTTTGTGGTGCCGTCAACATGTTCACAACAATAACGGTTACGATTTCAGTAGATAACGTTATTGGCTGATATTGAGAAAATAAAAGGTCAATCATGGCCTACATTTAATAATATGATTTTGAAATAAATTTTGTACTCCAAGTTCATGTTTTCACACTTTACTATTTTTTTAAAGAACAATAGCCACATTGTTTTGTAACACCTGTTAGTTCATGATCAGTAATCTGCAACCATCATTTAAAAGCAGTGTAGTCAAGAGGCGCTTGCCTAGGCGATCCCAGCGAGGCAAGGTGAGCCCCAACACCTTTATTAGCCTCAGGCATTGGATGTCAATGAAGCACCGCCTAGGCGAGCACCTTTTGAGTGGGTGCAAGGCATTAAGGCTAGTGCCTGCTTGAAGTTCTTCTTTATATGTTGGATTTTTCTTTTTTAAAAATAAAAACTAATTTATATTTTGACCTATTTATCCATTTTTTAATTGATATTTAATTTTGCTTTTTAATCTATTTGGCTACTTACTACTTTAAATTATCTTATTTTTAAGGGTGAAAAATATAACTTTATATGATTATGTTATGGTATTTTATATTTTCTTTTGATCTAATCCTAATTGGAAAGATATATATTTTATATTTATATATTATAATATAATATTACTTCTTCTTTTTTTAATTTATAGCAAATCGCCTTGGTTCATTCAGATGAACTCCATTCACAGTTTCTCCAACACTAGCATTTGAAGCAGGCATTTAGCCTAAAAAGAACAAAGCTAAGAGTACTTAATAAAACATGCAGGAGATATTGAATGAAGAAAAAGGCAAATAGATTTAAACCTCATGAGACAGATGAACATTAGAGGAAGCCAGATTTTTTAAATCAGGGACAGCAGCAGCTTCCGTCTTGGGTTCCTGTGCTGTGGATTCCATCCCATGAGCGTTGTCTGGCTGAATGTTTTCTACTGCATCCTGGATGAGGGTTTTATAAGTTTTTGATTTGCTGTTGTAGTCACCATTCAATACAACACCACTTTCAGCACTTGCCCTTTTCCTGATATGGGCATGTAGCAAAAATAAACACAAGTTTCACGGGAAATGCAGTTATAGCAACAACTGCCAATTAAGCATTAGCAAAAAATACCATGTTCTCACCTGCGGTTATTGTGGCTAACTATCTGGGGAGAACTTTGCTTGTTGGAAAATAATATTCCACGTAGAAGCTTTCCATCTACAATAGTCTCAATGGTATATCCATGAGGAAGGCTTTCAGTAACTTTGGCTTGAAATGTCTTCTTCCCATGATCACGCTGTGTTTGATTCAACGGGAAATTTTCTCTGCCTGCAAATAAAAGCACAAATTTTGTTTGGTATTCAACTCACATGAAACCAGGACAATACTGCCCAAATTGCTAGTCTTACCATATTACCATCATGGTAATACATAATTAGATTCTCTTAGTTTCCAGCAGATAAATCATGATTACAACAATAAATTGCCACGCTAATATAAAAGAATTGGTAACAGGTATAGTTCGAAACCTACTTAACTTGCATGCTTAAAGAAGTTAAATCACAAACAGTAGGATTCAAAAAGCATCAGTATACAGATCATCAGTAAACTAAATAGCAAAGTGCAAAAAAGGGAAATATGCAGAAATAGAAATGTTGGAGCTTGGAATCTAAATTTCAACGCGTAAAATTCCTTTTGCCACTGTTGGGATGTTGAGTGGTCATTCCAAAAACCACTATCTAGAACTTTTTGAGATTTGGAAAAGATTCCCAGGCTTTTTTCCAGAATATAATAATGCAATCTTGGGCGGATTATTCTTAGAAGTTTAGTAACCATGGCAATTACTGTATAAATTTCTCACCTTTTCCCTAACATTTCATGCGAACTAAAATTCATTTCAGTTCTACATCTAGTGTACAAATCCCAAACAAATTTCAACCAAGATTTCAACTTAAGTCCTGTCACTGCAGTCTGAACATTTTTGTTGATGCCAAAAGACTCCAATCTGAGAAAAGAGATTTCAACTCAAATCATGCAACTAACTCTTGATTGTTTTCTTGATGACATATAGACTATCTGATCCCAAAAACATAACAACATTTCAAACTCAGGGATCATATATGCTTGGTGGCCATCCGAAAATTCCACTAGCTTATTATGAAAAAAATCCTGCCTTCAAATGCCTTAGAATTGTAGCACAGTTCAACCCCATAAATTACATGCCCTTAACCTTCTCGGTAAGAAAGATAGCCACCATAATTTTTTGAAAAACCAGCCAGGCAACAGTAAACATTCTTTATCTGCACAACACAAAACCTTCAAAAACGAGCTGGAGGGTGGATATATCTCAACTAGTTTTTAAATCACGACAAATAAACTCCACTCTCATTTTGGCCATAGGAGGTGAGTGCTGCCACTTGGAAATTGTCCTGGCCTCCATGGAAAAAGGAATTAGAACTGAATTTACTTTCATCAAACTCTTCACTATCAATACCATGAATCTTGTAGCAATGTAGCCCCCTCTAAAGTGCTTAAATTTTAGCCAGCCATATGCATATTACATAATCCTGCCTTCAAATGCCTTTGAATTGTAGCACAGTTCAACCCCATCAATTACATGCCCTTAACCTTCTTGGTAAGAAAGATAGCAACCATATTTTTTGAAAAACCAGCCAGGCAACAGTAAACATTCTTTATCTGCACAACACAAAACCTTCAAATACGAGGTGGAGGGTGGATATATCTCAACTAGTTTTCAAATCATAACAAATAAACTGCACTCTCATTTTGGCCACGAGGTGACTGCTGCCACTTGGAAATTGTCCTGGCCTCCAAGGACAAAGGAATTAGAACTGATTTCACTTTCATCAAACTCTTCACTATCAATACCATGAATCTTGTAGCATTGTAGCCCCCTCTAAAGTGCTTAAATTTTAGCCAGCCATGTATGCTTACTACATAATGATAAGAAAAAGGTCCCCCATCTTATTACAGAACAGCAGTCTCTGAGTATCTGGACATGCTTAAATATTGGGTAATGGATACAAAAAATTGTTATGATGACTGGAAAAGAGAGACAAAAGGAAGTGAACCAAAAATTTATTTCAATCCCATTGGCTGCATCTTAACAAAGAAAAAGAAATTCCAGGAGGGACAAGACCTAAAAAAGTTTTTCCACATTTTTTTCCTCTGTTTAAATAGCATAAAGATGCATTTTCCATTAGAACTAGAATATCATTAGGAGTCCTTCCTCCTGCTCCGTCTCCAAATTGGTCAGAGCACATTTCATAAATTGCATTTCCTTCAGGAGGACAATTTTAAATTCATCCTCGTCCACTTTCACATAAGAAACAGAATCACAACATCCCCAATTGTGCTTTTGAACTCACTCCCACTCCATATTTCAAATGAAAAGAAAAGAAATCATATCATCTATTTTCATGGTCAATAAATCCTCAATGATGCTTTAGACCATTATGCAAGAAGTAAATAGCAGATAAAAGAAATTGCACACTCTGTCCCAACAAAGAGCAGACACTGGACTTATAGGACATTAAGATATTGCATTACAAGGAACACCAAGATTTTCCAAGTACACAGATAATGCTAAAAGACCACAAATTTCCGATAGAGAATTCACCATTTTCCAAAATAAAAAAGGCCACTGAAAGATTTATTAGATGAGCATCCAAATAAAAAGCTAGATGCATCTAGTCACGTTAAGTTCTATTTTTTGGACCATGTAAATAACTCATACAAAAACTCATTGAGACTGATAAAAACTGTGAAATAATTGTCAATCGAGTAACACTACCAAGGCACTCCAAAGGCATTTTTTAGTGATTGCATGAGACCTCCAATTCTGTCTGGTTCAGATATGAAAAACTACCAGATTAATTTCATGAATGGAAACTGTGATAAATAATATAAAAAGAGAGAAAATCTACTTTTTACCTGGTTGGGCATAACTCAGAAAGGTGTGGTGAAAGTCAGCATTTGTGTCAATTCGGACTAAAACTTTTTCATGCACAGAAGAATTAAGATTTTGTTCTTGGCACTTTAGTTTCAATTGTTTTTTCAGAGATAACTTTTCCATACGCCATTCATCTTGCACTCTTGTGAGACCTACATTTTAAATAATGGATGAGATTACCAAAATAAAATAATGATCTAGACTGATACAAGGGTTTATAGAATAACAAAATTGCATCACAAAAGCATGCAAGAAACGTTAGTTCAAGAAAAATATAAGAGAATGTACCATACCTGTGTGTAAATAATACATATCTTCCAGTGCCTCAAGACTCTTATTGCAGCCACCAATGAACACAAGCACACCACCCTTCAGTGGATCCAAGCAGTCCCCAGCCACAGAAAATCTGGCAGAAGGTCCATCTCCAGTTGTCATCACCATGGTCCAAATGCCAGTTTCTGCCCCCATAACAAATGTAGATGTTTACAGCAATAAATAACAATAACCATATCAAGAACTTGAAGATATAATCTGCTTGTATTTTCAAATCCACAGGAAAAGCAAGTAAAATGTTGAAAATTTGGTGGATTTACAGGGAGAGGGAAGTGCATTTTTTCAACGTCACTAAAACTTTATCAACAATAGCATGATACATACCAACATTAAGCATATGTAGGTCATCATATAGATTTTGAGCATCTGTAAATCCACCAAAAACAAATAAATTCTTGCCAAAAGAAACAGTAGAATGGCCAGCTCGAGGTGGCAACTTTTGGCCCGATGTGTTCAGCTCCTTCCAAACAAGAGTTTCTAGCAAAATACAAGAAAAATAAAGAGTAGGTAACACATCCTTGCACAAAAATACAATTTCAAATTATAATTGAAATTAATCATGTGCACATGTTTGAAAGCAAATACATAAAATTTACCTTCACATACGCACACACACAAATGCACATGTTCTGTGAGTGTGTGCGGATATATATTTATGTGCATGATAATGAGCAGAACCTGTATCTAGGATGTGGACATCTGACAAATAATAATCATGCCCATCTTCACCACCAATCACAATGATTTTATCCCTCCAAGATGAGCAAGTATGGCTATCGCGGGCAGAAGGTGGAGTGCCTGTTGTTATTGCTTGTTTCCATACAAATGTCTCTACAAAAGTAGAAGGAAAATGAATGACACAATGTCTTTAACCCTACACGGCTGTGCACAACAAATTGCAAGAGAATAATAATTTACTAAAATAAATGAAGACTTGTCTACTTTCAGAGCCCATCGAAAGAGTCTGAAAAGTCAATAAGTTTTAGAAAAATCAACTCAGTCCCCCATAACCCAACCCCTAAAACCCCCACCACATGGACGCAAAAAAATAAAAAATAAAAAATAATCCTTGGTAGTCCTGTATAGCATAGGAACTTGATGTATGCATAAATTGTAAGCGAAACTAAAGCATGATCAAAACAAATACTTGCTGACTAGCCATATATGGAGAAAGTTACCTGTATTCAAGATATAAAGATCATTGTAATAGATTTCATGACTATTATCTGAAGATTTTCCACAGCCACCAAATATGAAAAGTCGTTTGCCAACAAGGGCAGCGCTATGACCCTCCCGTGCATCTGGTCCATCACCTCTTACATTTGGAGATATCCAAGTATGTGATGCTACAATATGATGACCAATGAAGGAAGTGTAAATCTTCATCAGAGTTGCCAGCACCATAGGTAACAGAAACAATTTTGTTAAATATCATTCCTTAGTTACTCTTTCATGATCAGATCTATTTCATCATAAAAATTATTGCTCTGTGACACTTAAGATATGTAATCAATGGCCACGTAAAATAGTAGGGCGTGACATAGAAGGAAAATCAAATAGAATCAAAATCAAGGACAAGATCACTCACAAGTATCTAAGATACGCAGATCCTTGAGAGGGTTCATCCCATCAGTACCCCCAAACACATAGAGATTTTCACCAACAGTTGTACAAGAGTGGCTATCTCTCGGAACTGGCAGTGTGCCATTTAACATTGGCTGGCTCCAAGTCTGGTTAACTACAAGTCAGCAACCCGATATGAGAGCATAAAATAAAATTAGGGGGAAAAGAAATTGCAGATGAAAATTCAACAACTCAAAAGGCAATCATCAACGAATATCAAGTGAAGAAAACATGGAAAAATTTGTTCTAAAAGAAACCAAGAACACCTCAGCGAGAAAAATAAATGCTCGCAAGTAGCAAAAGCAACAAGCATGATAGAGTACAGATATAATCAAATCCTATTAGGTGGGACAAATACTTGCATAGGCTCGTATAGTTCATTGACTCCAAAATAGGAAATTAACCGCACAGACATATCATTTTGCACGCAGAGTTAAAAAAGAGAAGAAAGAAATAAAAATTAGTACCCGTACCCACAGGAAACCTAAACATACACTTCAAACACTATTTTAATAGCAAACCATAAATGCCACAAAAATTAATGCTAACAACAACTCCCATGCAATTTGCAACACCAATAAACACAATTCAACAAGTTACAGAAAAAAGGGGGGGAAAGCAAAATAACACCAGTAATCACATTTCCTCTCATCACCAAACTTAATACAGACAAAATTAATGCCAAGAAACAAAAAAGAAAATCCGCAAAATCCCCAATAAACAAAAAATCCAGATTTCGTACAAGCACCAAAGGAAACCCCAGAATTGCAAAAGACTAAAAGATAACGAGGACAAGATATAAAGAGAAAAATAAAAACAAGAGAAAAAAAGTAGAAGAAGTGATAACCCACCAGTGTCAAAGACATGAACTTGGTTGGTCTGGCAGTTATCCTTTCCATAGCCACCAAAAACATAGAGAAATCTTCCTCCTTTAATCGAATTACAAGTGTGTCCCCACCTCTTCCTTGGTCCATTTAACTCTTCTATTGCAACCCCTTGTTGTAACTGCTGCTGCACCCTTTCCCATCTCATTTTTTCTTTCTTTTGGAAAAAAAATTCTCCAAGGAAAAATAAAATACAAATGTGAGGTTTTATGTCTCACACAGGAGAGAATGAGAATCAGAATATAAAGAAATAAAAGGAAGTTTTTTTTTTGTTTGGATTATCAGTAGATTTAGAATAGAGTGTGATTTCTTTTCTTTTTAAGTTTGTTGTTGTTTCAGTTTTCATGCAGAACAGAAAGAGAAGCTTAGAGCAAAGTGTGTGTTAATAAATAATTAGACAGGGGCGAAAAGAAAAGGCATTAGGGTAAACTTGGTTGCAGCTTTTTATTTGGAATGTAATAAATTAATATTTTTTTATTTTTAAAATTTATTTTTAATAGCAATATTAAAATTGAAAGTATAATTCTACTAAAAAGCAACATCATGACTAAAATATTTATCAAATAAAAATGGTCAATTAAGTAGAGATTTATTTGTTGCAAATTACGTGACGAAAAGACAATTAAACAAATTAACCATTAGGGTAAAAACCTGAATGGGCTCAAGAGTCCTAAAAATAAAATAAAAAACCAAAAACTCATTTTAGAAATTACAAACTTCGTCCATCAAACATAACAGAGAATAAAAAAACTATATTTCTAACTAGATAAAAATGCATGGATATCATTTAATCCCAAATCATTGCATTTTGTTTTTGCATAAATTTTCTAGGAAAAATCATCAATATAGTTCAACTCTATTATTAGAAAGGACAAGTGTCGCCTTGCAATCAAGAAACACTAAAAATTTTAACTTTATTATCAGAAATCTTAAATTCAACTATGTCATTAGAAAATCTCTATTTTCAACCCTATCATAAGGAATTCTTAATTTTAATTTTATCATCAGGAAGTCCAACCCTTCCATTAGAAAGGACATGTATTAGCCTTGTAATCAGAAAACACCAAGAAATTCAACCTTGTCATCAGGAATCTTCAATTTTAACCTTGTTACCAAGAACCTTCAATTTTAACCATGTCATCAGGAATCTCCAAACTTAACATTGTCATCAAGAAATTTTTATTTTAACTCTATTATCAGGAATCCCCTATCCCAACCCTACGATTAGGAAAGAAAAACTTAACCCTACCTTCAAGAAGTTTGTCCCTGCCATGAGGAAGAACATGTGTCAACCCTGCAATTAGAAAACACCAAGAAATTCAACTTTGTCATCAAGAATCTCAAATTCAACCTTGTCATTAGGAAATATCCATTTTTAACTCTTTTAGATAGTGTTTTTGGCATTATTTCCTTTTGAATATGATTTCTAGCCCTTACCTTTTAGATAGTGCACTTTATAGCCCTATCATTTTTCCTTTTGAATGCACTTTATAGTCCTCATCTTTCAGGTAATGCGTTTTCTACCCTATTTTTATTTTTATTTTGAGGGTGATTTGAAGCCCTCACCTACCAGATAGTGTGCTTTCTAATTTATCTCTTTCCTCCGAGTATGCTTTCTAATCTATCTCTTTCCTCCGAGTATGCTTTCTAACCTTCACCTCTTAGATAACACATTTTTTAGCCCTATCCTTTTCTTTTCTAAGTGTGTTTTCTAGCCTTCACCAACCAAATAATGCATCTTTAAGCTCTATCTTTTTCTTTTGAGTATGTTTTTTAGCTCTCACCTCTTAGATAATGCACTTTCTAGCCCTATTTTTTTTCATTCTAAATGTGTTTTACAGCCCTCATTTACTAGATAGTGCACCTTTGAGCCATATCGTTTTTCCTTTGAGTGCATTTTAAAGCCTTCACCTACCAGATAATGCGTTTTCTAGCCCTTTCTCTTTTCTTTTGAGTGTGTTTTTAATCCCTCACCTGCCAAACAGTACGCCTTTGAGCCTTATCTATTTTCTTCTGAGTGTGCCTTTGAGCCATCACCTTCCAAATAAAACATCTTTAAGCCCTATCTCTTTTACATAGTGTTTTTTGCATTATTTTATTCTGAGTGCACTTTTAAGCCCTCACATGACAGATAAGATGTCTTTAAACCCTATCTATTTCCTTCTAAGTGTGTCTTTGAGTCCCTACCTTTTAGATAGCACACCTTTGAGCCTTATGTTTTTTACATAGTGCTTTTGGCACCATTCCCTTCTAAGTGCACATTTGATCCCTCACCTTTCAGATAGCGTGTCATTGAGCCTTATCTCTTTACATAGTACTTTCAACACTATTTTCTTTAGAGTGCGCTTTTTAGTCCTTACTTCTAACATTTTTTTTAGATTAGTCATTCTTAGAGATCTTTGAATATCCCATTATTTTGAGAAGGATTAACCACTTCATGATTTGGTAAATCCATATCCTTTTATCTTTTCTTCTTTACAAGCTTACTATTTAAATATCTAAAGTCTCTTACAAGACTTTCGGTTGTAAGTGTCACCCGTGTGCAGCATCATGATGAATCGTCCTCCTGAAATAGGATTAACGTGAATGGGTATGATAGAAAGAATAAGAAATTCTTGTCCTTTATTAATGAAACCAAAAGAATGGGAGTTGCCACCTAGTATTAAGGTCACTAGG
>Ga0307510_10007915_pt1 | contig 12655 bp, 7 predicted proteins | sample 12_EM_MG_FD_207224 | JGI IMG/M metagenome (GOLD analysis project Ga0307510, IMG submission 207224) | Populus trichocarpa ectomycorrhiza microbial communities from riparian zone in the Pacific Northwest, United States - 12_EM | ecosystem: Host-associated > Plants > Roots > Unclassified | place... | reverse complement strand
ATGGTGCTCGCGCTCGCCGACGAGGTGATTGAGTAGCTGGACTACGGCACTCGGCTGCGCCACGCAAAATCTCCTGAAAATCTGCACAAACCCGCAGCAGAATTCCGGGCTATCGTGCCGGCATGAAGCGGTTCCTGATGTTCACGCTCGTTGGTCCACTGATCGGCACTGTGGTTATGACCGCGTGGGCAATTTGGCGAACCCAACAGCGCGAGCCCGCACGATGAACCGTCGGGATTTGCTTGCAGGTTCGATATCCGCGGGTCTTCTCGCCGGCGGAATTCATCGATGGTCTGGTGCTGCGAAGGCGCAACAGCAAAGCTTGCCGGTCATCGGGCTTCTTGATGCCGTGTGGGGACGCTTTACCGGGATGATCGGCACTGGTTTGAGGGAAAATGGTTTTGAAGGCAGGGCCTTCACTGTCGAATATGGCCATTGGACAGGCAGACGGCCGGATTATCAGGCGGATCAGATGGCCAGATACGCCGCTGATCTCGTCAGGCGAAAGGTCGCCCTGATCCTTGCATTCTCGACCCGGACGGCCCTGGCGGCCAAAACCGTTAGCGGCGACACGCCGATCATCTTTCTGGCCGACGAACCGGTGGCGGCCGGGCTGGTGGACAGTCTGGACCGGCCTGGCGGTAACCTGACAGGAGCCGCCTGTCCTGTTTCCAGTTCGATCGCAAAGCGAATTGAAATTATCTGCGAACTGATCCCGACCACGAATTCCATCGTGCTCGTCAGCGATCCGGCCAATCCGCCTGCGCACGACATTGAAATCCGCGAGGCTCAGGTCGCCGCGAACGCACGCAGGCTTCAACTATCGATCGTCGCCTGGACGGGTGAGCACGATTTCGAGATCGAGCTTGCCGCGCTGCCGCGCGACCGCAAGGCCGCGCTGGTGTTTGGCAACGGCCTGCCGTTCTTTGTTTCTGGCGTTCAGCTTGACTATCTGGCCCAGCGCTACGGGCTTCCCACCATACTCGGATGCCGGGACGCCGTAGAACAAGGCGCCCTGGTAAGCTTCGGCACGCGCTTTGAGGATGGTGGGCATCTGATGGGAGTCTATGCGGCGCGTGTTCTAAAGGGCATCAAGCCAGCCGATTTGCCGGTCCAGCAAATCACGCGGACGGAATTGGTTATCAATCGCTGGGTTGCAAAGTCGTGCGGGATTTGCATTCCCGCAGCGCTGCTGAAACGGGCCGACGAGGTGATCGAGTAGGCGGGAAAATCGTGGCCAGCTAATAATCTTGCCGTCATTCCCCGATGCGCAATTGCGCATCTGAGGGCGTGCGAAGCACGAGCCCGGAATCCATCTCTCTGCAAAATTCGTGGACAAATGGATTCCGGGCGCGCGCCAAGTGGCGCGCCCCGGAATGACGGGAAATCCCCTACTCCGCTGCGATCTGCCTTGGTGCCGGTGGCGGACTGACGAGGTCGGCGGCGAGTTGGGCGTAGCGCGCCTTGGCGTCGCGCACTGCCTTCTCCTTCACCGGGCCATAGCCGCGGATGCGGTCCGGCAGCGACAGGATTTCGACCGCGGTGTCGTGCGTCACCGGCGACAGCAGGCCGAGCACGGTCGCGACGTCGTTCTCGTAGCCTGCGATCAGATCGCGCTCCAGCTTGCGGTCGGCGGTCTGGCCGAAGATGTCGAACGCGGTGCCGCGCAGGCCGCGCATCTTTGCCAGGATCCGGAACGCCGTCATCATCCACGAGCCGAAGGCGCGCTTGCCCGACCGTCCCAGCGCGTCGACGCCACGCGCCAGGAACGGCGGCGCCAGGTTGAAGGAGAACTTGAAGTCGCCCTCGAACTGGTCGCGCAGCTGCTTTTCGAAGCGGCCGTCGGTGAACAGCCGCGCCACTTCGTACTCGTCCTTGTAGGCCAGCAGTTTTGCGTAGTTGATCGCGACCGCGCGCGGCAGGGCCTCGCCGTAACCGCCTGACGTCGCGGCATCACGCACCTGTTTCACCAGCGCGCGATAGCGCTCGGCGAGTTTTGCGTTCTGGTAATCCGTCAGCAGTGCCGTGCGGTGGGTGATGATCTCGTCCAGCGACATCTCGTCCAGCGTCTTCGGCGCTACCGTCTCATCCTGATCCTTCATCATGGCGATCAGCCTGGCGGGGTCATGTGCGGCGAGACGCCCGAGCTGGAACGCCTGAAGGTTCAGCTTGATCGCGACGCCGTTGACCTCGATCGCCTGCTCGATCGCCTTGGCCGTGAGCGGCAGCAGCCCCTTCTGATAGGCAAAGCCCATCATCATCATGTTGGTGGCGATGGAGTCGCCGAGCAGGACTTCGGCGGGCTTTGTGAAATCGAAGAACGAAGAATCCTTGCGCAGCGCGGTTTCCAGCACGTGATTGACTTTACGGGCCTGGAAATTGAAATCGCGATTGAGGATGAAGTCGGCGATCGGAATGAGGTGGGTGTTGATGATTCCGGTAGTGCGGCTGGATTCGCAGAGCGTGATGGTGTCCTTGGCGGCAGCCACCACTTCATCGGCGGCGAGCACGAGATCAGCCGTACCAGTGACGATGCGCGAACAGGTGACGTCGGCTGTATGTTCGGACAGCCGGACGTGGCTGAGCACCGCGCCGCCCTTTTGCGCCAGGCCGGACATGTCGAGGATCATGCTGGCCTTGCCCTCGATATGCGCGGCCATGCCGAGCAGCGCGCCGATTGTTAGCACGCCGGTGCCGCCGACGCCGCCGACGGCGACATTATAGGGCCGCTCCAATGTAGGCCTTGAGGTGGGCTCCGGCAGTTCGCCGATATCGCCGACCCCGGCCGACGCACGTTTCCGCATCTTGCCACCGTCGATGGTGACAAAGGACGGGCAAAAGCCCTTCACGCAGGAATAGTCCTTGTTGCAGGTCGACTGGTTGATGGTGCGCTTGCGCCCCAGCTCCGTCTCCAGCGGCTCGACCGAAATGCAGTTCGACTGCACCGAGCAATCGCCGCAGCCTTCGCACACCGCCGGATTGATCATGACGCGGCGCGCCGGATCTTCCAGCGTACCGCGCTTGCGGCGGCGGCGCTTTTCGGCAGCGCAGGTCTGCACGAACACGATCGCCGAGGCGCCCTTCACTTTGCGCAGCGTCTTCTGCACGGTGTCGAGGTCGTCGCGGTGCGCGGTCTTGACCCCGGGCGCGATTTCGGAGGCCGGATAGGCGTCGGGATTTTCCGACACCAGGTAGATGTCGCGGATGCCTTCTGAGTGAAGCTGGAAAGTGATCTGCTGCGGCGACAATTCGCCGTCGACATGCTGGCCGCCGGTCATCGCGGTGGCGTCGTTGTAGAGGATCTTGTAGGTGATGTTGGCGCCGGAGGCGATCGCCTGACGGATCGCAAGGCTGCCGGAGTGGAAATAAGTGCCGTCGCCGAGATTGGCGAATACGTGTTCCTCCTTGGTGAAGGGGGCTACGCCGACCCAGGGCACACCCTCGCCGCCCATGTGCGTAAAGGTCTCGGTCGAACGGTCCATCCACAGCGCCATGAAGTGGCAGCCGATGCCGGCAAAGGCGCGGCTGCCTTCCGGCACTTTTGTCGAGGTGTTGTGCGGGCAGCCGGAACAGAAATACGGCGTCCGGGTGATTGGGGCGACGGCCTGCATTTGTGTGGCCTGGCGGCCGTTGAACCAGTCGGCCTTGGCGCGCAGCATGGCTGCGATTTCGGGATTGAGGTTAAGTCGAAGCAGCCGTTCGGTGAGCGCACTTGCGAGCGAGGCGACGCTGAGCTCTTCGGCAAAGGGCAGGAAGCGCTTGTCGTGGTCGTCCATCTTGCCGATGATGCGCGGCCGGACATCGTCGCGCCAGTTGAACAGCTCCTGCTTGACCTGATTTTCGACGATCTCGCGGCGCTCTTCGATGATGAATATCTCTTCCAGGCCGACCGCGAATTGCCGCACGCCTTCCGGCTCCAGCGGCCAGGGCATCCCGATCTTGTAGAGTCGAAGCCCAATCTTGGCGGCGACTTCCGGCGTCACACCGAGTTCGCGCAGCGCCTGGCGGATGTCCTCATAGCTCTTGCCGGATGCCATGATGCCGTAACGCGCGTTCGGCGAATCCATGGTGACGCGGTTGACCTTGTTGGCGCGGGCAAAGGCGATCGCAGCAAAGCCCTTGTAGTCCTGCAGGCGGCGGTCCTGGGCGAAGCGGTCGTCGGGCCAGCGCAGATTGAGGCCGCCCTCGGGCATTTCGAAATCGGTCGGAATCACGAACGGCGTCATCTCGTCGGTGAGATCGATCTCGGCGGTGGTTTCCACCGTCTCTGTGATCACCTTCATGCCGACCCAGCAGCCGGAGTAACGCGACATCGCGATACCCAGCAAACCCATCTCGATCATTTCATGGATGCTGGAGGGATAGAGATACGGCATCAGCGCGGACATGAAGGCGTGGTCGGACTGATGCGGCACGGTGGAGGACTTTGCGCCGTGGTCGTCGCCGGCGAGGCACAGCACGCCGCCGTTCTTGGCCGAGCCCGCCGCGTTGCCGTGGCGGAAGACGTCGCCGCAGCGGTCGACGCCGGGACCCTTGCCGTACCAGATGCCGACCACGCCATCATGCTTGGCGCCGGGCGAGAGGTTGAGCTGCTGCGAGCCCCAGACCGCGGTCGCGGCCAGGTCCTCGTTCACGCCGGGCTGGAATTTGATGTTGTATTGTTCGAGATGCTTGCGGGCGGCGAACAGTTGCTGGTCGTAGCCGCCGAGCGGCGAGCCGCGGTAACCGGAAATGAAGCCCGCGGTATTGAGGCCCTGCGCGCGGTCGCGGCGGATTTGCGCCATCGGCAGCCGCACCAAGGCCTGGATGCCGGTCAGGAAGACATGGCCGGAGCCTTGGGTGTATTTCTGATCGAGACTGATCGGACCCTGGTTGATTCCCATTTAAGCCCTCTTTGCCACCCTCTTGAGTCTTGATCGCGACGACCGCTATTCAGCTAGTCATTCGAACATGTTGCAACCAGTCTATGTCGGATTTTCCGCTCCGCGCACTACAAATCTGGACACGGGGCCCGTGCGCTCAAAGATCGCAATTTCGTGCCGGGAATAACGGGGCCCGGTTTCGGTTTGTGTCGTCGAAGTGCCCCGGCGCGAAATGGCATAACGGACCGGCTTGCCTGCTTTCACGCTATAACGCCCGAAGAGGTCAAAAGGTGCAGAGGCGATATCGGTCCATGCGGGCGATTCCAGCTGTTATCCTGTTGTGCGCTGCGTTCGTCTCCGGCGAAGGTTACGCACAAGCCTTGGCCCAATCTTCAGCCGAGGATGTCGCGCGCGGCAAGGCGCTGGCGGTGGCCGGAGACTGCGCCAGCTGCCATACTGTCGACCCGGCAAAGCCCTTCGCCGGCGGAAAACGCATCGATACGCCGTTCGGCGGCATCTATTCGCCCAACCTGACGCCTGACCGCGACACCGGCATCGGGGGCTGGAGCGACGCCGAGTTCTACCGGGCGCTGCATTTCGGGGTGGCGCGTGACGGCTCGCGCTACTACCCGGCCTTCCCCTACCCGAACTTCACCAAGATGACGCGCCAGGATGTGCTGGCGATCCGGGCCTATCTGGCGACGCTGACGCCGATCCGGAATACGCCGTCGCCGCGGGAACTACGCTGGCCGTTCAATTATCGCGTGGTCATGCGCGGCTGGAACTGGCTGTTCTTCAAGCCAGGCATCCTGATGCCCGATCAGCACAGAAGCGCGGAATGGAATCGCGGCCGCTATCTGGTCGAGGGTGCCGGCCATTGCGGCGCCTGCCATACGCCGAAGAACCTATTTGGCGCCGACAAGCGCAGCCAGAAGTTCGGCGGTGGGCCGGTCGCGGGCATGTTCGCGCCACGACTCGACGGTGCGGCGCGCAGCGGATTGAAATCGTGGAGCGTGGACGATATCGCCGAATATCTGCAGAGCGGCCGCAACGGCCGCAGCCATGCCGGCGAACTGATGTCGGAGGTCGTGCTCAATTCGACGTCCAAGATGAGCGACAAGGACGTCCGGGCGATCGCCGTCTACCTCAAGAGCCTGCCAGCCGGCGCGCCGGAGCCCGCAGCGCCACCCCCACCCGCGGTGCAAATGGCCGATGGCGAAACGCTCTACAAGGGCGCCTGCGTCGCCTGCCATGAAGTTGACGGCTCGGGCGCGCCGCGGATCTACCCGCCGTTGCCCGGCAACGCCAATTTGCAATCGGCCGATCCCTCCTCGGCCTTGCGCGTCATCCTCGATGGCTCGGAAACCGTGACGACGCCGCGCGCGCCCAATGGCGGATCGATGCCGGCCTATGCCGCAAAGATGTCCGACCAGCAGATTGCCGACGTCACCACCTTCATCCGCAATGCCTGGGGCAACGCCGCGCCGGCGGTGACCGCAGCGCAGGTTGCGAAGGCGCGGCGGAAATAGCGCTCGTCAGCGCTGGACACCGAGCGCCTCTTCCCTCACGTCTGACGGCGTCGCCCCGAAGGCGCGGCGAAACATCCGGTGAAAATTCGACACCGACGCGAAACCGCAGTGATAGGCCAGGTCGATGATCGTCATGCCGCTGTAGAGCGGGGAACACAGCATCTCACGCGCGCGCTTCAGCCGCCGCTGGATCACTTCATCGACGAACGACGTGTCGTTCTCGGCCAGCAGGGATTGCACGTATCGCGGGGTGATGCCGAGCTGGCGCGCAAGCACCGGGAGCGAGAAGTCCGGATCGGGGAAGCGGCGATCGACCTCGCGTCGGATCGCGAGCACGCGCGCCGCGCGCAATCCCCTGCGGGAGGCGATGTCGGCGGTCTCCTGTGTCGCACCGACGGCCAGTACCGCGAGATCGGTGATGTGCTGCGCGATCACGCGCTTGAGGTCGGCCAAGCCCGGTTCGAAATCGGCCTGCACGATTGCCAGATATTCGATCAGGTGCCGCAGCGCCGCTGTGCTGGCCGGAATGGCTTTTGCGAAGGCGGCGTTGGGATTGGCGATCATCGGCATGAAGGAATCGCGGGGCAGCGACAGTGTCAGGCCCCGGCCGCGGTTGCGTAACGCGAAAGCCGACGGGTCGTTGCCCGACAGCAGCACCGCGCTGCCGGCATCGATAATCGCCTCACGATCGAATTGTGAAATCACCCCGGTGCCCTGGATGACGGCGCCGAAAATCACGTTATCGCGGGCACGCGCCGCCAGCGCCGGCGTCATCAGGTAGTTCGCGTCGGACCGCGAGCCGATCGCAAAGCCGATGCCAGCCAATTGATGGAACGTGACGTCGGCATGAAACGGCAGGTCGTCGAGCGGCTCGATCTCGAATTGGGCGACGTTTCTGCCGTAGATTTCGCGCCACGCCGAAAGCCTCATCGCCTCGGGGAATGCGTCCGTCGAAAGGCGCATCGGGTAGCGTGGCGTGGTCGCGTTGGTCATGAATGGCCCCCCACACATACCATATTGTCGCAGCCAATGACGAAATGGTTCAGCGGGCGACACTTCGGGATCGTTCGCAAAAGTCCATTGCCACTTCGCAATACGCGACTTTACGACGGCATTGAGACGGTCCGCTCGTTGCAGAATGGGCACAGTGGTCCGGCAATCCACCGCCGCACGCCACTATCGCGCAAATCGCAACCATTGAGTGCGGGATCGGCAACGACGGTTTTTCGTACCCCTCCTATCCTCGCCGAAATGATCGATGCCGTCGCATTTTTTCGCAATTTTTTTGGTACCCAGACGATGATGCAAATTACCCGTGCGGGGCTGCGCAAGCTGAAACTGGCGCTGTACCTGTTCACTGTTGTTGCAGCCGTGGGGTATTCGTCGGCAGCGTTCGCTCAAGCGCCTGCGATCACCACCAGTCCGACCAGCCAGACGGTGGGCACCGGGACCACGGCGAGCTTCACCGCCGCCGCGACCGGGACGCCGACGCCGACGGTTCAATGGCGACTCAGCACGGACGGCGGAGCCACGTTCAACGATATCGCAGGCGCAACTGCGACCACGCTGAGCTTTACCGCCCAGCTCAGCGATAGTGGCCGCAAGTATCAGGCGATTTTCACCAACGGGTTCGGCACGGCGACCACTTTTCTCGCCACGCTTACCGTCAACAACATCGCGCCTGCGATCACCGCCAATCCGGCCAACTTGACGGTCGGCACCGGAACCACGGCGAGTTTCACCGCCTCCTCAACCGGAGCTCCGACGCCGACGGTGCAGTGGCAGCGCAGCACGGACGGCGGCGTCACTTTCGGCAACATCGTCGGCGCGACAGCGACCGCGCTCAGCTTTACCGCCCAGCTCAGCGACAACGGCAACCGGTACCGGGCCGTGTTCGCCAACAGCCAGGGCGTGGCGACCACCACCAGCGCCACCCTGACGGTCAACCTGATCTCGCCCGCGATCACCGCCAATCCGTCCAACTTGACGGTCGGCACCGGAACCACGGCGAGTTTCACCGCCTCCTCAACCGGAGCTCCGACGCCGACGGTGCAGTGGCAGCGCAGCACGGACGGCGGCGCCACTTTCGGCAACATCGTCGGCGCGACGGCGACTACCCTCAGCTTTACCGCCCAGCTCAGCGACAACGGCAACCGGTATCGCGCCGTGTTCGCCAACAGCCAAGGCGTCGCGACCACCACCAGCGCCACCCTTACCGTCAACTCCATCGCCCCTGCGATCACCGCCAATCCGGCCAACCAGACCGTGAACGCAGGGACCACGGCCAGCTTCACGGCTGCCGCGAACGGGGCCCCTACGCCGACGGTGCAGTGGCAGCTCAGCACAGATGGCGGCGTCACGTTCGGCAACATCGCCGGTGCGACCGCGACAACGCTCAGCTTTGCGGCCCAGCTCAGCGACAACGGCAACCGGTACCGGGCCGTGTTCACCAACAGCCAGGGCTCGGCGACCACGACCAACGCCACGCTCACCGCCAATGTCGGCGCGGCCAGCTCCATGACGGCAAATGCCGGCACGACGCCGCAAAGCGTTGTTGTCACGACGGCCCTTGCCAATGCCCCTGCGGTGACGGTGACCGATGCCGGCAACAATCCCGTACCGGGCGTCAACGTCACGTTCACGGCGCCAGGCGCCGGCGCCAGCGGAGCATTCGCCAACGCCACCGCCACGATTGCGGTCGCCACCAACGCGTCCGGCGTCGCCGCTGCGCCTTTCACCGCCAACGCCACGACGGGAGGACCCTACACCGTGACGGCCGCGGCGGCCGGACTGACGACGGTCAACTTCGCGCTGACCAACGTCGCCGCCAAGGCGGCGGTAACCGTCACACTCGTTTCCTCACTCAATCCAGCCACGACCAGCCAGACCGTTACGTTCACGGCCGCCGTGAGCGGAGCCGCGCCGACAGGCTCGGTCACCTTCAAGGACGGCGCGACAACGCTCGGAACCGCAACGCTTGGCGGATCCGGTCAGGCAGCGCTAGCGACATCGTCCCTGAGCGCGGGATCGCACCCGATCACCGCGGTCTATGGCGGAGACGCCGGCAACAATGGCGGAACGTCGGCGGTTCTGACGCAAACGGTCAACACATCAGCGGACAGCCTCAAGCTGCGCGCGCTGCAAGCGCTGGTGACGCCGATGGTGGCACAAGCCTCGGGCCAGGCGATTTCCAGTGCGGTCGACAACGCAATCAACGAGGGTTTCAGCGAAGACGGCGCCTTCATCGCGCCAAGCGGCAGCGGCATCCGGTTCAATTTTGCCGCCGATCCCGGCGCAAGCGTGACCGACGCCGCCCCCCGCGCCGGCGCCCCCGTCGGCCCTCGATCGCCGTCGTCGCGCATCGGCGATACATTCAGCGCGCTGGCCCTTGCCGAGCCGGACAAGGCGCCGCCGCGCCGGGTGAGCGAGCCGCGGGAATGGCTGGGCTGGGCCGAAGTGCATGGGACAACGCTCGATCGCTGGGGCAGTTCGACGGCGGCGCCGACCGCTAGCCTGCTCTATGGCAACCAGATCAACCTGCTCGCGGGCCTGACGCGCAAGTTCACGCCGAACTTCCTGATCGGCGTGCTCGGCGGTTACGAGACCTTCGATTATCGCTCGGACACGCTGCAAGGCCGGCTGAAGGGCGATGGCTGGACGGTCGGCAGCTATCTCGGCTGGAAGATCACACAGAACATCCGCTTCGATACCGCGATCGCCTATTCGGGCATCGGCTACAACGGCACCGCGGGGATCGCTGCCGGCGCCTTCGGCGGCACCCGCTGGATGCTGACGAGTGGCCTGACGGGCACCTACACCAGCTACGGCATTCAGATCGAGCCATCGGCGCGGGTCTACGCCTTGCGTGAGCGTGAAAACGCCTACACCGACACCCTGGGCACCCTGCAAGGTGCGCGCGACTTCTCGGCCGGCCGCGCCAGCGGCGGCGTCAAGCTATCCTATCCGATACTGTGGTCGGCAACGACCGTGCTGGCCCCCTATGCCGGTCTGTATGGCGACTACTACTTCAACAGCGACAGCGCAGGCGCAGCGGCAGCCGCCGCGGCGGCGATCCCGTCAATCCTCATCCTCGATGGCTGGTCGGCGCGCGCAACCGCCGGGCTGATGGCGAAGTTCAGCAACGGTGCGCAAATCGCAGTCAGCGGCGAGCGCGGCGGAATCGGCGGAAATTTCGGCCTCTGGACCTATCGCGCACGCGCATCCGTGCCGTTCGGTGCGCAATAGCTAGAGCCTTTTCCGTTCCGATGGAATCGGAACGGGGCTCTATCTTTTTGTTTTGACGCGTTTTCTTCACGCGAACCGGTATCCACTTCGCTCGAAAACGCTCTAGTTCGCTCAGCGCGGATCGCCGCTGAAGACGAATTTCGGCATTTCCCATTTGTAACGGATCGCGAGCAGACGCAAGCTCAGCCCGAGCACGAAGGTCAGCGCGGTCCAGACTTCGTCATTCAGTTTCAGCCCGAAGGCGGTGGCGTAAAATAATCCGGTGACGACGGAGACGCTGGCGTAGAGTTCGCTGCGAAACAGCAGCGGCACGTCGTTGCAGAGGATATCGCGCAGCACGCCGCCGGCGCAGCCCGTGATCATGCCTGCGACAATCACGATCGGCAGCGACGCACCGACCTGCCAGGCGACGTCGCAGCCGGCCATGGTGAACACGACGAGCCCGATCGCATCGAGCACCAGAAACGCCAGATTGAGCCGGTGCACGTGGCGCGCGATCAGGATAGTCACGAACGCTGCCACCGCCGTTATCGCCAGATAGGACGGGTGCTGCACCCAGACCAGCGGATAGTGCCCGAGCAGCACGTCGCGGATCGTTCCGCCGCCGAGTGCCGTAATGCAGCCGAGCATGCATACGCCGACCCAATCCATGCTGCGCCTGCCCGCCGCCAGTGCCGCGGTCATCGCGCCCGCGGCCAACGCCACATAGGACAATAAATGCAGGACGGTATCGCTCGGCGGCAGAGTCCACATGGGCAACCTCATGGCATGATTCGGGGCACCGTCGTCGCGGGTTCCATCGCGAACATAGCCGAAAAACCCGGTGCGCAATCGGCATGGCGGGGAACCTCCACCGCCACCGCCCGTTGTTACGGGGCTAACGGAGGAACCATCCATGGCCTACCAATTCAATCCGAATGATCCGTATCGGGCCAACCTGAGCGACGACGAAATCCGTCGTCAGGCGCGGCTGAACAGCCTCGACAATGAGATGCAGCCTGACCCGGAACTCGGCGAGGGTCCCGCCAGCGGCGCCAAGATTGCGATGTTCGCCGTTGCCATCGCTGTGGTGATGGGCGCCTTGTTCTATGGTCTGAACAATACCAGCGTGAACCAGGCCGGCACCTCGCCGACCAACCAGACCGCCCAGACGCAGCCGGCCAACCCTGCGGCGCCTCCGGGTATGCGTGACGTGACGCCGAAATCGAACGCTCAGCCTGGCACGACCACCGGTGCCGCATCGCCGCGCCCGGCGAACCCGGCCCCGCCCACCGACAACGCGCCGGCCAAGCAGTAACGGCTGAGACTGACTGGCCAGAACAGAAGCGCAGCGGGCATTTGTCCGCTGCGCTTTTTTGTTCGGGCGGTTTAGCTGAACATCTTGTTGAGTTCGCCGCCGGGATAGCCGCTGGCCAACTCGCCAAAAGTGCCCTGCTCGGCCATCTCCTTCGATGCCTTCATGAAGCCGGTCCACGCCATGCGCGCCAGCCCACCGCCGACGCTGATGCGGCGAACGCCGAGATCGCCGGCAATTTTCAGCGACGGGCCGGCCGCGCCGACCAGGAGATTGACGGGTCTTGGCGCGACCGCCTTCACCACGGTCGAAATTTCTTCCGGCGTCGAAATGCCGGGCGCATAAAGGCAATCCGCGCCGGCCTCGGCATAGGCCGTGAGCCGGTCGATCACGAGCTTCATATCCTTCACCCCACGCAGGAACGCCTCGCAGCGGCCGGTGAGCAGGACGCCGCTATTGTCGGCATCGATCGCCTTGCGCGCCGCCCTGATGCGATCGATGGCGAGCGCGCGATCGAACAGCGGCTTGGAATTGTCTCCGGTAAAATCCTCGATCGAAAGGCCGGCAATTCCGGTCTTGACGGCGCGTGCGACGTTGACGCCGACCTTGTCCGGCTCATGCCCAAAACCGTCTTCGAAATCGGCATTGACGGGAATATCGACCGCCGCGCAGATCGCGGTGAGGTGATCGCAGACGTCGTCGACGGTGACGCGGTTGTCGGCCCT
>Ga0307510_10007914_pt1 | contig 12657 bp, 20 predicted proteins | sample 12_EM_MG_FD_207224 | JGI IMG/M metagenome (GOLD analysis project Ga0307510, IMG submission 207224) | Populus trichocarpa ectomycorrhiza microbial communities from riparian zone in the Pacific Northwest, United States - 12_EM | ecosystem: Host-associated > Plants > Roots > Unclassified | place... | reverse complement strand
ACGGTTCATGTAGTTATTATCCGAATTTTTAGTCTTTGCTTTTGGCTATATTTTAGTCCCTCCTTACTCTATTGACGCTCCCTCCTTTTAGAATGTGATTGGTCATTACTCCCCAGTCTTTTATTCTATTATGTACTCAACGTCGCCAACTAAAAAGTACTATCTCAGAATATAGTCCAATTTGTTCTGTTGAAATTTTTGTGAATCGATGACTGAGGGATCAAGTAGCAAATCCACACCGATAACCCTCAATTTGTGTTTGGCTCTCAGCAAGAAGGGGGGGCAACAATCCCAAAATTTTCTCAATCACAATACCGAAATTCCTGTCCTCATACTTGGCGGCAAAGCGCTCACCATCCACACCACGATTAACAAAATCTTGGATAGTTGGAGGTGCGGTAAGAAGGGTGGGTGCAGCAGACGCGATAACATTAGTGAGGCATCTGAGCATAGAAAGAAATCCGCACATTAACACCTGCTATATAAGCCAAAACGAGTGATATATGGTGAATAAGTGTTTTGACGGATAGTGAGCATCCCCGTACCACTGTTGTCCCCTGCTCTATCCCCCAGTTTGGAAAGATGCAGCTTCGGGCAGATGCCCTGCGGTGGAAGTGTTCTTGGCTTATATGTGAAGTGCGAACAGCAAGTACCTTCCGACGATTTTTTAGTCAGACCAGAAGGGATTAGCCCTCTGCTAGTCTGCACGTTCTCCGCCTATTCTTTTGTTCATCTGTTCCACAAGGGCTCAAACCCACACCGGTTGCGGAGCCGGTATCGCCTCCGAGAATTGAGATAAAAAATTTCCTGCTTGCGTCCTGCCAAGAGAGGAGGTGTGGGCTGGGCCCGGATTTTCCCCCACTCTACTAGGTGTCAGTTGGCAGTATTAGCCTTAACCCCGCACCGGAAGGGGGATGTGCCATACCGCTAGGTTTTGTGACTGGGAATTGCATATGGGGCGTGTCCTTCCCGGGGATGGCTGGTATTTTTCAAAGGGGGAAAATACTCTCTCTTCGCACACTTCTACATAGGAATGATATGATAGGACTATGGCAGTGAAAACTCAGCATAAGTGGAATTGGGCTTTCCAAGAGAAATCGAGATCTGCCAAATAAAGCCCAAACTCTGGTCAAGTCTCCTCCCCTCAAGATGCGTAGTCATACCGGTAACATGTATATGTGTAAACCCTCTGTTAGATTTACAAACCTACCGGGAGAGATTGAGAGGGGCGCACCTCCTTATTATCACGAGCCCACCTGCGGTGAACGTCTGACCCTGAGATGGGGGAGGGGGGGGGACCTCCACTTAACACAGGGGTATGCATTCTTTGAATCATGGTTATCACTCGACAACTCCTAACCTGCGAGTTGATTCAGGGGCTGGGAGGATTTTCGAGGGAAAGCAGCTTGGAGGTGAGGTCACAACCTCTTCCCGGCTGGCCGGCCCCTAGCTAAAATTCGTGTTGGTCTATCTACCCACTGCTCTTTGTCCTTAGGATTATAAAAACTGGCTATCTCCCCTGCTCCCTGGGTTTTTTTCTCTCCTCACCAACCATCCGAGCATAACCAAAGCCCCTTGACAAAGGTATTCCTTTCCGAAAAGTCTTTACTACCCTACAGCAAAACAAAAATCAAAAAAAATCACAAAAATCCCCCCCCGTCCCATCCGCCTTTCAAAAAAAAAACTCACAAAATACCCCTTATATCTGCCTTTAATTAACCATGTCCATCCGCAACAATGCCACAAGAGCAGAGATCTTCTTCGCCTTTGGAAATATTCACAAAGAGGTGGCCGCGAACATCGCACCGCCCTCACCTCCGGACTTGCTAAAGGATAGCATCAGAAATGACACACGAGAACGACTGAGAATATGGCTAATAGGCCCTCTTGCAGCAAACCTGTTGGACACCCTCCACCGCCTCAAGGCGGAATTCCACCCAAGCCTCATGCTGGAGCGCCCTACCCAGAATCCGTGCTCTCCCGCTCTCCCGCCAGACGCAAACTCTTCCGTGGACCTAGCACCCTCATGGTTGATACCATGAACTCCGAAGCAGAGCTGGCGGTACGTGCTGCTGACGATAATCGCTTGCAGATATCGAGATATGGTCAGAAGTTCTCAGCATTGATGGCGGAGTTCTCGATGGAGGAGGATAGGGAGAAGAAGGCTGAGATAGTTGCGGAGCTGGTGGTTTTGGGGCATGAATAGTGCATTTTGGAGTCTAGGATTGCGGCTGTGGATTAGTGGTACCAGATTATGTGGGCACCTCCGTGTTTCTAGATTTTCCTCTTTTTCCCTTTTCTTTTTCTTCTTTGGTTTCTTGATTATATTATTTAGCATGGATTTTTGTTATCCGGGGGGCAGGGATTTTTCTGTCTTGATTTTAACATTATTCCCTTTCTGTTCGTGCGATCTCATAAGATGCCTTGCCCGCAAGTCACTTGTGACGATTGTCCCGCCATTGGGATGGCTTTTCTTACACTTTTTTCTTTCTCCTTTCCATTCTTTACAGTCCATGCTACCGCCAACAAATCATTCAAAGCATACGAGTACAAATCTATACTACGTGCAGACATTATCGCAGCGCAGAAACTATAAACCATCATTCCAAAACCCTTCTCCTGCCCCCCCTCCCTAAAGAAGAAGTATATCCGAGTCGCCCACCCTCGACGGAAAGGGTATATAGTAACCGTAGCATAAACTTCACCCACTAGAACACTACTCCTAATACTTTTTCGAAACCAAAATTATGCTATGTTGATCACTACCTTCCCCAAATGACCTTCCTTTCAGGGAACCGAATCCTAAATAAAAACTTCATTCCCATTTTTCCGGCAGCAAACACAAAACCAACCAATCACACCCGCAGAACAAATAATACAATATATGTGCAGGGAGTAAGTGGGGGGAAATAAAATAATAAGAGGTCGGGCAAGCCATCCGATGGAAATCTCGCTAGTTGAACTCAAAATTTTTATTTTATAATACCGGTGTGATATGAAGCGATTGCCAACCTGGCTTCCCAATTATTTCGGTTTTTATGGGTAAGTCAAATCTTACAATGCTTGGTCCAATCTCATCGTATTCAGCCTTAGTGTCGCAGTAGCTTCTGAATTCCGGGGCTTGACCCAACAAACTTCCTTCCAACCATGGCCCATGTTTCTGCCTCTTGTGAGTAATAACCTGCACCTCCAGCCTTAACGCCACCTGATTTCCCCTCTGACTTGCGAAGACGAGTATCGACAGGGTGGCGGATGTCATGCTGAAGACGTAGACCGAAATCCTGATAGAGTGTGGAACCGCCGGAGAGAACAATATTCTATTAAGTAAAATCCATTAGTCCTGGGCCCAACATATATATGGATTTCGGTACCTTGTAGAGACCTCTCCGAACGTCAACAGAAGAACTTTGGATAACAGAATCCACAACAGTGGATAAGGGAGTCAAGAAATCACTAGAGTAAATTCTGGGATTGAATATCGTAATATCCCGGGTGCCAAGAACCTCTCATGCCCCACATCAGCAGTAACTTTCCGTCCTCCGGGATGCTGCTCAACAAAGTATTTCTGAAACCTCTCTGGCTCCCGGTCAAATCTTCGGCGGGCTGGCCCAGAAGGGCATTAATCTTTTTCATGATGGTATTTACGAGGGAAATAACCGTTATTTCATAGGTGGGGGAGGAGATTTTTGTTTAATGTGATTGGGGTCTATGGTGGGCTAGGGCCAGCAGAACAGGCATTAGCAGAGCTGGGGATAATTCCTTGTTGGCCATATCAAACTTACTGCTAGTGACGGTGAAGGAAACCTGGAAACACGGCGAGAGGTTGCGCACCTTGTTTGATTGAAGCCTGGAGGGCAAGAAAAGGGACTGAAATTATCTAGCGGTTGGAAAATGGGGTAACGACCGGGGACCCAGCTCCAGGGTTGAAAAAGAGGCTTTTGATAACGCAACACGGGGGGTTAGAAAGAGGGAGGTGTTGAAATCGAGTGTTGTCACGTAACTCTCCTTAAACACGATCCTTTTGGCCACCGGTTGCGAGGATCCATCATTAGCCTCCGGACGACCATGTAAGTGCCCGTGCCTATGCTCGTGGGCTGGCCGAGGATGATACACTCGGACAGATGATGCACACGGACACGCCTCTGGCAGTGTCGTTCTTCATGTAGAAGACGGTCTCGGATGCGTGTCAGGTGGTCTTCCGGAAATGAAGTTCCCTTCTGGACGCTGTCACTCACTTTGGCTAGTCCGAATCGCCTTACGCTTAGAACCCCGCCTTTGTGCGTCCCTATGCCGCTGAAGACTTTCATGTGGCAGGGGTAGATGCGAGCGCATAGTGTGGGGTTTTTCGTCTACAACTGAGTCCCTGTCTGTTCATCATCACCATTAGTTACACTGTTTAGGGGCTGATTAGTGAACGAGGGGGCCTTTGTGCGTTTCAATTATTATACCTCGCAGCTTCAATCCCCAAAACCTCCTTAATCTCCATGGTGCTATTTGACTTCGCCGCAGTGCCCACCACGCCATCCATGTTCATGCAAATCTTGAGTCCGTGGCCCTCCACAGTTATTTGATTCTTCCCCATCTTGTCATCATGCCCGCCTGCCGCCGTCGCCGAGTTCAGCTATCCTATCATCGCCATCAGTGGTAGCTCCCGCCTCAGATTCTACACGGGTAGGAAGACTTCCGAATGGTCTTTTTTGCGCTTCTTGCCCTTCTCGCCCATCTCGCGCATTATAGATTCTTATTCTATTCCTTACCACGCGGATGTCTTGAAGTGTGGATTTCCGCTTGCCTTTTACGACGGTATTTATGATGCCATCGATCGTTCGTTCTAGCTGGAGCTTGCTAATTGTTTCTTGATCCAGCCGTATTCTGACGTAGCTGTCGTCTCGGGAGAAGTTGTCTTCGCTGTAGGGAATTATCTTATGAGATTTAGCTAGTGGGGGGTGGTGGGGGGGGAGGGAGGCGAGTGATCTTGTATGAATGCAGAGAGGGAGGGAAACCGACGGCTTCCAAATAATTCTTTTCAATCCTACCCTTGGCAATTTTTGCAGCTCGCTCGTAGTCCTGCGTTACCGGAATGCAGGTGATGATAGGCGTGTTGATAACCTTCGAAGCGTTGATGATTTGCTTGATAAGGGGAACTCCAAGAGTAACTTTCATGGAGGCAATACTAAGTTAGAGAAATGGTAATTCTTCGGGGCCATCTGGGTTCCCTGCTTAGCAATCGACTGGGTGCCGACGGCATCCACCACGGACAAGGGCTCTATCTTGGCCTGCCAGTATTTCGATAGACAGTGCCGGAGGAATTCCCGAAGATTTTTTTCTGGGATTTTCATGATGCTGGTTATCGCTTTTACATGGTGCGGTCTAGCGTGCTAGTGCAGGGCTTACTGGAGGGGGGATTGGTGGAGGAGAGGTGTATACCTGAGAAGTAGGAGTCGTCCACATTTATGTAATCTACGTCCGGGGGTTCTTTGTGTGATGGTAGGTTGTATTGTAGCCGCAATGCGCCAAGTTCTTATGCCCTTTCGGCCATGTAGTATCAGACGGAGTTGTTGAATCTCTTCTTGATCTCCTGCAAATCGAGGGTTCTGTGTGTTAGATGTTTCCCCTACTGGATCTCTTTTCCGCGTGGATCAATTCTGGATAGTTTTTGCTGTTGCGGATCTAAAAATTTCATCACAGAATGATACTATACCTTATGCGAGGAGAACATTGTTGGGGTTGCTAAAGGTAATGTTCTTTGAACTTAGGCGGTGAGATAAGGCAGCAAATGTATTGAGGAGAACAGCGGACGTACCTCAGAGTGGTAGAATGTTCTGTTGAAGATCACGCCCTGTGCATTTCCCTCCAGAGTGACAGGGTCAAAATTGTCAAAGAAGCCGGATGATGACGTTAGGACAGTGTAATCGTAGGCGGCGGACAAGTGCCCCAGGAATTTGATTAGACACTGAGACATGTACTGAGTCTGGTCATTCTCGACCGCAGTATCGACTAGACCTTCAGGGCTACATAGAGCCTGGAAGAGAGATTCTGCCATGGTTAGCCCGGAGTACGAGTACATAACGAATAACTCAAATTCCACTATTTCCACTCGGACATTCTTTCGCCACATGATACAATTTTTCCAACAGGATGCGGCAAATCAGCCCCACGAGTTGTGTCGATGAGATGTCTGTATCTCGTAGCATGACATCTAGAAGAGAGTTTTTAATGTGTTCAAGGGACATGTTTATCCCAGCTATAACAATCCAAGCAAATAAGCGGTACCGCTTGCCCCCCCCCCCTCCCATTTTACTCGTATTCATCTCGATTTTCAATAGAGGGCTCGAACGGTAAGATTGTATAGCGCACAGCAGCAGGCGTCCTTGAGCGAATCTGTACGGAAGAACAAAACCACTTTATATGTCTCAGCGGAAAGAGGTAGGGGGCTGGTTGTGTAGGGGTCTCTTCTTACTGGCTCTCCGCTACTGCGAATAACTAGAAGACTGGACAAGAGTCTTGGAGATGGCGCAATGTGACACAATGTCATTATCCATCCCTGTCCGCTCTCCTTGACAAGATCGAATAGCGGTAGTAGAAAAATCAGATGACATTGAACTACCGCTTATTGTATTATCGGTATGTACAGGGGTGGTTTCGCCCGTATTCTTTGGGGGATCTCGGGTTTCGGGTCGCCGCCCGGTGGGCGTTGTGTCCGTGTGGGCCAAGAAACGAGAGAAAAAAATACGTGTCAACTGACTAGTGCCAATGGCGGACAACTTAGACATGTTCGGTTGGGTTGCGATAAGGCGATTGGGGTTGGTAATTCTCAAGAACAATTTTGACGTTAGACCTATTGCATCAGTGGAATCCGCAGCGAGATTTGCGTTAATAAGCTCATGACAATCCAGTGGTGATATGCCGATCGGCGATTGTGGACCAATCTTGCTAAGGGTGCAACAGGTCTAATATTAGTAAGCACTACTTTGCAGTTAGCCGGGAGGGTAACTTAACTTATTCCCCATCATTGCATCAGGTCTCTGAGCATTTTTCGCACTCACCTCTCCGCCCCTGGAAGAAAAAGGATCTATCTATCACCGGCCAACGCTGACCGCTAGTATTCCCCTCTGGTTTGGTCTCCCGACTTAGCAGTGTCCGCCGCCAACATCCCGCCAGAATGCGCCATATTCACAATACCCCTCTCCCGCCACATCCACTTTAGCCCAATCACCACATTCATGTTACTGACCTCCCTAGCTTTAACCTATTGGCGCCTCTCCCTAACCTAACACCTCCCTGGGCCTGCTAACCTCAGGGCAGCTTTCCCATGACCCAAAAAATGCTGTCTGGAGCCCCGCAGGCTATTCAAACATGCACGATTCCGAACAGCAGACTGCTACAGTACCCGAGAATCTTCAGTATCGAGCCGGTATTCACAACAAGAAATGCCGAGCGGAGTACTATACGTGAAGAACTACACCTTCATCAAATTGACGCTGGCAACGGATGGAAAGAAGGAACTGCTCTTTGCGGAGGGTGCGGGGCACAAGGCGCAGAGGAGGTTCCTGCTCCCTGCTCCTTCGTATGCTCATACTAGGGGATTGGTCCCCGGGGTTCGGTCTAAGGGAGTAGAAATGGCCGAGAAAGTGGTGCGCGCCGCCCGGGACGGCCCTGGTGGTGGCGGGGAGAGATGGGGGAGGTGGTGGAGGTGCGGTTCTCATACAGTCGGCACTTCCGGCCACGGCTGTGAATTCCGCACACTAGGCAATGCTTCCATAAGAAGTAGTAGCAATGCTGGGGAAAAGTAGTAAACGGCGACGGGGAAACGAAACGAATCGCCAGGGGTGAGCAACAAAAGACTTGGATCGCCAGCGTACAACTTAGGAGTAGAGAACTTCTTTTTATTCAACTGCTCGCCCAACTAACCAGCTGACAGTAAAGGTAGGGGGATATATAAACCAGCGAAGTCCTCTCATTCTTCTGGAGATCGCGACCCATGTCCATTCCCCCCATGCATGTCCCCTTTCTCCTCCGCAGACTTCCGTACAAACAAAGCAAACATCCAGAACTCCCGCTTTTCATTGCCTCTTCGCATCCGACTCTTTCATACCGCATTGCTTCCTCCGCTGCGTCGATCGCAAGCTTATATCTGAAACATTCGTCCTAATGACAAAGCTATGTGCGCACACCGTAAACTAAGCATGCCAAGTAGCGTCAAAGGCTTCAAAGGGCACTCCCGTTGTAGGGAGGTACAGGGCATAAGTTTTGTAGGTTACACAGGGGGTGAGGGCAGCAAACCTCGCTTGTGGAACCTACAAAACTTATGCCCTGTACCTCCGTACTCTCCCCACTCGCAATAAACAGAACCGTGGTGCTCTAGGATGCCGACGCCGAGGAGTTCAGGCTAGTGGCGAGGGTGGAGTAGCCTCTGTTAAGTGAGATTGTTGCTTCCCCTCATGCGTGGAGGGGCCGAAAAGTGTATTGGGGATATCTTTGCTAAGGTGGAGTTCAGGTATCTGCTTGCAGCTGCGATTGACAGGTGCGAGCTTGAGCAGGATGGGAAGAGGGAGGTGGTTGTTGAGGCAGGGCTCACAGCGAAACTCTACGGGTGTATACTTGGTTCGGTTAGGGAGTGTGGTTTGGGGGTAAATTTTTGCTTATTTTGCCAATATTCTTTATTATCCTGGGAGGATGGAAGGGGGAAAGGATGGAAGGAATGCATGAAGTCATATGTGGTCACTCAATGCGTTCTGGTTTTCACAAGTGGTGGCAAAATTATCATAGATAACCTTACTATTGCTGCGCTCGAATAAACAAAACTTAATTGTTTTTCTCATTTTTTGGGGGAGATCACTTTTTTTTCTTATCATCGAGCTTGTTGTAACAATGTCTACTAACACATTAGAAGGAAAGGGCTACTCCATCTTGGCTAGCGAGCGGCAAGAAGCGGGGGAATCATTTGGCCAGCTCACGATCTATTATCACAATTCTTTGACGGGAATGAATCATTGGAACTGCATTTTATGCACTCTGCGCTGCTCTCATTCACAAACGTACAATGTATCGCAATGCTGCGCAGGATTTTTTCACTTGGTTGGTTCATGTCAAGTAGTGAATTTCTCAGCTCTCAGAGATGGCTGTTCCCGCACCACCTCTGCTCTCATTTGAGAGGTGCATTCGTTTCTTTACTTCTTCGTTTCGTTGATTTCTGGAACATGTTGGACTTGGGTCATTGGCTGTATATGGTGAGTTTATTGAGCAGGTAGGCCGGGCTTGCCGTAGTTGGTTGTTAGCTGTATGAGAGGGTGGCTCTCGTTCATGGGTTTGTTCGTTGTTTTAGGGTGGGCAGCGGATCATGATTTCCCTTCTGTGAGTTTAGTTTTGCTTGTTTGATGAATTTTTGATTATTTTATTCTTGCTATTTTATTTCAGTAGCCACAACCCAAACGCCTTCTGGTCGTATTGGACCCCCGCGATAAGATTATCGGAGGGTTGCTTGCCCCTTGCGGGCTCAGCGGCGGCTCCTCTTTTTTCTGATGCTGATTCCGCTGGCCTCCAACCTGAATTCTTCCCTAGCCTCACTCCTGCAATACCCCTCCCCGACCGGTCTGGAGTTTCATTTACAATTTCCAGAGCCTCCTCCTCTTCCTAGATGGCCCACCTTCTGGGGCCCAATTTCCCCTTATAATATTTGGCATGAATCGTCTTTCCAACATTATAGGTCTTGGTAACACGGGGCTTTCCACCGCCATTGTGGATCCTCTGGCCGGCAAAGTTGCATAAAACTGCTTGGTATGGAGCAGCGGCCACACTTATCGATTCTAAGCCTTGCATATCACTCTGCTCACGACCCTTTTCGATCGCCTCAGTCTTCTCAACCCCGCAAACTCCCTCTTGGCCCTCCTTAGGATCAGCCTGTTCGTTATCTTCCCCCTCTTCTCCCTCCTCTTCCTTCGAAGTTGATTCGTTGGCGGGTGGGCGAGCAACCTTGCAAGCCATCCCCCGAACACCATTCGAGCTAGCCTTGACCGACCTCTGGATCCCGAATGCTGTTTTCTTGACAGTAGCCCTGATAGCACAGTTCCCTTTAGCCGCCATCGTAGTCCTGGTTTTGGTGGGTCCGGTGATCCTCGTTGGCCACACCTAGGCCAATGGTATTATACAGCACCAATTCTGGAAGAGAAAACAAACACAACAAACCAGCCAAAGCCAGCAGGCTGCTTGCCGTCGCACTTCACTGAAAGTACTAGACCTGAGCCATCTTAGATTCCAAGAAAAAAACGTCCCTGCTGGGAAGCTGAAGTCAGCGGGTCCTAGAGTACCATTAGCCCTGTCATTATCCTGCAGTGAATGCACTATAGTGATGGTTGGCTAGATCTAAGAGGAAGCTTTAGAAGTGTTAGACTCGGGGCTGACGAGTACCCCCTATCCTCCTCTACAAGTGTAACAAATTCCACAGGTGATTCCGACTTCAATGATAACATCTTTGTGCCCTTCTGATTCATACCGCGCCCTACCAAGAAGTCCAAGTGCAATGATCCCGAAGTCTTTTCAACGACAATGCCGGATCTCCTGCCCTTGGACTCGGCCACCACGCCACCCAAGCTCTCCGTACCGATCAGTGCAAAGCCTCCTCGGTAGTAATCGACACGAGAAGATTGAGGCGAAGGCTCGTATAGTACTCAGTGAGGAGATGAGGAGGAATTTGGAGAAGGGGCGGGTGAAGGAGGTTGTACCTGAGGATAGTGATGAGGCGTGAGAAAGTTGTTGGAGCTTGAGAAAGGAGGGTTTGAGAGATGGCGCAGAGAGGGGTGATATAATTATTTAATGCGGTCAGGGCTGTAAGGAGCGAGTGTGTTGTGGAGATTGCAAAGAGGGAGAAGAAGGGTATGATAGATTCCCTATATTGGTTTTGGCATTGGGGCCAATTTTTAAAGGAATGTTATATTAACAGATGTATGGAAGCAGGGCTTCTCAGGTCTCTGACAGTCTGGTGCGAAATGACCACTTCAGAAGGGTTGCTTCCAACTACACACAAAAGAGCGATGCATTTGCTGTTGCTATCCATACTCACAAACTTGTAATCTTATAGCATCCCACTTGGAGAATATCACAGGCACCTTTGGATGCTCCATAACCAGCCCCTCGCTAATGCTCCACCAAATAAAGACACCCGCGATCTCCCGGTAGAAAAGAGAGTTGTACAGCAGGGCGTAGGATACCACCCTTCTGACTACGCCGACGTCGTAGTGGTGGAAGTGGTACGCTCACCTCCTGTAAAGAAGAACTGAGTGACGGCTTATGAAGAAATGTGACAGTGCGCGGGCGACGGAGGGGACGGGTGTTTCTTCCGAGATTGCACAAACGGAGATAGGGGTATTGTCGAGGTGGTTCTGCATTCGGACAAAGTCACAGTAACTCGGTATGAAGATTAATGTACTTGTGGAGGTGTTTCGGGGAGCGAGGGTAGGACTGCTTTTGTGAAAAAGTCGAAGCGGGCGTCTGCTCTGCGGCTGAGGTTGGGGGATCTAATCTTGTGAATTTCTTTAACATGGTAGTTAGTAAGAGTAACTGTTGGGTTAGGAGCTGGAGGGGGCATTACCTGTCAAACTTGAACCCCCAAATCAATGGTGAACCCTGCATACTCTACTTGAGTCTTCACTTTCCCGGCAGCATTTAACATACTCTGATTAAACAACTTCCTCATCTCGGGTCTCGCAAACCCGCCGAGCGCCAACGTTTGTCCGAGGTATTTTGCATTAGTGTCTAAATACCAGTTCCCCAAGCGCCCAAAGTTACAAATCGGTTTGTGTGTGATCAAGTTTTCGGCATTGAGGATTATATTGGTTAGACTAAATGCTCGTTACCAGAGATTGGAGTAGGAGGTTGTAAGGTTTTGCTGGTATGATACTATGTCATCTTCCTGACTGCGATTTGGGGTAGTCACTACCGAAGTGTTCCCCACCGTCTTTTCTCCCGCGCAGTGCAGGATCATCTGAGGTTTCGGGATTGGAATCGGGATCTTCAGCTTCCGGATTCCTATTACGCAATTGTCAGAGCGGTCCTCAATGGTAAAGAGAGGTCGGGCAATCATATATTAGAGCTGATTGATAGGACAAACGTACTTTTTTGGTCGATTTTGAGTTCTAATCAAGGTTCTTCCTTGATTTCTCCTTCCTCGACCCTCGACCACCTCTACCGCCTTTGCCTCCTCAGCTGCCTCATCTTTGAACCCCCCCTCCGCCTCTACCGTTCCTTCTGGATCCAGGCGGCATGTAAAAATTCTGTTGATTTTGTTACAGGATTGTCAGTAACCCTGTAGGAATTGAATAAGGAGTAACTTGGGTATTGTGGACATAATATGATTTCGTTCTAGGGGGGTGTAGTTAATCACTGCTTTGTCCTTAACCACTTCTAATCACCCCAACCACACAAACTTCCTCCACTGCTCACGGAAAACACATTTTGCCTCCACAGCACTCAGAACACACAAACTTCTAATTCCTCCTCCACCACTCACTAAATACACGAAAACATAATTTACGGGGATGTGGCTCACCACAGGGATCCGGCTCACCCATAGCAACCATTGGAAAATCAAATCTACATTTGATTATCACAACAAATAAATGAGATACCACCCTGAGAATCAAGCCACAGGTACTTTGAAAT
>Ga0307510_10007913_pt1 | contig 12657 bp, 8 predicted proteins | sample 12_EM_MG_FD_207224 | JGI IMG/M metagenome (GOLD analysis project Ga0307510, IMG submission 207224) | Populus trichocarpa ectomycorrhiza microbial communities from riparian zone in the Pacific Northwest, United States - 12_EM | ecosystem: Host-associated > Plants > Roots > Unclassified | place... | reverse complement strand
GAACTTCTTCGGCGCGCTCCACGAACCCGGGTTGCTGATGTTCGTGGTCGTCGAGTACGCCGCGTTGTCCCCGGTCTGGTAGACGAGGTACCACAGCCCCTGCGGCGCGAAGTAGAACACCTGCGGCGCCGCCTTGTACCCGGTGCCGATCGGTGTCTGGTCCAGGTAGTACTGCGTCGCGGAGGCGGCCTGCGACCAGTCGGTGAAGTTGAGGTACACCATGCTGTATGCACCGCTGGTGCTCGCGGTGCTGCCGAAGACATGCCAGCGGCCACCGCTGTACACGACCGACGGGTCCTTGATCGCGGCGATGCTGTGGCTCGCATCCGACTTCGGGGAGATCAGCACCCCGCTGGAGGACCAGGTGAAGCTGCTGGGCAGCGCGGTCGCCGCCGCGGAGGACGGGGCCGTCGCGGCCCCGATCAGCAGGGCGAGCCCGCAGAGCAAGAGCCCCAGACGACTTCTCACGCGCATCGCGACTCCTATCGCTGGATGGTGTAGGTGACGAGCGAGCGGGCCGGAACCGTCGCGGTCAACGCGCCCCCGCTGACCGGGACCGCGGCCTGCCGGGCCGTGCTGTGGGAACCGTCGGTCAGGTACGGCGTCGCGGTCCCGGTGGTGATCCCGGTGTTCCGCAGGCTGAACGACACCTGGCTGGCGCTGGTGGCCGCGTTGAGCGCCACGACCGTCACCGTGCCGTCGGTGTTGCGGAAGGCCGACAGCTTGAGGTTGGCGTCGGGAGGCGTGGCGCCGATGCGGGTGGCCCCGGGGCGGACGAAGCGGCTGTAGTTGGCGATCGCCCACAGGCGCTTGGAGACGTGGTAGTCGGCGCCGTCCATCTGGATGAGTCCACGGGTCGCGCCGGTCGAGGCGCCGTACCAGTACACGTAGCCGCTGGTGTTGCCCTTGGTGAGGGCGTCGTGGACCGCGGAGGCGACGGTGAACCCGTCGTATCCGCCGCCGTCGTCCCAGTTCTCGTTCCAGGTGGTGCCGTTGGGCGACCACTCCGACATCCAGGTGCGCTTCTGGGTCGGCAGCGGCGCGTCGACCGGGCTGGCGTAGGTGTGGCCGGTGTGGGTGGCTACGTAACCCCGAGCCGTCGCGTCGGCCTCGAGCGCGCTGCTGTAGCTCTTCTGCTGGTTCCAGCCGAACGAGTCGCAGCACGCGACCTTGTACCCGGCGCCGTTCGCCACGGGACCGAAGACCTTGGTGAACTCCACCGCCTGGGCCGGGGTGAGCCGCATGGAGTCGTACGTGGCCGTCCAGTCGGGCTCGTTGGTGAAACCGAGGTCGGTGACGCCGATGCCCTCCTGGCCGTAGAACCTCGCCCACTGGACCAGGAAATTGGCGTACGCCCTGCGCCAGTCGCCACTCGCGCACGTGGCCCCCGAAAGCCCGCACAGCGTCCCGCCGTTGGCGTCGGTGCCGTTGGTCTTCATGTAGCCGGGGGCGGTCCAGGCGTCGCCGTAGAAGCGGTTCACCCCGTACGCCTTGGCCTGCTGGGCGAGCCACACCTGGCCCTTGTCCTGGCGGTCCCAGACGTACTTGGGTGTGGCGTTCGGGCCGCCCGGGTCGGTGGGCTGGATGCCGGAGTCGATGCCGAGGCGCAGGATGCTCAGGCCGGCACCGGTGGCGCGGTTGAGCAGCAGGTCGAGGATCTCGCGCTGCTTCTGCGCGGGCAGCCCCTGGGAGCCGCGCATGATGTCGGCCCGTCCGAAGTGCTCGGAGAAGCCGAAGCCGTCGATGGGTTGGTAGGTGGTGGCGCCGTCGATGGTCGCCGTGGTGGCCGCTCTGGTCTCGGGGAGGGTGGCCGCGGTGGCGCCGACGGCTGTCAGAAGGACCGCCAGGGACGTCACCGTCCACGTTCTGATTCTGCGTATCATGATCCCGCCCAATCGTGGGAGCGCTCCCATGTCAGTGCGGAACCGTAGGGGCGGGCTCCACAACCGTCAACCCCCCGCGCACCGCGCGGTGTTGGTCACCACACCGAGCGGTACGCGGAACGGCTCAGCAGCTGCTCTTGCCCGCGTAGATCGCCAGGGCGGCATTGGACCCGAGGGTCGCGGTGAACTGACCGCTGGAGTTGACGCTCACCGTCGTGTTGCGCTGCACGTCGCAGTACGTGCCCGCCGGGAGGGACGTCTGATAGGTGCGGCTCAGGCTGCCCGACTCGTGGTTGATCGCGACGTACCCCTTGGCACCCCGCCCGAAGGCGATCGCGTCACCCCCGTTGTCCCACCAGTTGGTCACCGACTCGCCGCGCGTCGCGTTGCGGAAGGCGACCATGCGCAGGATCTCCGGCCAGGCGTGCTGGCATTTCCAGCCGTCCTGCCAACAGGCGTTCACCGCACCGCCGTTGGGCGGTCCCGCGTCCACGTCGGACCACTCGTAGCCGGAGTTGATGTCCGGGGCGCCGTAGGGCCAGGCCAGCATGAAGACGTTGGCGAGGGTGTAGTTGGCGCCGTCCTTGTAGTTCAGGGTGGAGCCGTTGCGCTCGGTGTCGTGGTTGTCGACGAAGACCCCGGCGGCCGAGCTGCTCAGGTACCCCCAGCCCTCGCCGTAGTTCTTCAGGTAGGCGAGGTTCTCGTTGTTGAACACCCGCTTGAGGTCGTAGGCGTACCGGAACTCCTGGACGTCCCCGTTGCCGGTGTACTCGGTGGGCTGGACGGCCTCCGAGCTCCCGTAGATGACCTCCTGCTTCCAGTACGCGTTCGGGTTCGTGAGCCGCGACTTGATGGTGGCGAGGTCGGCGGTGTCGATGTGCTTGGCCGCGTCGATACGGAAGCCGTCGACGCCGAGGGTGAGCAGGTCGTTCAGGTAGCCGGCGATGGCCTGGCGGACGTAGTTCTCGCCCGTGTCGAGGTCGGCGAGGCCCACCAGTTCGCAGTGCTGGACGTTGTAGCGGTCCTGGTAGTTGGTGATCTGGCTGGTGCAGTCGTCGAAGTCGAACGACGAGTACAGGCCCGGGTAGTCGTACTTCGTGTACGAGGAGCCGCCGGTGCCGGTGCCGCCGCCCGCCGACATGTGGTTGATGACGGTGTCGGCGACGACCTTCACGCCCGCCGCGTGGCAGGTGTTCACCATGTTCTGGAACGCCGTGCGGTCGCCGAGCCGGCCCGCGATCTTGTAGCTGACGGGCTGGTACGACGTCCACCACTGCGAGCCCTGTATGTGCTCGGCGGGCGGTGAGACCTGGACATAGCCGTACCCGGCCGGCCCGAGGGTGCTGGTGCACTCCTTGGCCACCGCGGCGAAGTTCCACTCGAACAGGACGGCGGTGACGTCCTTGGTGCCGGGCGGGGAGGCCTGCACAGCCGTCGGGTTCATGACAATGGCGGCCGCGGTGAGGGCGAGGGCCCCGGAGAGGGTTCTGCGCATGTGGGGTTCCTTCGTCTTTGAAGGTTCTGCGGGAAGACAGAAGTCTGGGACGTCAGCGCTGAAGCTTCTTGCTGAATGTTTCCGCAAACTTGCGGTGACGCAGATGGTAGAGGCCCGCTGCCTGAAAGGGCAGCGGGCCGGTGTGAAGTAATGCAAGAACTTTCAGACGGGCCGGTCAGGCCCGCGTCCACCACACCGTCGTGTCCGCCGGCAGCTTCGCCTCGCCGCCCGTCTCAGCCACGTCGCCGCTGGCGAGAAGCAGCCGGCCGTATGCCGGAGTCGTCACCGACTCGCCACCGGTGTTGGCGACGCAGACGAACTCGCCGCGCCGGAAGGCCAGGACGCCCTCGGGGGCCTTGAGCCACTCCACGCTGTCGCCGGCGCCGAGGTCGGGCTGCGCACGGCGGGCGGCGAGGGCCGCACGGTACAGCTCCAGGGTGGAGCCGGCGACGCCGGTCTGCGCCTCGACGCTCAGTTCGCCCCACCCGGCCGGCTGCGGCAGCCAGCTGCCCCCGTCGCCGAAGCCGTACGACGATCCCGTGCGCGTCCACGGGATCGGCACCCGACAGCCGTCCCGGAAGCCGTCCTGGCCGGCGCCGCGGAAGTAGGCCGGGTCCTGACGGACCTCGTCCGGCAGGTCGACCACGTCCGGGAGACCGAGTTCCTCGCCCTGGTAGACGTACGCCGAACCGGGCAGCGCCAGCATGAGCAGGGTGGCGGCACGCGCCCGGCGCAGGCCCAGGTCGCGGTCCCCGGCGGTGCGGATCTGGGTGCCGAGGCCGGGCGGGTTGGCGAAGCGGGTGGCGTGGCGGGTGACGTCGTGGTTGGACAGGACCCAGGTGGCGGGGGCGCCCACCGGGCGCATGGCCTCCAGGGTCCTGTCGATGACTCCGCGCAGTTCGGCCGCGTCCCACTCCGTGCTCAGGTACTGGAAGTTGAACGCCTGGTGGAGTTCGTCGGGACGGACGTAGTTGGCGGTGCGCTCGACCGCCGGGGTCCATGCCTCGGCCACGAAGATCTTCTCCCCGGCGTACTCGTCGAGAACGAGCCGCCACTGGCGGTAGACCTCGTGCACGCCGTCCTGGTCGAAGAACGGCATGACCTCGTTGCCCAGCAGCTTCACCTGGTCATGGGATCCCAGGTCCGGGAGCCCGTCGGCCTTCACCAGGCCGTGGGCCACGTCGATACGGAAGCCGTCGACACCCATGTCGAGCCAGAAGCGCAGGATGGAGCGGAACTCGTCGCCGACCGCCGGGTGCTCCCAGTTGAAGTCGGGCTGCTCGGGGGCGAAGAGGTGCAGGTACCACTCCCCCGGGGTGCCGTCCGGTTCGGTGACCCGCGTCCACGCGGGGCCGCCGAAGATCGACTCCCAGTCGTTGGGCGGGAGCGCGCCGCCCGCACCCTTGCCGGGGCGGAAGTGGTAGCGCTCCCGAAGCGATGAGCCGGGGCCCTCGGCGACCGCCCGCTTGAACCACTCGTGCTGGTCGGAGGAGTGGTTGGGGACCAGGTCGACGATGATCCGCAGGCTCAGCCCGTGCGCGTCGCGGATCAGGGCGTCGGCGTCCAGGAGGTTGCCGAACATGGGGTCCACGGCCCGGTAGTCGGCGACGTCGTAGCCGGCGTCGGCCTGCGGGGAGGCGTAGAAGGGGCTGAGCCACACGGCGTCCACGCCGAGGTCGCGCAGATACGGCAGTCGGGTGCGGACACCCTCCAGGTCGCCCATGCCGTCGCCGTTGCTGTCGGCGTAGCTGCGCGGATAGACCTGGTAGATCACCGCGTCCCGCCACCAGTCGCGGTGCCCCGCGACGGTGGCGACAGCTGCTTCGCGAGAGGAGGTGGGGGCCTGGTCGGCGGAGTGCTGCTGGCTCATGGCGTCCTTGTGCTCAATGGAGTCATCGGGTCGGATCGGGTCAGTGGGTACGGCGGCGGACGGGGTGACGAGGGCGGCCGCGGTCGAGCGGGGTCGGATGAAGACCGCGGCCGCCACCCACGCCCCGAAGAGGCGCGGGACTCTGGCGATATGCGGCTTCCGCCGCGTGGGCGCGACCAGCCACGACGAGACCGTCGGACAACGGACGGCCCGTCGCGGCCAGGCCGGCGGTCAGCCCTTCGTGCCGCCCGAGGTGAGGCCGGTCACCAGGTTCTTCTGCACGAAGTAGAAGAACGCGGCGGCGGGTATCGCGATCAGGACCGCGGTCGCGGCCATGAGATTGCGTTGCGCGTCGTGCTCGCTGACGAAGGTCTGCAGACCGACGGCGAAGGTGTACTTCGTGTCGGACAGCATGAACGTCGCCGCGAACGCGACCTCGCCGAAGGCGGTGAGGAAGCTGTAGAAGGCGGCGACCGCCAGGCCCGGCTTGGCGAGCGGCAGGATCAGTCGCGCGAACGTGCCGAAGGGGGTCAGCCCGTCGACGCGTCCCGCCTCGTCGATCTCGAACGGGATGGTGTCGAAATAGCCCTTCATCAGCCATGCGCAGTAGGGGACGGTGGTCGTGCAGTACACGAGTACGAGGCCAAGGTAGCTGTCGATGAGCTGCAGATCCGACAGGATCTGGTACATCGGCACCATGAGCACCGCGACCGGGAACATCTGGGTGACCAGAAGCACCCACATGAACTTCCGGTAACCCGGGAAACGCATGCGCGAAACCGCGTAGCCGGTGGTCGCGGAGATGATCACACCGATGGCGGTGGTGCCGAGGGTGACGATCAGGGTGCTCTGGAGCCAGTCGAAGAACTTCGTGTGCCGCAGGACGAACGTGTAGTTGTCGAGCGTCATCTTGTCCCAGATGCCGCCGGGGTGCAGGTAGTCGTCCTTGTCCGGGCCGAGGGACAGATAGACCAGCCAGGCCACGGGGAACAGCGCGATCAGGCTCGCGAAGGCCAGGACGGCGTGGGAGACGAGGCGGACGGCGGGGCTGCTCTCGCCGCGGCGGGTCACCCGCTTCGGGGCGGCCGGGGTGTCCGGACGGGTCGCCGCGACGGTCTCAACGGTGGTCGTGCTCATGGAGACTCCTGCCTCAGATCGCGAGCTGCTCGTCATTGCGGTTCAGCCAGCGGCGGTAGAAGGAGGTGAAGACGATCAGGATCGCCAGCAGCAGGATGCCGTAGGCGGCCGACTGCGCGAAGTCACGCGGCTGCTGTCCGAAGCCGAGGTAGTACGCCCAGGTGACGAGGATCTGGGCGTCGGGGGCCGTGTTGCCGAACAGCAGGAAGATGATGGCGAACTGGTTGAAGGTCCAGATGACACCGAGCAGGACGACGGTGGAGCTGACGGACCTCAGGCCCGGCAGGGTGACGTACCTGAAGCGCTGCCAGGCGTTCGCGCCGTCCATCTCGGAGGCCTCGTAGAGCGAGGTGTCGATGGACTGCAGGCCGCCGAGCAGCGACAGCATCATGAAGGGGACACCGCACCAGGTGTTGACCATGATCGCGGCGAACCGCTGCCAGAAGGTGTCCTCCAGCCACAGCGGTGTCGGCAGGTGGAGCGTGTCCAGGAAGGAGTTCACGATGCCGCCGTCGGCGAGCATGAAACGCCAGCCGAAGACGGTGACGAAGGTCGGCACGGCCCACGGCAGGATCAGGACGACCCGGTAGAAGGTGCGGCCGCGCAGCTTCTGGTTGAGCAGCAGGGCCAGGCCGAGGCCGATCGTGTAGTGCAGGGTGACGCAGAGCGCGGTCCAGACGACCGTCCAGACGAAGTGCGACCAGAAGCGGTCGTAGGCCGTGTCGCCCCACAGGATGTCGGCGTAGTTGTCGAGGCCGATGAACTTGTAGGTGGCGTCGATGTGGTTGACGCCGATCGTGCGGGCGGTGTTGAGGCTGTCGGCGTCGGTGAGCGTGAGGTAGAGGCCGTACACCAGGGGGTAGAGCACGAGGACCCCGAGCACGATCACCACCGGGGCGATCATCGCGTACGCGTACCAGTGCTTCTGGTAGCCGTGCCTGAGGCGCTCGAACGGCCCGGGGCGCGGCGCGCGGTCACCGCGGCGCTTGCCGGTCGCGCGGTCGATGGCGACTGTCATGGTTCGACACCTTCTGGAAGATCTTCGGCCTGGACGGTCTGGGCGGCCTGGGCGCAGGCCGGTGGCCGCCGGATCCCTCCCCCGGTTCACGGGAGATCCGGCGGCCACCCGGGGTCACTTGCTGAAGTCCGGGACCAGCTTGGCGATCGCGGTCCGGGCCTTGCCCAGACCCTCGTCCAGGGACTCCTTGCCGCCGGCGATCTGCGGCAGCTCGGTGTCCAGCGGGCCCCACAGGGAGCTGTACTCGGGCAGCGCCGGGCGCGGCTGGGCGGCGGGCAGGACGCCCTGGAAGCCGGCGATGCCCGGGTCGGCCTTGACCTCGGCGGTGTAGGCGTCGTCGCGGGTCGGCAGTGTGGAGTTCTTCAACGCGATGGCCTCCTGGGACTTCGCGGAGGTCAGGAAGTCGACGAACTTCAGGGCCGCCTTCTGGTGGGCGGAGTCGGAGCCGGCGTAGACCGAGAGGTTGTGGCCGCCGGTGGGGGCGCCCGCCTTGCCGGCGGAGCCGGCCGGGACGGTGGCGATGCCGAGGTTCTTCTTGTCCTTGAAGGCCGTGCCCTTGTAGAAGTTGGTGATCTCCCACGGGCCCTGGATGATCGCGGCGACCTTGCCGCTGACGAACGCCTCCTGGATGTGGGCGTAGGCGTCGGCGGTGGTGTCGGCCTTGTGTAGGCCCTTGCCGTCGAAGAGGCCCAGCCAGGTCTCGTAGCCCTTCTTGGCGGGCGCCGATGTGACGGTGACCTTCTTGGCCTCGGCGTCGACGGTGTCGGTGCCCTCGCCGTGGAGGTAGGTCTGCGCGTAGTAGGCCTGGGTGGAGCCCCAGTAGCCGTCGACGCCGGTCTTGGCCTTGATGGTGGCGGCGGCCTTCTTCAGGTCGTCCCAGGTCTTCGGGGCCTGGACGCCGGCCTTCGCGAAGAGCTCCTTGTTGTAGACCAGCGCGAGGGTGTCGGTGACCAGCGGCACGCCGTACGTCTTGCCCTCGTACTTCGCCTGCTCGATCAGGTTGGGCTGGAACTTGGCCTGCTCGGCGAGGGCCTCGGTGCCGTCCAGCGGCAGGAAGTAGCCCTTCTTGGCGAAGGCGGGGGTCCAGCCGACCTCGGAGCGCAGGATGTCCGGTGCGCCCTTGGAACCGGCCGCGGTGTCGAACTTGTTCTGCGCCTGGTCGAAGGGGACGTTGACGTAGTTGACCTTGACGTCCTTGTGGGCGGCCTCGAACTCCTTGACCAACGCCTGGTACGTCGGCGCCTCGTTGGTGGCGTTGGAGGTGTCCCACCAGGTGATGGTGACCGGACCGTCGGCCTTGTCGCCGCTGTCACTTCCGCCGCAGGCCGTCGCCGCGAGGGCGAGGGACGCCACCAGCGCGGTGGCCGCTATGCCACGCCGCATGAGTTCTCCTTGAGGGTGAAAGCCCGTGTGCTGGGCGGAGGGCCCCGTCCGCCGCTCCTGCCCGAGTTGCCGACCACGCCGTTGCCGCCGGGGGGCGACGTGAACGTAACAGCGATGCAATCCTTGCGAAAGACCTTGCAGAAAAAAAGCGCAAGACGCCGTCGAAGTTATTCGGACGTGACCCGACAACGACCGCCGTGAGACGCTTATTTGCGGTCACCGAGCACTTGGGACGGCCTGTGCAAGACTCTGCAAACTCTTGCCATCACTTTCACGAGGGAGCGCGATGACCCAGCAGCCCGGACCGGGCCGGTCAGCAGGTCGCCCGAAGCGCCGGTTCGGTGTGCAAGGTGACAGTCGGCCGGTACAGTCCCACCCTGTGACCACACGGCTTGCCGACATCGCCGCTCAGGCGGGGGTGAGCGAAGCGACCGTCAGCCGCGTCCTCAACGGCAAGCCGGGCGTCGCCGCCACCACCCGCCAGTCCGTTCTGGCCGCCCTCGACGTGCTGGGCTACGAGCGCCCGGTACGTCTGCGGCAGCGCAGCGAGGGCCTGGTCGGCCTGATCACCCCGGAGCTGGAGAACCCGATATTCCCGGCCCTGGCCCAGGTCATCGGCCAGGCGCTGACCAGGCAGGGCTACACGCCCGTCCTGGCCACCCAGACCCCGGGCGGCTCCACCGAGGACGAGCTCACCGAGATGCTCGTCGACCGGGGCGTGGCCGGCATCATCTACGTCTCCGGGCTGCACGCCGACACCACCGCCGACACACAGCGCTACGAACAGCTGCGCGCCCAGGGCGTGCCCTTCGTCCTCGTGGACGGCTTCTCGCCGAAGGTGCAGGCGCCCTTCATCTCCCCCGACGACCGGGCCGCGATGACTCTGGCGGTGACCCACCTGGTGTCCCTGGGGCACACCAGGATCGGCCTGGCGCTGGGGCCGAAGCGGTTCGTGCCCGTGCAGCGCAAGATCGAGGGCTTCGTACGCGCCGTGCAGGACCAGCTGGGCCTGGCCACGGACGTGATCGAGTCGGAACTGGTCCAGCACTCCCTGTACACCCTGGAAGGCGGTCAGGCGGCCACGACGGCCCTGATCGACCGCTCCTGTACGGCGGTGGTGTGCGCCAGCGACATGATGGCGCTGGGAGCGATACGGGCGGCCCGGCAGCGCGGTCTGGACGTGCCGAAGGACATCTCGGTCGTGGGCTTCGACGACTCCCCCCTGATCGCCTTCACCGACCCGCCTCTGACGACCATCCGCAAGCCCGTCCCGGCGATGGGACAGGCGGCGGTGCGCACGTTGCTGGAGGAGATCGGCGGGACGCCCGCACCGCACAGCGAGTTCGTGTTCATGCCGGAGCTGGTGGTCCGCGGATCGACCGCCTCGGCCCCCGGGGAACGTGGTCGTTCCTAGGGCCTGTCGGACAATTCCCGTCGTCGCCCGGAGGGCGGCCTCGCGGCGTCAGGTGCGTGCTCTCGGCGTGCCGGGCGTAGGCCCTCGTACTGGACGTACTTGGGTCTGCGCCCGGTGCGTCGAGAGTGCGTGCATGGCGTCGCGAGGCAGACGGGAATTGTCAGACAGGCCCTAGCTCCTCCTCAAGGCGGAGCCGGCTGATCCGCACAGTGGGGGTACCCCCTCCGGGGGAACGTGCCGGGCGTCGCGACGCCGCGGAGATCCATCAGAAGAGCCCCAGGTCCCAGGCCTCTCCCGGGTGGAGGAGGTGCGTCCCGGACCCGACCGAGGGATGATCGGTGGGACATGGGTTTTCTGGCAAACTCTGCCCCTATGGGTGAGACGACCGTTACGTCAAAGGATGGCCGGGAACCGGCCGTTCCGTCCCCTGTTGCGGCGAAGACGGAGCAGGGTCTCCGACGCCGACCGCGCACACCGCGCCGGCCCCGCCTCTGGTTCGAGATACTGCTGATCGCGGTGAGCTACTGGACGTACTCACTGATCCGCAACGCGGTCCCGGAGCAGCGGGCCGAGGCGCTGCGCAACGCCGACTGGATCTGGCGGGTCGAGCACGACCTCGGCCTGGCCCTCGAGGAGTGGGTCAACCACACGGTGAACTCGGTGACCTGGCTCATCGTGGGGATGAACTACTACTACGCGACGCTGCACTTCGTGGTGACGCTCGGAGTGCTGGTCTGGCTCTACCGCGGTCATCCGGGCCGCTACGCCGCGGCCCGTCTCGTGCTCTTCGCGACCACCGGGGTCGCCCTGGCCGGTTACTACCTGTATCCGCTGGCGCCGCCGCGCCTGATACACGGCAGCCGGTTCGTCGACACCCTCATGGTCCACCAGACCTGGGGTTCGATGGCCTCCGGCGACCTGAAGCACATGTCGAACCAGTACGCCGCGATGCCGTCGATGCACATCGGCTGGTCCGTGTGGTGCGGTCTGACGATCTTCGCGCTGGCGTCGGTGCCGTGGGTGCGGGTGCTGGGACTGCTGTACCCGGCGCTCACGCTGGTGGTCATCGTCGCCACCGCCAACCACTTCTGGCTCGACGCGGTGGGCGGCTTGCTCTGCCTGGCCTTCGGCTTCGCGGTGGCGTGGCTCTGGTACGGCGCCCTGCCGTACGCGCTGCCGCGCCGGATCCCGGAGAAGGAACCGGGGAGAGCGCGAGGGAAGGGAAAAAGGAAGGGATCGGACCGCCCCTTGCTGCCGACGAGGGTGTAGGCGCCGTCCCGAGGGCGTCGGCTCAGCCGCCGTAGAACAGCTCCTCCACCACGCCCCGGGCCCGGCGTGCCGTGCGCCGGTAGTCGTCCAGCATGTCCCCGACGTGCCCCGGGCCGTACCCGAGGTATCGACCCACGGCGGCCAGCTCTCGGGCCTGCGAGGGGAACATGTCGCCGGCCCGCCCCCGCACCAGCATCACCGCGTTGCGCACCCGGGTCGCAAGGACCCACGCCTCGTCGAGGGTCGCGGTGTCCTCCGCCGAGAGGAGGTCGGCGCTGTGGGCGGCGGTGAGGGCGGCCCGGGTGCGGGGGGTCCGCAGTCCGGGCAGCTGTGCCCCGTGCCGCATCTGCAGCAGCTGCACGGTCCACTCGACGTCGGACAGCCCGCCGGGCCCGAGCTTGGTGTGCAGTTTGGGGTCGGCGCCGCGCGGCACCCGCTCCGACTCCATACGCGCCTTCAGCCGCCGGATCTCGCGTACGGCGTCGTCGCCCAGCCCGGCCGCCGGGTACCGCAGCGGATCGATCAGCTCGACGAACCGGCGCCCCAGCTCCTCGTCACCGGCGACGTGCTCGGCCCGCAGCAGGGCCTGCGCCTCCCAGACCAGGGACCAGCGTCGGTAGTACGCCTGGTAGGACTTGAGCGTGCGGACCAGCGGCCCGGACTTGCCCTCCGGTCGCAGATCCGCGTCGATCAGCAACGGCGGGTCGGCGCTGGGCAGTTGCAGCAGTCGGCGCATCTCGGAGACGACCTTGTTGGCCGCGTCGGCGGCCTCGCGTTCCTCGACGCCCTCGCGGGGCTCGTGGACGAACAGCACGTCGGCGTCGGAGCCGTAGCCCAGTTCGTGGCCGCCGAAGCGGCCCACACCGATGATCGCGAACCGGGTGGGCAGGGTCTCCCCCCAGTTGTCCCGCACCACCGCGCGCAGGGTGCCCGCGAGGGTGGCCGCCGTCAGGTCGGACACCGCGCCGCCGACCCGGTCCACGAGGGCGCCCGGGTCGGCCTCGGCCTGCTGGGCGTCGGTGCCGTAGGAGCCGACGATGTCCGCGGCGGTCGTACGGAACAGCTCGCGGCGGCGGACCCCGCGGGCGGCCGTGACCGCCTGTACGGCCCCCTCCGCGCGGCCGACCGCGGCGAGGATCTCCTGCTCCAGATGGGCCCGCCCGCGCGGTTCGAGGCCGCCGCCGTCGC
>Ga0307510_10007912_pt1 | contig 12657 bp, 6 predicted proteins | sample 12_EM_MG_FD_207224 | JGI IMG/M metagenome (GOLD analysis project Ga0307510, IMG submission 207224) | Populus trichocarpa ectomycorrhiza microbial communities from riparian zone in the Pacific Northwest, United States - 12_EM | ecosystem: Host-associated > Plants > Roots > Unclassified | place... | reverse complement strand
TTTCGAACTTCGCTGGAAAAACACGCCTAAGATTTTCATTGGATGTGTGTATATCAGAAAACAGCCAAGTCAGGAACTGCAAATAACAACATTTGATAAACTCTAGCCATTTTCTCAAAATAAGAGAGAATCGTGACAAGAAGTGCCGTTTGTGATGCGCAATTGCAAGTTGAAACACTAAATGGTGCTCCTAACGCTAGCTAGCTTGGAGGTATTGTCTCTTGCATGCGAGGCAAGAATTCTTTTCATGGTCCATTGGGTGGCTGCTTTAAAATGGTCCTTGCAGCAGATGCGCTGCACAAGAAACTAGGATCTTTTTTCCTTTTATCTGATGGAGAAAGAAAACAAAACATGCTGTGGAAACTCGAAATGGCACAAGGAAACTCTTTAATTGTCTTCTAAGAATGTTCATGACCTAACTTCTTGGCCTGTTAATAATAATTAAAAAAAATATCCATGGCCTGTTACTGGGCCCACTGAATTGGCAAGTAACGTGAATCCTCCTCTACAATGGCTTGTGTTTTCTTGGGCCCAGGGCTTGTAATAATTTGTTCCATTATCGAGCCCTTTAGTAAAGTGAATCAGAAAACTAAATCACAGGCATGGTGTTGAAAATTGAATGGAAGATAAGATAATATAATGGAAGATCATGCACAATCCAGGATAAAAACCATGGAGTGAAATGATGAGCAACACCAGGATAATCAATGATAAGATAATATAATGGAAGATCATGCAAATAAAAACAATAAAGTTTTAATTAAAATAAAAAAATTGTAGAAAGAGATCCTACACAATCCAGAAAAAAAAAACAAATTTATCTTTGACCACAAGATTTTCAAATTAAAAATCCCCTGTTCAAGAAAAAAATAATATTATTTTTCCACTTTTGATTTTTTTTCTAGTTTTAACATAACCTAACACTATAAATCAGGGCCTAGAATAAAAAAAAAAAAAAAATCAATCCCGGAGAACATACAACAAATATTAGAAAACATGAAAAGAAAAGAAAAGAAAAGAAAAGAAAAGAAAAGACACTCTCTCCTCCACATATACAAGGCTGTAACTAGCCTACATAGCCTTCCCTGCCTCTTATAACTCCGCCACTTTCTCAATTCATTGCCGATCAACCAGAGCAAACCACGACAAGCCACCACGTTGACAAAAAAACACCACGCTAGTAGTCACAGCCCACTACCATAAAAACCATAACCCTTTTCGATCACCAAGTCCAGCCACCACGGCCATTCTCTCCTAACCACCGTGAACGAAGCTACCATCATAGTATGTTTGGTAGTGTGATAATGATTATTTTTCAAATAACTTTTCATGTTGAAATGTATATCAATGATGTTTTTTCATTTTTTAAAAATTATTTTTGACATCAGCACATCAAAACGATCCAAAACATACAAACCATATTAAATTTTAACAAAAAAAAAATTAAATTTTTTAAGTACACGGTACAAACGGTTTCTTAGTCTAAACCAACAACATTTGTCCACTTTGATCGGACACCACCATCTTCGCCATTCCCAAGACACCAGTGCTTCTCATACAACGAAGAAAACTAATCGAAGTTTCCTCTACAGTGATCTCCGTTAGTAGGTCACGGCAAGCATCACCGTCGCGAGCAGAAAGGAAGAGGAGGAGCGAGCAAACTGCTACTATCCCACACGTCTTTCCACTGCCAACATGTGACTCTCGCACGTCTGTGCATTGTTAGTGCGTGACTCCCACACACACCACCACTTTCTGTTTGGGATTGAAAGTTTTTTCATTTAAAAATTATTTTTAAAATCAATACATTAAAATAATATAAAAATATAAAAAAACTAATTTTTTTTTTAAAATTAAAAATTTAAAAAATATAATTTCAACCACATTTTCAAATAAACTTTTAATTTTACAGCTTCCAACCAATTTTAGGAACTCCCAAACGTCATTTTCAAACCTCCAATGAATTTTTGTTTATTTTGAAAAAATTTTAATATATTATTATTATTTTTATGAATTATGATGAATTAATATTTAAAATATCAGGGTTTGCGTTATTGCATGGTAACCCCGTTTTTCAAGGGGTGATGAAATCAAAATTAACACTTGATAATGGATTGAGAGGATGGATTGCAATATGTTAATTTGAGGTGTAATTATTTGTTCTTGATATAAATTTTATATACGTTGACTTTTGTAAACTGTACGAGCATTGACTTTGTCTACATGATTTGATTTTTTTATGTTACATATTATTATTCATAAGGTTAACTCAGTATAAATAAATCATCATTAGGCTGTTTTAGGATATTAATGAGGGGGTAATAGAATTGTCTAATAGATGACTGATTTTATCATATTCAAATTATTTTTAAAATATAATTTATTTCCTTTTTATATCAACACAATTCTATATAAGCCTATAGAATTCCAATTAACAATTACCATCCCGTCGTGTTTATTATTTATATTTTAAAAGTGAGAATTATACGAGCATTGAATTTTAAATTATTATTTTAAATCTTAATAGTCTTTTATTTTTAATAATAAATACACACATATAACTTTTAAAAATATACCTTTATTAAGAAAGATAAACACATAGTAATTTATTTTAAATAAGATATTTTAGAGTGTTTTTCATTTTTCTTTAGCATAATTAACTTATTACCTAGAATTTATAAAGATTTTTTAGGATTTTTAATTATTATAAAACCAAAAGTGACATATTTTTCTTATTTTTACCTTATGAATTTTTTTTTTCAACATGAGTGTCCGGACCAACTTGCGCGCACCTTGACTAATCCCACGGGTCCTGAAGTTAACGACCATGTAGGTCTCTAGTGACTATTATATTAGCAACCATAAGGCTTGAACATGGGATTATAGGAAAAACAAACTTTTTAATCCCAACCTTTTATCATTGGACCACTTACTAGATGGTTTACCTTATGAATCTTGATTAGCTGGCAGATGCGACAACAGTAACCCATGAGATGGAGGGGGATAGGTGGTCCTGCATTTCAAGATAGAACTTACATTTTGGTTACAGTAAATGTGTTGGATTTACCTAAAGTCCTGTTATATTTTGAAATACTCGACAATGCTAGTCCTCAAGGCCTGAAAGGCTGACACTATGGTCTTGAAAATGCAGAGGGCTCAAACGTAGGAGCCAGCATTTGGAAGCTATGGAAATGGAGAAATGATAGTGTTTCAGCGCAAGCTTCATGTTGATAATGGCGTTTCACACGTGCTTTCCTTTATTAATGATGTTATTAAAACCAAGGAGATGAATTTATCTTCCAAATGTCACCGGACCGAGCTGTTGCAAGTCTAGTTCTGGATGTGCAGGCGCAGGGGGCTTGATTAGGGACAGTTGTGGACGAATGCTGGCTGGTTTCATGGCTAGTCTTGGCTCATGCTCTTCATATAAGGCTGAGCTTCGGGCTGGTGTTCTAAGTCTCAGGTTGGTTTGGCAGCATGGGTTCAAACATGTTATTTTGGAAATGAATTCTGCTGCTCTTGTTTCGGTTTCCAGAAGTAGCTTCGGTTCTATGGTTCTTGACCCTCTTTCTATACAGCTTCTTCACAGGGATTGGGATAGTTCTAAAACTTGATTCAAGCTATGACTCGGGTCAAGATAGTCACGGGTATGCTAGATTAACCGAGTTAACTTAAATTATATTGAAAAATCTTTGAAACAATGTTGTTTTGAGTTTATTTTTTTTTTAAAAAACAAAATATGTTTAAAAATTCAGTATTTTGGCCTGAATTTCAGAACTACATTTACGGAGAAAGGAAATAGATGTGCTCATCTCACTCATTGAGGTTCATTATTTTGATTCCTCTCAAATTGGAATTTCTAATCTTTTGTTTTAAGACATCACAGTGGTGACTATTTCCCTTTAACCTTGTTCTGTAGTTTCTTTATTTAGAAGCTAAGGAACAGTTTTTTTTATGAAAAAAAAAATGATGGGCTAAATAAAATTTTAAGTTTTGGTTGATGTGGTAATTTAAATAATATAAAAAAAATAAAAAAAATAAATAAATTGATAAAAAAAAGATAAAAAAAACCATACTTGAGTCTATTTGAATTATTAAACAACTCAATGATAATCTAATTGAAGGAAAACCACAAAAAGAAGAAAAAGAAAACAACAGTTTATTTTTTAAAAAGAAAAAAAACCAAGCGAACCCAAACAAACCTCCTAAACTTGATCTAATTTAAATGGATCCGAGTTCAATTAAAAAACTTAAATTTCATCAAATTTAATTTTAAAGGATGGATCGTTGAAAAAATATTAATAAAAAAACTTTCAAAAGAAAAAGAACATAAAAAAGGGGATAAAATTTGACAAGAAAAAACCTAAATGAAATTTGAAATAAAAATAATAAAAAATAATCCCAAACAAAAAAAATTACAATTAAAAGAATTAAGATCAAACTTGAAAGATTAAAAAGTCATAATGGGGTGAAATTGGTTGAGGGCCAACCTAAAAGAATGAAACCGAAAAAAATAACAAAAAAAGAGTTAAAACAATGACAAAAAATAAGAAAACATCAATTTAGAAAAAGAGAAAAAACAAGGCAAACATTACAAACTTTTTAAACATAGTCTAATCTTTAAAAGTCGCATCGTGTGAAATCTTTGACTCAAATTCAACATAATTTTCAACCAATTTAATTTAGAAGGATGAGATTGACAAAAAAATATTAATATAAAAACCTACAAAAGAAAAAAAACAACAAAAAGATGCGAATAAAATTTGATAGAAAAAACCCAAGGAGGATGAAATTTAAGGAAAAAATTAAAATATAATTCCAAATAAAATAAATATGAATTAAAAGAATGAGAACCAAATTTCAAAGATTAAAAAAAAATCATAGGGGATAAAATTTAAAAACATCTTTAAAACCAAACGACCCAGGTATACATTCTAAATATGGTCAAATATTAAAAAGCTTGCAACCCACGAAACCCTGGATCTAGGTCTAATCAAGAAGTTTATTATGAATTATTTTTTTTTAAAATCAATTAAAAAATTATCCAAGCAAAAAAACAACAATAAAAAGAATAAGAATTAAATTTGATAGGAAAAAAACAAAGAAGGATGGAACCATAAAATAAAACCAATTTTAAAAATGATCCCAAATAAAAACTTGACAAGGCCAAAAGATTAGCAATAAAAAAAACATGAATTAAATTTGATAGGAAAAAAAAAAGGCTAAGGAGGGTAAAATCGCAAAACAAAACCAATTTTAAAAATGACTCAAAATGAAAAAAATAGTAATAAAAAGAATGAGGATCACGTTGAAAGATAAAAAAAATTTAGAAGGGTAAAATTGAAAAGACACCAATTTTATAGATTATTCAAGATAAAAAAAGGAGAACAAATCTGAATAACCAACAAATTAAAGGGATGTTCTTGAATTTTAAAGGAGTTAGCTCGAAAATCTGGGTGGGGAGAGAGAGAAGAAGGGGAAAAAAAAGGCCCCCGGTGCCAAACCGCTGTGAATTATGGTACATACGCTGTCTCATCAGGTCGCGGACGCTAGGATCTTTTAAACACCACCCCATAATACAGTGTTTGGTGGCTAGATAACCCCTCACATGTCGCCAGAACAACACAGAGGCTGTTCACATGTTGGCATGTGCGAGTTTATTTTTAAAAAATTATATTCAATAAATATAATTTATAACAATGCCTCTTAATACATTTGAAATTTACAATAAAAACAAAGTAAAATGACAAAAAAAAACCTTTGAGTGAGAGTTTAATTAGTTTTGTCAAAGTAATTACATTATTTTATAAAAAATAAAAATACAAAAACACCCTTGAGAAGTAGGCATCTAATTATTTTATTCTAAAGTTAAATAAATAATTTTATTATGCATTTAAAAACAAAATTATTATTTTAACCCCATATAATTAATAAAATACATTTAGGTCATGGTAAAAAGGTCACCGCATGTGGAAGCTAAATTAAAATATTAAATGATAGAAGAGCAATATAATAATTAAATTATTATAATAAATAGTAATTTATGAGTAGATGTACAATAACTTCATGAATGAGGATTTTTTTTTATAAATTACTACAAAAATAAAAACATAAGTTAGGAGACATGCACGATGCTTCCAAATGTAAACAATTATTGAGCATTGGGCAAATTAATGACGAGGTTCTCGCTGTTTAAAGCAGCATGGTGACAAGTGTGGGTATTATTGAATATATCTTGTAGTTAATTGGTTAGCCAATGATTAGATATATGATTAGATATATTTGGTATTGGATTTATTTATGTGTGTGTGTATATATATAATTTTAATAAAGATTTATTTATTTTTAATATTAATCAAATATTTAATTAATAAATTTAGAGTAAACACAAAGTATTTGCAAATAAAATTCTAAAGTTATTATAATTATAAAGTTCTTATTGTATCAAAGTATTATTATTAAATATTTCTAGTCAATGCTCTATTAATACTTGATTATTAATTAGAGCTGTCAGGACGATACATATTATATTTTTTTTTTATAAAAAAAAACAATTATTCTTATAAGCTGATATATGAGAAATACCTAGAACTAATATATAGATGTTTGTTAGATGACATGTACAATGGACTAACTCGCATGAGAGTTCTATATGGAGAGATCACCTTTATTTATGAAAAGACTCACTAGACGGTCGTGTAAATGATGTTTAGATTTTAAGATCACTATGTTATCTTATATAAGGAATGATATGCTTTGATTCTGCTATATATTATCTTGATCAAGGGTAACAAACAAGTAAATATTTAACAAAAACTATATAAAGATATTTGAACAATCAAGAAAGTACTCATCGGTCTAAATAAATTAGAAAACAAAAATTTTATATATTCTTTAATAATATTGATTGTAAGTCCAATAATAGACCGGTAGTTGGCCCGGGAAACAAAGCTGAATGAGCAAGAGATGGTGCAGCTAGCCAGGAATAAACGGCATCAGCCGAACCAGTGAAACCGAGAGAAAAGCTGCCTGGCGAAGGGTTGTCCTGACATTGCTATGGAGGGACCAGTTTAGGAACCTATGTTACAGCTTTGGCATGGGTCATGATAAAGCAACTAGGAAGCTTACATTAGGGATTTGCAAAGAGAACTTTCATTCAAGGCATTGAATTACTAGACAACGGATTTGAACACAATGGAGGAAGGATATAACAAAATTTCAAATCCCTTTCGATACCACAAGGGTCTATTCTAAAAAATTATCTTCACACATTCTTCGACAAATAAACCATGAATGACGAATCCCAAGAAGTCAATGTTAAGCAGTAAATTTGATGAACATAATTGCATGATTACAAAATCCGTTATTGTTTTCATCTGAGGTGAAGGTGGAAAGTTTAACTATCCTGGTACCATGATTTAACTCTGGAGAGTCTAAAGCCATGAAACTGATGATTGCAGCAGCTGATGTCCAGGGTCATATGATTCAAGACTGCCTTATCTGCCCAGTAGTAAAATTCTAAAGAAACACCAAGAAAACTGGTAAAATCTAAAGGTATTCTTGACTCAGAATGGCTACTGTTAAAAGGGTACTGCAGAAATTCCCATCCAGCAAAGCTGCTTGGTTTTGAAGGGCAAACATGATCAACCTTACGCTTCTGTAGAAAAGAAATGACCTCAAACAGTTCCTGGTTTCCAAAGACTGATCTTTGCAGAAAGGATTCAGAGTCACTACTCACAAATAAACACTCTAAGAGAATTCATGCCAGTAAACACACAAGAAGGTATAAGATAGCCACATACATGTATAGTTAAGTCAGAAACAGATTAAGAAAGCTCACTGCCAGATATGAGTCTAGGAAAAGCAATCCTAGGTAAAATGGTGCTGGCTGCTGACGAATATCAAGGAATAGCCATTTATCGTGCCAGGACATTTTATATGTTATTACCAAAGTTGAGGAGGGGCAAAACAAATAAGCAACCATCAGAAAGCTGTAAATCTAACTTTCACATTTTTTGATGATATTCAACTTGCTATATTAAATCTTCATTGCAATTCTGAACTTCAATGGCAGACAGCACTTTCAATGGCAAAGGACTATGAGCCAAATAGGAATTGTGAAACATGATGGATTGAATCCACTCTACAATAGAAAACACACACACACACAAGTATATGATTCCTAGTGTGAAGAAAAAGAAAAGCAAATCATATGCATACTGGTTCTCAAATGCTGGACTAACCACATTTGTTTTTTGCTAGGCCTAATGTTTTATGATCAAATATGGTGGAGAAAACCTACAAGGTATGCCTTACATATGGCAAAAGAAAAGCACACAAATTATAGGCAACTTTCACCTAAGAAATACGAAGCATATAAGCTGCTATGCAGATGCATTTTGCAAAAGAAGATATAGAAAACAAGGCAAAATAAAAGAATCACTACCAAGCAGCAGTGCAACATACAGTAATTGCTTTCACAAACAAGAGCTTTCTCTGAGAATTCTGAGTACCAGTACCTGGAAAATAAAGTTAGCGCAAGGCAATAGCCACAAGTTTTCATGCAAAGATTGGAATGGTAGGTCATCTTATTTCCAAGTTAGGAGGTCAATTACAGCAAGACTTGCATCTAAATAAAGAACTGCATCTCAATTAGTAAGAAGTTGTTGGGTGGTTCCCCATAGCTTCAGTGTTTGGGCAGAATATGTCGAGATTGCAGAGGGAGTTAGATTGACAAGAAGCTAAATTTTGAAGTCAATTTTTCTCTTTTTTGTCTATTGATGCAACACTTCTACATAGCACTTTCAATCCATCATCTTCCTATGGAAATCTTTGAATCTCGGCAAACCTCCACTTTTCATTCCTTAAGTTCTCACAATCTGTCAAATAAGGTGGAGGGATATTGAGATTGAAATATAGAAATTGCATTTGCTTTGCCTCCATAAGCATATCTGGAAAAAAAGAAGAAGGGTTTTGTTTATGATCACTTCTAAAATTAAGCTTTTGCTTCCACGGCCTGTGATTTCTTTAATTGATATGAAAGTGATGCGCTAAGAGTGTGTAACATCAACTAGGTCTTTCACATTAATGAAAAGAAAAGATAACCTCAAATCTTCCCTAAAAGAATGCTGAGATTTCCAAGGCGTGACATCCTCTACTCACCAAAACAAGTACCAACTATTTATTGTATAAAAGGACAGTCCAGATCTCTCAAAAACTAGGCTAAGATTTTCGTTCTCAAAGCAGATCAAAACATGATTCTCTTAAATTTACAGATGCAACCAAGAAAATCCCAAAAGGATACAGAATCAAGAAATGCAGTAACACATTACCAATTACATAAGATCATGTCAATTTGCTATTTTCTTCTTCTAATTGTTAATGTCATTGATGCTTCTTGCGCACCTTGTAATGACCTCACAACCTCTGCTATAAGGATGAGCCTGTCTAGCATTACAATCATAGTATGACGCTCCTGGTTTATTACATGGAACCATATCCCTCTTCAGTGTCCCATAACTTATGTACCTCTTTTGCATCAGCAACACTCTCCTACTGATCTCCGACTCCATTTCTGTCTCTTCAAAGCATTCTCCAATTTTATTGGAGCAACCCCTACTCACAGTGGTGGCATCAACCTCACTGGTTTTCATTGAACTGAGGCCTAATACCGAATCAGCATTGCAAACAGAGAAAAGGGTGAGGAAGAAAAGCAGCGAGAGATGGAATGGGGGGGTATTAGGGAGAAATTTGAGCTTGGACATTTTTTTTTATGGTTTTCTTGAATTGGTTGGAGTTAATGATTTCTTCTAGTTAAGTTTTCTTGTGGAGGTGTGTGAAAGTTGGATTTCTTGTGGATGGATGCGTCATAACAAAGGACAAGACATCCAAATAGTTACCAGTTGCCTGGCAATGTTTGTTTGGCTTCCACTTACATATGAAATCATTTTAAGGCTTTGTTTGTTTGTTTCAAGAAAACCATTTTTCTGAAAAGAAATTTCTAACGCTTTGTTTGGTGAACTCCACCAAAGTATTTTTGTACATCAATTTCCAATAATAAAATAATTTTTTTTATTAATAAAATATTATAAATTATTTTCTAACTTATTTTTCATTCCATAATCAAATATTAAAAACTATTTTATAACTTATTTTTTATAACAATATCAAACATAAAAAAAAATCTATTTTCAATAATTTATTTTTTATAAAAAAACACTTTTTAAGTATTAAAAATTATTTTTTAATTTATATTTTATAACACTATCGAACATAAAAAAAAACCCTACTATTTAATAATTTATTTTCTACAAAAAAAAAAAAAAAACTTTTTTAACAATGATTTTCTTAGCAACCAAATGAGACTTTAGCCTGCATTGAAGGCCATCACCTACTGCTTGAACTTGACATTCAAACTCCATTGTTGTTATAGGTCTAAAAGTCTTTGTTGGGAGTGTTATTGTAGTTTTCTCTCTCTTTTTTCGAATACCCAAAAAACATATAAAAAAATATCAATGATCATTGGATCTCCCATCAAGAAATAAGATAATCAATCTACTGGGATTTTGTGTAGAACAGAAACTGACTAAGATTTGAGGCAAATATCTAATTAATTTAAGTATTTAAATCCCATGATAATCAGCTTAAGAATCACCTAAAGCCATGTTTAAGCCAAGTTTATAACAAGAACAAACCTTGCAAGTATCAAGTTTCCAAGAATCCCCGAAGCCATCCATGTTCTTACAAAAAGTACAACATCTTATGTCAAGTGTTTTCAAACAAGTAAAGCTTGTGGTCCATCGTAAGAAAAGCATGTGTGCTTTTCATTTTCACAGCTTCCCTTGGGTCCATCAAGAACTTGTTTATTCCTTCTCTTGTTAGCTTTAGATTCTTTCAATTCAAGAAAAGGAAGTAGACAAAAAAAAAAAAAAAAGTTTCTTGTCGACATAAATTATCTGTTTAAGATTTTTTTTTATTAATATAAATATCCGAGTAAGTTTATACATGCCTAACTTAAAAAAAAACTAATATTAAAATGAAATTCACCACGGCAGCAAGTATCAAATCACCAATCACATCTTAGACTATATGGTTTTTATAAAAGTATCTAATAAACACCCCTTTTAACTCTTTTAGTTGGAATCAAATGGGAAGTTATGAATGCTGAGTTGCATTCCTTTCATGGCAGCTCAGACTAGCAAGAAGAAAAATACAGGGGGGATAGACTGTAACAGTATAAATTCTTTCACCAACTCAAGCCTAATTATGTCAGAAGTTTAAGTTGTTTCATTCAAAGTCCTGGTAAGGCATATGAAGCTGCTGAGAAAATTGTACAGAGAGGATGATTTGATCGCATAAAATACTTGATCAAATAAATGAGGTAGAGGCCACAGTCCTTGAGCGGAGTAATGAGAGGGTCCAACCCACCACTGTCACCCACTGTGGAAACTTTAATGCAAGGTTTTTCCAGCATGATGAAGCGAACCCGCTCAACTGTATAATTATGCTCGTGTGCCTCTGGGCATTAGCTTGGGCTGTTGTTCTCTAGAATGATAACGATTCTAGACAGTAACTGATGAATGATTTAGGCCATAACCTATAACATCCGGTTCATCCAAAAGGTGACGAAAGGCACATTTGAAGAACCCTATGTTTTAACTCTGTTTGTGGTTCACTCTTTACATAGACATAATTTTGGTTTTTTTTTTAAAGTGAATATTTCAATTAATTAGTTGATTATATGTAATATTGATTTTATTAATGTAAAATATATTTATTATTAATAAAGACTTTTTTTTATCTTTAATACTCAATTATATTAGTTAATGAATCTAGAGTAAAGATAAAATCCGTGAAACAAAAATGCTTTCCATAAAACATTATAAAATTGTTATACTTATGAGATAACTATTATATCAAAATATTGTTTCTAAATGTTCATGGTCAATGTTCTATTAAGACTAGATATTAATTATAATTGTTAAGACTAATGTATATTATGCTAATTTCTTTATGAAAGGAAACCACTGCTCTCATAAACTGATGTATGAAGAATACTAGATACTACTATGCAAGTGTTTGTTAGATGACATAAATTATATGCTTATCACTTGATAGTTGTGTAAATGATCTTGATATCACTAAGTTATCTTATATAAAAAATATTATGTTTTGATTCTAATCATATATTGTATTAATCAAGAATAACAAACATGCAAATATTAGATATAACATAAATTATATGTAAATATTTGAGTAATTAAAAGGGCTTTCATCATCTTAGGTAAATTACTAAAATATTTTACCTATTCTCAAATAGTATTGATTCTAAAACTACTCTCGGCTAATATAAAACATGTGTGTTGCCATTGTAACTTCGGGCATTAAGCATGGAAAGGGGAGATTTTTTTCGAATGTGCTATTGGTTATGAGAAGCAGAAGACAGTTTCCAACCAACAAGAAGGATCAGACATTGCTTACTATTCCACCATTCAAATCTGTACCGTACCACAGCCATATACTTCAATTTCCCACATCAATAGGTAAAAAAAAATAATAGCAACTACAATTACTAGTGGCATGTCAACATTATATTATTTAAACCAAATAGATAGTTTCATGTCAAGTTATATTCTAGATGTTACCAATTGTAAATTT
>Ga0307510_10007910_pt1 | contig 12661 bp, 15 predicted proteins | sample 12_EM_MG_FD_207224 | JGI IMG/M metagenome (GOLD analysis project Ga0307510, IMG submission 207224) | Populus trichocarpa ectomycorrhiza microbial communities from riparian zone in the Pacific Northwest, United States - 12_EM | ecosystem: Host-associated > Plants > Roots > Unclassified | place... | reverse complement strand
GGTTTAGATCTATTGCACCTAACCATCAATAATGTGGTCTGTGTGTTGTTCTCTTTTTTCAATCTTTTTAGACAATGCTTGGTCCTCTTACTTGACATCTGCATGTGTCATGTTAGAAGACCTTGTGGCTTAATTTATGCAGATCTTTAAATTGGGATTCACTTCCCTTTTGTTTATCTACGCTGGACGCTAAAAATATAGGTTGGATTAAGACATTTCACCGAGCTAATATCTGTAATGCTTCTTATCTCCCAAACAATCATCAATAATTAACTTTGAGGAGTAGTTTAATTATTCAGATCTTGAGTTTGCTCCTAATAGTTATGAATTTGAGTTTCTTCAAAGCCACTAGAGACTTACATGATTGTTAACTTTAGAGCGTGTGAGATTAGTCGAGATGCGTCCAAACTGACCCGAACAACCACATTAATAAAAAAAATCATCACTGTAAATTCCGTTTTCTTTCATCAAATGGTTATCAAATACCATAATCCTTTATGGAAGGTGAAGTTTGCAACAATTTTTTTTTCTAAAACATAGTTGATTTGTTCATATGATTGTATCATTAGTTATTTATTACATTATATTCTAAAATAACCTTGTAACGGGGAATTAGTACACAATGATAGATGATGACTCAAAACTAAGGTCAAATAAAATATCTGCTTTGGAGGAAGAAGAAGAAGAAGAAGAAAACTTCAAAATGAAACCTCAACATTGATGGTGTCCTTGATTTACTTCAAATAGAAAGAAAAGGAAGACTTGATAAAGATGTGGGTCTGTTTGGTGCCGAGGACACCCAAGAAGCCTCCTTTACTTTTATTGATTCATAAATTTACTCCAGAGCTCCAACCTTTGCTTAGCATGCAAATTTGGTGCTGCTACTAAAATCAACAATCTTTAGTTGAAGAAAAGACAGCTTAATTAACCTAAAATACCCTCCCTCCCTCTCTCTCTCTCTCTCTCATGCGTTGACCATCTATTATTGACACTGTAGCAAAAATGGAGTGGTTTGAGTGCTGAACCTAAACCCATTAACTTTGGAGTGAGCCACCGAACCAACCAAGAACTTTCAGGTCACCAAAACTGTCGAAGTCCACATTAAGGGGCCCACTGCAACTGTATATCCAGAGAGATAGACTGGTAAAAAAAGGACGCACACAACTCTCTCAAGAATCTGTTCCATGAAAGAAAAGATAACAATATGTCCAAAGTCCGGAATCCCAAAATTTTCCTTCATTTTCTCACGAACCAAACATCATTTTTAGCCGAACAGCCTGTCCATGTCTCCCCTCTCTGGTTTTTCTCTATTGGAGTTGTTTCTACTTTGCAGTCTAGAGGTAATAATGATATAACCTTTACAATATTTACTTTCTCATTGGATTCGTTTTTCTCTCTTTGAATCTCATGTTCTAGATAGATAGATATAGAGTGTCATACACAAGATAATTATCTTGAGTTAAGAAAAAAAATGCATGGTTTTAAGCTCTTTGATAGATTCAAGAGCACACAAGTCCATGCTTTAAGCCCCCAAGATAACAACTCCGGTTCAAGAGGAAAACTTTCAAAATCTAAATTTACAAACTCTGGTTCAGGAGCTCAAGCTTTACTTCCTTATGGACTCCCAACAACTGAGCTCCTTGAACCCCCTATAGACTCTTACTTGAAACCTATAGACTATGTGGAATCTTTAGCTGAAATTCATAGACGCCTGAATACTTGCTCACTAACGGATAAGTCAATATTATGCATCGAGCAGTATTCGATTTTGCGTGGATTAGGTGATCCTAAGTTGCTTAGAAGGTGCCTTTGCGCAGCGAGGCAATATGCTTTTGATGTGCACTCGAAGGCAGTGCTTTCTGCTTGGTTAAGGTTTGAGAGGAGAGAAGATGAATTTATTGGTGTGTCATCAAAGGACTGTAGTGGGTACATCCTTGAATGTCCTATGGCTGCTTTGGTTTCTGGATACGATCCGAATTCGATTTATGATCGCTGCCAATGTGGTCAAGATGATCTTGAGGCATTTGGTAGTCAAATGTTGGTGGGGAATGAGAGCTCGAGTTTGGAGGAGGATGGTGATGTTTCATTTTGCATTGGTGATGAGCTGGTTCATTGTGTTAGATTCAAAATTGCTTCTCTTTCGGGCCCATTTAAGGCAATGCTATATGGTAGCTTTGTGGAGTCAAGAAGAGATAAGATTGATTTTTCGAAGACTGGGATATCAGTGGAGGGGATGAGAGCAGTGGAAGTGTACAGTAGGACTAGGAGAGTTGATTTGTTTTGCCCTGCGATTGTTTTGGAGTTACTTTCTTTTGCAAATATGTTTTGTTGTGAGGAGTTGAAGTGTGTTTGTGATGCTCATTTGGCTTCGTTGGTCTGTGGGATTGAGGATGCATTGATTCTTATTAATCATGCTTTGGAAGAAAGGGCAAATCTTCTCGTAGCCTCTTGCTTACAGGTGTTTCTAAGAGAGCTCCCAAACTCTCTGTATAACCACAAAGTGAGGGGTGTTTTTTGTATCCCGGAGGCAAGGGAGAGATTGGCCATGCTGGGGCACGCTTCATTCTTCCTCTATTATTTCCTGAGCCAGGTTGCTATGGAGGAGAATATGGCACTGAGCACAACAGTGATGTTATTGGAGGGGTTGGAAGAGTTTGCTACAGAAAAGTGGCAGAAAGCACTTGCTTTGCATCAACTAGGCTGTGTAATGCTTGAGAGAAAAGAATACAAGGGTGCCCAATTTTATTTTGAGGCAGCTGTTGATGCAGGTCATGTTTATTCATTAGCAGGTGTTGCTAGGACCAAGTACAAACAAGGGCAACAGTATTCAGCATTTAGGTTGATGAACTCTCTTATTTTTGAATATAAACCAGTAGGGTGGATGTACCAAGAGCGATCTTTGTATGGTGTTGGACGGGAGAAAATAATGGATTTGAATACTGCAACTGAACTGGATCCAACCCTTTCATTTCCATACAAATTCAGAGCTGTTATGAAGGTGGAAGAGAAACAGATTAGGGCAGCTATTCAAGAGATTGATAAAATTATCGGGTTCAAGCTCTCACCTGATTGTCTTGAGTTGCGGGCATGGTTTGTCATTGCTCTTGAAGATTATGAAAGTGCTTTGAGGGATATTCGAGCATTATTAACCTTGAAGCCTAATTACATGATGTTCCATGGGAAGGTGAGTGGAGATCACTTGGTTGAGCTTCTCAACCATCGCGTTCAGCAATGGAGTCTGGCTGACTGCTGGATGCAACTTTACGAAAGATGGTCTTCTGTTGATGACATTGGCTCTCTGGCTGTCATACATCAGATGCTGGTAAATGATCCCGCAAAGAGCCTACTATGGTTTCGACAATCTTTGCTTCTTTTGCGGTAAGTTTTGTGATGGAACAACTTTCTATTTAGCTCAAGCAGCTGCACTATTATGCAGTTTAATCATCATCAAGTTTGACTTCTAATAAGCTTATACCATTTTGCATTACTTTATTTGTTTAAAATTCTTCTCTGCAATCTTTGGAAACCTGCATCCCTTGCATGTTTTTGTGTAGCAATCTCATTTTTCTTTCCATCAGATAATAAACCCATATCCAGCTTGAAAACATTATGTTTCTGTACATTTTATCTAATAAACTCATACAATTCATTGCATGAATAATGTGTTAATAATGAAGCGATCCTATTTTTTCTTGATCTGATATAGTGATTCTAAATCTCATGTTCATTTTTGTTTCTTTTGTTTCATTGTCTACACATCTTTCCTTTTATGCACTTCTGGAACAAGAAGGAATCTTTCCTGAACATGTAGTATAATGAATTTGGACTTGTCTTGTAGATGTTTGACCTTGTTATATTCATTAACATGAAATATACTACTGGATAACTTAATGCACTAGGTTAAATTGTCAGAAGGCCGCAATGCGCTGTTTGCGGTTGGCTAGAAATCACTCCAGTTCTGTGCATGAACGACTGATATATGAAGGATGGCTTTTATATGACACCGGTCATCGTGAAGAAGCTCTCTCTAGGGCTGAGAAATCCATTTCGATCCAGAGGTCATTTGAAGCTTTCTTCCTTAAGGCATATACATTAGCTGATACAAATCTGGATCCTGAATCTTCATCTACTGTCATCCAACTTCTGGAGGAAGCTCTTAGATGCCCTTCAGATGGTCTTAGGAAAGGACAAGTGAGTAATGGCTATACTAGTATGTTTCTCATATGCCCATCTGTGCTCGATGTACTTGTTTGATATGAGTGTTGATAATATGCAGGCATTGAATAATTTAGGAAGTATTTATGTGGATTGTGGTAAGCTGGATCAGGCTGCAGACTGCTACAAGACTGCCCTTAACATCAAGCATACAAGAGCTCATCAAGGTCTGGCGCGTGTCTATCATATAAAAAATCAACAAAAAGCTGCATTTGATGAGATGACCAAGCTAATAGAGAAGGCACATTACAGTGCATCAGCATATGAGAAACGATCAGAATACTGTGACCGCGAGAAGGCAAAAGACGACCTTAATATGGCAACACTTCTGGATCCTCTAAGAACATACCCATACAGATACAGAGCAGCTGGTAATCAGCACCACTCCTTTTTGAAAATTCTGCCCCCTTTCGATGCAACTCCTCATAATTTCACACTTATTTCAATGCCATTCTATTGACTTCATTTTTCTTCTCTTTGCTTGAACACAATTATTGACTGCGAAATCAAAACTTACTCTTATTCTCAGTGCTAATGGATGACCAAAAGGAAGCTGAAGCTCTCGAAGAGCTTACTAAGGCCATAGCTTTCAAGCCTGAGTTGCAAATGCTCCATCTTCGAGCAGCATTTTATGAATCAATGGGAGACAAAACCTCTGCTCTTCAAGATTGTGAGGCAGCTCTCTGCCTGGACCCAAACCACTCAGACACACTTGATCTGTATAGTAGAACACAAGACCAAGCTACACGAAGCATTTGAGCTTTTCTTTTTCATTTTTTTGAAATCATGGTCTATCAGGCATCCAGCGACAAAACCATCCCAGCTATGAGAAGGAAGGACTGCATCAAGAAGCTGTAATGAACTCATTAGTATATACATCTTAATGGTATTGATGATAGAGCTAGAAAAGAGTGTTGCAAACTGCATTTAGACAATGTCCCTTGCAGATAGTTATTTACAGTCTGCATCAAGAAGCTGTAATGAACTGATTAGTATATAGATCTTAATGGTATTGATGATAGAGCTAGAAAAGAGTGTTGCAAACTGCATTTAGACAATGTCCCTCGCAGATAGTTATGTACAGGCATGACCACATGATCAATTAGTGGTATGGGATTGATGCTGGAAGGGTTCATGTATAGCAACTTCATGCTATTGATACTCTAGAATGTTATAGGTTTCACAATTTGTCTCTCATTAGAAACAGGAATTATTTTCCTTCTCCTCCTTGAGTTCATTCCTGTACATGAACGAAAGCCAGGGAAGGGATTTAAATCACTTTTGTTGTATCATGCTTTTCTTTAAACTAAAGATAGCAGAAGTGATGTTCTCGAGTTAACTACTGTTGTAGTTCTGCATTTCTCCAGCAGACCACTTTCTGGTTTCTACTTCTTTTGTTTTCAGCTCATTCTCTTCTCTTCTATATTTCCATGCCTAACTTGCATTTTGGCTGAGTGAGCTCATATGCAGTAACTACAAGGAATTGGGTTGATTTTTTACTGTGTCAGATCCGGGGGCTGAGATTTCTCTATATGCTCCGGACCACCCCCTAACAATAAATGCATACAGAGTCATAAACAAGGGTGATAGGTGTTTGAAGGTTACAGCAGTGGTAGACTTTGACTCAAATTTTTCATCCTGAGAGTATTTGCAACTGGTAATATTCAACAACTGACGTTTTTTTATTTTTTATTTTGCAAGTATACTTACAGATACTTGAATTTTATACAGACGACTTTGGCATCGGAGAAAGAACAAAGCAATGGACAGACAAGAGGTCTCCCTTCCTCAGTTATATACAAACATCATGCTTCACGTTAATTAGATACAAGTATTATCTACCCTATAAAGCACTGCTTCTGAGAAACCAGCAAGAGAATCAGGGAAAACAGGACATGAAAAGAACACTTGAATCCGAATTTCAGACTGAGTTAACCTCGCAACTTCCTTCTGTAGACATAATTTCAAGTTCTGCCCACCAAAGGGGTGATAATTTTGGTGTTGCTCCATCAGGTCCCACTGATGTGATCTCTTTTAACTTGGCTGCAATCTCTTTCATCGTTGGTCTGTGCTTTGGATCAGGATGGATGCAATTTCTTATTACTTCAGACAATTTCTCAAGCTCGTCCTCTTGGAAAGATTTTAGAGTTGGATCCACCTTTTCTTTTAATGGTTGCTCTCCTCTCAGGTAATCTGATGCCCAGTCAGCAAGATTGTCCACTGCATATGGGATCCTACCGGTTATCATTTCATACAAAATTACCCCAAAACTGTAAATATTGCTCTCTGGATCTGATGATTGTGATTCTAGAAGCTCCATGGATGGTGATCCAGTCTTTGCTGCTGTTGCATCATTCCAGAAACTGAAATCTGATATTTTGGCTGCATAGTCTTCAGTTAGATATATTGACGATGATTGCAGGTTTTTATGGGCTACAGGTGGAGTTAGTTGATGCATGTATTCGAGGCAATATGCCACGCCCATTGCTATTCGTAGTCTCATTCCCCAGTCCAAGTGTTCGGCTTCTTTTACTACAAGAAATCAAGAATTCAACTGTCATCCATACCATAAAACAGTACTATAGGTCAGTTACTGAAACTTCAATGACCTATAAGTGCTATGATGCAAATGTACTGCAGCCATCAAGTATGCAGTCTAACTGAGAAGTAGAACGGCTTCCTTTGTAGATTGTTGCAAAATACAAGGATATGAATATGATTTGCAGTTCTGAGAGAGTACTAAATGAATAGGAAAAATCCAATTCTTCTTTCTTTCTTTTTTTCCTTTTATCATCTTTTGAGATGCATATTCAGTTCTATGCAAATAAAAATTCAGTGCTAGTTCACAGATTGAACAAAAGCCGGCACTGATATTTTCTATGAGCACACGTCCTATAAATGCCATATTAATTTAATGATCCAGCAGAATGTAACTATATCTTAGATATGATCACTTGACGAATTCAAAAGAGGCATAAAAATGTAAGGTACTTACCGTGCAGATGTTCAAACAGAGTTCCATTTGGAGCATATTCAAAAACCATTATTCTTGTGAAAGGCTCATCTTCTTCACAAAATCCAATAAGGTTGACAAAATTCTTGTGGTTCATTTTCGATAATGTGTCAATCTGAAAGGTTAGCAAAATTAGCATCAAGGGGGGCGCCAATATTAAATGGATGAAGCTAGCAAATTTCAATTTCAAGTACCTTATTTCTGAAATGGGCTTCCAAGTTTTTCGACCAGTCTTCACGCGATTTTACTGCAGTAGATGTCACAGCTATTTCAACCCCACTCGATAGTGTCCCCTTGTACACTGTGCCATCTGAAAAGGGGCCAATAATGTTACTGAAATCTTCACAAGCGACCTCAAGTTCTGGTCTCTTGAGTTTTGGTACACCTGAAAAGACACATTACCAAAAATCAGAAAAGACAAGATTGAATCAAAATCTATACATGTCATTTGTGGAAGCAGCAGATGCAAAAGCTGTGGTTAAGGAGCTATGTTAATCCACAAATTTTATGCCTCCGTGCTTGGCAATTTCAGGGTTTTGTGTGTGCGCACAAGTGCATGTGATCCATACGAAAAAGAAGATTTACCCGTTACAAATGCCTTTTGTAGCTGCCCACTTAAACCTGTGGCCCAAGGTTTGACAGTGACTACCTTGCTTCTTCTAAAGAGAAAAAAGCCAACGGCTGAAATCAAAGCAAGCATCGAGCCAGCAATAACACCAGCAATGAGAACAGTGTGAGTTTTTGACTTTGAATGCTCCAAATGACTTGGACTTGGAGCAGGGACCATTGACACCCAATCATATTGTGGTTGTACAATAAAGACATTTGGTCGATTTTCTGGAGCAGGTGAAGCTGGAGTTGGTGCAATCATGGGTGAGGGTGAAGGAGGCAAAGGAAGACTGGAGGGGGATTCTGCTGGAGAAAATGATGGAGACTCCGAAGGGGATGGTGATGGGGAGAATGATGGAGACAGTGATAAAGACGGCGAATCTGAGGGTGCCATTGATGGTGATAGTTGAGATCCGGATGGTGACAATAAAGATGGAGAAGGCGATGCTTCAGAACCACTTTGATTTGTTTTACGACGATTGTTGTCTATGGGTGGATTTGGAGGATCTGCCACCTGCAGCAGCATCCGGTGAGCTATATTTCTAGATTGAACATTGTTCCTGACAAATAAAATAAGTGTTGTCAGGAAGCTGGTGGGAAGTTAATTTAAGTTGAGAACTGAAAGCACTTGTTAGTGTAAACTAAACTGAAAGCACTTGTTAGTATAAACTAAACAAGTAGTAGATTCCACGAAAAAAATAGTTGAAATCAGGGAAAAACTGAGGCACACAAAAGTCGCTTCATGTTTCGCCTTGCATACACCGGAGGAGGTCCTCTGTTTGCATTAGCAAATTTGGGAGATGGCAGAATAAATCAAAAGCTGGATTGTACATTGTGATTAACTAGGATGTCAGTTTCTTTGGAATTGATTTTATGGCCATTGCGTTCTCCTATAAGTTGCTTTAGCTTTTTCGTCTTTTCCTTTTAGTTATTATTCCAATATCATAACCACCTCCCCTCTCTTAAGCCACCACTTCCTCTCCTACTTTTTCTGCTCTGACATCTGTATAGCGGCTGCATCAAGTATCAGCTTGTAGGAGTAACAGTAATAGCACTTGCTTACCAGGTAATGTCTCTGCAGCAACAGGAAGCTCTTAACTGATTTTCATCTGCCTGAACTTCAGAAAGCACCTTGAGGTCATTTACTTCAGGAGATATGCCATCTAGAAACTTGTTATTGTCAAGCAAGCTGCAATAAGGATCAGATATGATTTAGTCAAACCATTCAAGCTTAAGAAGGAAAAAACTAGTAATATAATCGGCCAGGATGAATTAACTTACAGGGTAGTCAGTGATAGATTATTTGCAAAAAAGTTAGGAGGAAATGGTCCACTAAAGTTATTATATCCCAAGTCCAACACCTCCAGCTCCTCCAGCTCTCCAATCTCTCTAGGAATGTTTCCGTAGAAAGAATTGTTGCGTAAATTTCTGAATGGAAAATGTGAATTAGATAAAAACCCATAAAATGGTTTCCAAAGATCAAATCCAGGCTGAGGTTTAAACTTACAATGATTTTAAGTAAGCTAGTCTCCCAAGTTCAGGTGCCAGTGTCCCTCCAAGACAGAGATCTGTCAAATGCCTACAAGTTGAACATTTCTGATTTTAAGGAAATAGAAAAGAAAAAAACAACTTTGCTACTAAGAGGAGAAATGACTGGATGTTTGATACATGCTAAATGATAATAAACTTCATAATTACACAGATAATTACTGCATAAATGGGGTAAGAGTAGCGTACGAAAAGGTAAAAAAGAAGAGTATAGATGACATGATAAAATCACAAAAGGAAGAAAAAGAAAGCTAGAATTGCTCCATGGAGGCCCGCATTATTATGAACTGTCCATGGAGACATCACACACTGCATTAAATAGTTTGTCATCTGATCACTTCTAGGGAAAGCTTTATACCATGATCGATTCTGCACCAACAAGTACAATGACTGACAACAATACAGACTCTATGTATTCCTTCACTTCAAGTTCATTCAACAATTAAACTCAATATGACAGCTCAAGTCTGGATTTTGATCCAACATTTCTGACTTTAGAATCTGCTTGGATAAAGTTAACGTTATTCACGAGCATTTCACATTTCCAGTAATATACAAGTGGAATTTACCATCTCTAAACACATTGGATCTTTGATTCAACTAAATGGACCATCCAAAATCACAAATTTAATTAACTTGCAAGCAAAAAGGATAAAGATATACTCCTGTAGGATCAGAATGCTTGATTACTTATTATTTGACACTTTTCTTACTTACAAGATCACAACTTGGCCATCAGAGCATTCGACACCAAACCAAGAACAAGGATCAATATCTCCATCTTTCTCAATCCAATTCGATAAAGCTCCATGTGGATCTCTCTCCACCATCTCTCTAAACCTCAACAAAGCCAAACCTGCACCATTTTCAAACACAATCACATTTCTATATAAAAGAACACCAACTTTAACAAAGCTGTAAGGACATGCCAAACAAAAGCTCGTAGCTATATGGACATAAAACGTAGCATAACTCGTCACCTTCCGTGTTTAGAGACCAACAAAAGCTCAAGCTTTGCGGCAGTAACAACAAAACCAGCATCAAAATCTTCATGCGAAGCTTCACACCGTTCAATCTCCACCACCCGTCCATCATTAAAAAGATAGTCAACAACTTGTGAAAGTAATTCTTGGGGTAGAAATATGTATCAAAAACACACTAGAGAAATAAAGAAAACAAAAAAAGAGAGAGAGAAAGAGGGGGGGAGGCTTGACGGAGTCTTGGGTTGGCAAGTGGAGCTAGCTAATTTAGAAGAGAAGAGAAGAGAAGAGAAGAAAGCGCGTGCGTATGGGGCGATTATAAACGTTTTTTTTTAATCAAAGGCGACGACGAAGGCCGAAACATTACAAATTACCCGAAATATCGGGCTAAGAGATTAAAAAATTGTGTGCGGCGGTTCAATAACGTTGGGTTTTGTTTGTCTGGTTGCTGATGGATTGGACTCTGTCTTCTCTACAAACAAATTTATATATAGCGCCGTCCTCTAAGCTTCCCTCCACAACCACTTGCTTGTCACGTGACGTGTAGTTGTGATTCCTTTTCTACCTTTGTAATTTTCTTTGTTTTTTATATTGAATATTATCCACGTAGTAAATCGAAGAAAAATTCGAATCTGTGACAGATCAACAATTATGCGGGATTCCTTCAAACGAAGAAACCGGTCTGAGCATCCCCGTTTGATTAACTCAACAGATTGATTCCAAATGTTGCAGTTGCATGTTCCATGGACGTTGCAAGACACCTTCCTGATCTTGGCGCCTGTGTTTATATGTTAATTAATTCCTGATTCTGAATTAATATGTTTATCATGTGAATTTGTCAATGGTAGGGCACTGTCTGATTTATGACATATTCATGTCTGAACAACATTATTTACGTATGTATCTTAAGCTTTGACTGTTATAATATAGGTTTGGCGTGTGTATTTCTAAGTTACGTGGGTATAATTAAATAACAAAATATATTCTATCAGATATGCCCTTAACCTATATCTGCACTCTCTTTACACTTAAATATTGTAGGGCAGGTGAGATAATTATGCGGTAATTGTTTTATTTTATTTTTCGAAGAGCTGCCTTGTGCAGGCCAGGATTGAACGAGTTCATTGTTTAAGAGGACCAGTTCAATTTACACTGCAGATAAAATTGAAAATGCCATCCACAAGCTTCAGAAATGGCGCCATTCAATGAAGAGTCAATAAAGGCGGAAGCAGCAGTGCAGTATGCATGCATACCTTGAATAATACAGATTATATTATTAAAAGCAATAGGAGTTCCAGCCAGATTCGGACAGCAAATTAGTTAGATAGCACATTACTGCATAATTCACATTTCGATAATTTAATCTGAATCTTGAAGCCAGAGCTACGGGTTGAAGGTTCTATGCTGCTTGATATCATTTATAAAATCACCTATAATTCTCATTAATTATGAATTTCTACTCGAGCTGGGAATAAGATGAAAAGGGAGCACGAAAGGCTACTTTATATATATATATATATATATATGCGCACAGTTTCACATACGAAAATCATTAAGCCATATTTGTTGAGTAGAGATGATGATAGTTACGTGATGACAAACGATTGTTACATGGTATTTTTACATGTTTGCCGAGGGGACCAACTTCAGCTTGATTGCTTGTGTTAGTAGCAACATAACAACCAAGGAATCCAAATATAAAGAAAAGAAGAGTTGAAAGAGAGAGTGGGCTATAAGATACATACATTCAACCTATATTATACATATATAGCATATAGCAGGTTCTGAATGATGAGACTACATATCGAAGGATAGCATGGCAGGGGGAATCATGGCTTCGAAGATAAGCATGGGAGTTGGGGAGGGATATTATATATAATTCTTCGAATTGGTTGAAAACGATTAATAATCTTCATGGAGTATGATCTATTTTGAGGTGCAGAGCCATTGTAGTGGAGATTCTTTTTCTTTTTCCAGTTTCTGTAAAATTATTGAGGCCTGACAGAATTATGTTTCAATATATTGTTTTTGCTTAATAGTAGGAAACTAATCGTGACCAGCAGTTTTTGCACGCAACAGTGACCCTGCTGATCTCTGTTCTTATGAGAGGAGCTATCTAAAGCATTGTTAAACTAATGCATTGCAAAAAAATAAAATACCTTAAATTTCTGGTTCCTGTATATAGTTCGCTTCAAAATGGTACAAGAACATAGCAGAGATACGGATGTTTGATATTATAATAATAATTATTTTTAAATTGATTTTTATTTAAAAATATATTAAAATAATATTATTT
>Ga0307510_10007908_pt1 | contig 12663 bp, 5 predicted proteins | sample 12_EM_MG_FD_207224 | JGI IMG/M metagenome (GOLD analysis project Ga0307510, IMG submission 207224) | Populus trichocarpa ectomycorrhiza microbial communities from riparian zone in the Pacific Northwest, United States - 12_EM | ecosystem: Host-associated > Plants > Roots > Unclassified | place... | reverse complement strand
TTTAACCGGATCATTAGAGTTAAATTTTTTTAAAAAATTAAAATGATATTATTTTAATAAAAAAATAAAAATCAACTAATTATAACCAGGTTTTACAGGATCACTCCAGGTTTTATCTTTTCCTATTTTTTCTTAAACCAGACTCGGTTTCAGTCCTAGATCAACCCATCGAACCGGACCAGATTTCAATACTATAAACACAACTTAATAATGGATTATACTGCTTTTTTTTATGGATGCGTAAGATTTTTTCATACTATATATATTCTGTTTGTCAAAGAACCATCTCAACCCAATAGCTTAAGCTGTTAGGTAAGGTCCCAGAATATGATTTATATTATTCTCTAACACACTCCCTCAAGTAAAAGCCTTTTGGATTTGAAACTTGTAAATACCCACTTTACCTTATGCTTAATTTTTATCAAATAAATAGAGATGGTGAGACTCGAACTCGTGACTGCTTGGTTATCAAGGCTTTGATACCATGTCAAAAAACCATCTCAACCTAATAATTTAAACTATTAGGTAATATCTTAAAATATAATTTATATTATTCTCTAACACTATTCAGCCATTCTTCTCTCCCATGACCCCATCTCCATTCTTACTAACTTCATTTCCAGCATACTGTTCATTGAAAATGAAAATTATATACATTCAAGGTTCTGCCGGCTAAAGGACTGTACTGGTGGCCAAAATCAACCGTAGAAAAAGAAGAAAAAAGATCAGTCCATGTTTCATCAAAACATTTATCACTGCATATTCCAATTTTTAATTTAGAGTTCTTAAAAATCAATTTCTTTCTTTCCTTCTTTTTTTATTTCGCCAGAAAGAAGGAATCTAAATGATTTTATTAGTTAAAATGCACTAACAGTACTTATGAAAGTTTAAACTTAGAATGCTGAACGCTAAGTGCGTATAAATCTCATTGAGTACTAGCACGTACGTACCTTTCCTGCATCTTGCCATGCAACACCGGTGAGAGCCTCCACAGCAATGGCACCAAGAGTACCCAACATTGCCCACCGTCCATGAATAAGTTCGCATTCTCTAAACCTCTGCAGCCCAAAAACCTCAGAGTATGGCTGGAAGGGTGTTGGTTTCACCTCCGTGGCATCTACTCGGACTCCAATAACATCACCGGCCAAATTCTTTGCCAAGTTCTGGTCCAACGAATCCAAATCAAATTGCAAGTACTCTGCGGGCTTACCAAGAGCGAATGGGTCAAAACCGCGGTCTCCAACCATGGTTCCATCAAGCCATTCAGGTGGGGATGCACCAGGGAACCATACAAGCCGATCTTCAAATTGTTTTGGGGAGGATTTCTTTGGTGGAGGAGGAGGAGGCGATTTCTTGGTTCCAAATCCAAACAGGGCTTGAATTTTTCCTGGATTTTGTTTTGTGTATTGAGTTCGGGTCCCCGAAAAATAGGACGCGGCAACAGCAGTCGTTGCAGCCATGTTCGGGTCTAAGGAAACTGGCGTGTGAAAATAGAAGTTGTCCTAATTTTATAATGGATTATTTGTTTAATTTCAGGTGAAATTGCGCGAGGAAGTTTTTTATTTTCTTTGCCAATGGATTTATGTGAACCAGAATTGCCTGGGCCTTATCCTTATCCTCTAGTGAGTGATGTTGGATGGTTGATCGTTGATGGCTTCGACACCTTCCTTTGTAGGATATTGGAACCTGGACGTGCGTACCTAACATTTTTAAAGCCAGTGGCAGTGGGGTTAGCTACAAAAGAAGAGTGGCTCTCTTCCACAATGAACAATTTTATGAAGTATATATCCTTCATTTTACATATATATACCGATAATTTGATCTTAAATTAAAACCATTAAATACCCAAAAAAGAAAAAAAAAACGTCAAACCCAAGGTATAAAAAGAAAAAAATCACATCAAACGTAAAGATAATATATAAAATTAAATGTTATATAGAGCATTCGGTTGAGTTTTGGAATCTTTTTAAGAAAAATAGATAGATATTTATAGTTATTAATTCTATAATTTTAGTTAAACCATTAAATGCTAAAGTTACTATTGGTGCTGCATTAAATTCTATAAAATTACAAACAATATATAAATTATTGATCTCGATAGCAATATTTTCAAAAATAAAATTTAATTTATATTAGTCTTTACAACATTAAGTTTTTTAGATTATGATTTTTTAGTAGAGTGACTTTCTAAAATAACTTTTAATCAGAAAGAAAATTTAATTTGTATATGTCTTTAATTACAACAATAACTTTTAGATATGATTTCTTATTTGAGTGACTTTCTAAAATATCTTTTAAATAAATAAAGTGATTTATGTAACAAAATCTTATTCTCCTATAAAAAGAAAAGCATGTTGCTTCTCAAAAAAAAAAATTCCCTAAACATTTTATAACGTTACAGTTAATATATATATAATAAACTTTAATCATGCTTAGAAACAACTTTAAAGAAAGGATTACTGTGGCTCCTCGACAAACTCAAGAATGAGAATTTTATCAGAGAGAGAGAGAGAGAGAGAGAGAGAGAGAGAGAGAGAGAGAGGGATCGACAGCTCAAGAAGTAAGAATAACACCACCTTAGAATTTAAGGATAGCGCGATATCATATTGAATGATTGGCCTGGGGAAGGAGTGGGGGGAGCCTCTCTTATAAAGTTATAAATTAGGAAGAGAGGGCAAAGAAAGAAGAAACAAAACTCGGAAGAAACAAATTTTATCAGGAGTGTTTGGACCGATTTAAAGCACTTGAGGTTGGAAACACTAAAGAGCTGAAGCAGGTCTAAAACATTTAGAATTGTTTGAAACCTGTGAAATAAATTTAATTAAGAGAGTTATATGAATTTTGTGTCTTGAACTCTTTGAGAGTATTAATTTTAACTTTAAATAGAATTTAATTTATAAAAAAGATGTAAAAGATAAATTAATCGCATGTAAGAACCTCTAATTTACTACAATAATCTTTCTTAAAATTAAAATTGTAAAAAACATTCCAAAATTACTCACATAATAAAACAAACCTTATTTTTACTCCTTTAATTTCTCTTATTCGCCTCTTTCTTTCCTCTCAAAAACTCTTGGCAGCAAGAGATTCTTTATTTCTCTACCTGGCATCAATTTTCATCAAGATATTTTTGTTTCTCAGGTATGTTAGTGATTTTGTTTTTTGGTTTTTGCCTAAACCTTGCCTTTTCCTTGTTTTTTAGTTTAACGTGGGTGTCCGGGTCAGCTTGCGTGCACCTCGACTAATCCCACGGGCCCTGAAGTTAACAACCATGTAAGCCTCCAGTGGCTATCATATGAGCAACCACAGGGCTCGAACCTGAGACCACAGAGGAAGCAAACTTCTTGGTCCCAAGCTCTTACCACTAGGTCACCACCTAGATGGTTTTACTTATTTTTTTTTGTTTTACTAAGTCAATTGTATGTGGATGATGTTTGATTGATGTATAAATATGTATAAATTAGAAATAAATAGAGATTGAAGAGTAATATTTCAAATTATAGCAAGTATATAGGAACAAAAAAAGTTCTAAAAAAATATATAAAAAATTGATATTAGATCTCGCATCGATGCAAAATGATATTAGGGTAAACTAAAACTAATTTGAGGTTTTCTAAAAAAGTTTCAAGACTATTTCAAACTCTTCATTACTAATATCTCCAGTGGGAGGCAGCCCCTTCCATAAGACAAATACTAAAAAGCTATTCTCCCCTGATCGACACAACACGTATGTGAATGATGATAGGAATGAATAAATAAATAAACCTGATGAAGAATTTTGTGACGAATAAAACAGAAAGTAGATTGTACTGTACAAAACCCTGACTTGGACTAAACATCACATTAACCAATCAAAATCCAGGTATCCACTCATAGCCCAGACAAAGCATTTTCCTCAACTACAAGTTCTGTCAGAAAGTTTCCACGTGTCCACTCATTGGGCCTAGTACAAATATCTTACTGGCATCTCTCTCTCCTTACTTTTTAGGACTGTTTTTTTTGCTCTGCTTTTGTTATTCGTATTCCTTTGTTATCGTTCATCTCTTCCACTAATTAAAGAGGTAAGCGATCCTTTCTAGATGGCTTGTTCTTAGTTTTTCCTCTCTCTGTTTTTGTTTTTTTCAGTCTTGGTATAGCTTCTTTTCTTTTTTGCCCTTTTGAACAGTTTTGATATAATTTCTGATTCTGGTTCATTAGTTGTTAATTGGTTTTTCTGTTCTATTTTTTGTTTTCCAGTTGAGTTTTCTTTATGATCAATTGAAGTAGTGAATTTTTCTAGTTGAGTGTTTTTCCTTGTGGGTTTTCTGTTATCGTTTTGCTAGTTTGTGTCTTAATTCCTCTACTGTATGCATCGTCTGTGTTTGCTTATGGGTGAAGTAAACAACGCTTGAAACTTTATGGCTTGTGTTTTGCTTTAGTTTCCAAGAAAATGGAATTAATCTTAAATTAGCGTCAACCAGAAAGTTTTCTTATTACCAAAGTGGTTATGCTTTGTGAAAACAAGTTTCTTCTTTGTGGGGAAAAAAGTGTTAGCAATTCTGTTGTAACCCCTTTTCTTAATCTGCCAATTAGGTTAATTATGGTTTGAATAGAGTAAAATGCTTTTTTAATCAAATAATGTTTTTTCTTAACATCGGTAATAGCCATGAAAATTGCCAAGGGCAAGGGGGCAGCGAGGACGGAAAAGAAGGAAGTATCACTCCCAGTTGAGGACAGGTAAATATTCTGTTTAGTTATAGCTAATTCATTCTTTTCTTTTCTTTCCTTAACCAATCTTATATATGAATCACACGGCTGTTATTCGTTATTCGTTTCATTGACTGGGCATGGTATGGATTTTGAGTGAATGGTTTGTCATGTTTGCATTTATTTCCTCTTTCAGGAAGATTGGAAAGCGAAAGGCAGCACTAAAGGCTACCGAGAGTAGCAAGAAACGAGCCGCGAAAGAAAAAATCACCAAGAAGGACCCTGACAAACCCAAAAGGCCTCCGAGTTCTTTCTTTGTTTTTCTGTATGTCTCTCTAAATTTGATATGGTTTAGCAATTATAATATCATTTTGAAAATCACCTAATGGTTATGCAATGTAACGCACCGCAGAGAAGAGTTCAGGAAGATTTACAAACAAGAGCACCCCAATATGAAGGCTGTCTCAGCTGTAAGCAGCTCTTAAACACCTCGTGTTTCTTACGATTGTGGACTTCTTATAGCTGCTGTGATAGATCAATTAATGTAGACTGGAATTTTGACTACTGGATCATGTGATTGAAGGTGGGGAAAGCTGGAGGAGAGAAGTGGAAATCCATGTCTGCTGCAGTAAGTCCTAAAACCTTACTTTTCAGATTCTTGAATCGAGTTGGGTCTTTGAAAGACAATGAATTGTGCTGCCTTTGACTGGATAGAATACTTTAACTAGAACGACGGTGCGGATTCTGTTTGTTAAGGTGTTGCAAAAACCTGGAACTGTGGCTCCCACTGGACCTGGCCGTGCACCACGCACATGTTCGATGACTTTGGAACTTTGTCTGGTTAACCACACCAATGCCGGTGTGGTGTAGACTGCCGGGGCCCTAGATGTTGGTACTTCTAGGGTCTGAAGATTTAAAAGGACTGAGTGGTGGAATTCAGATATGTTTCCCTTGACTGATGTTGCAAGTTGGACATATGCACATTCATATATATATGTGATTGTTTGAGTTAGTCAAAATAACTAGTGTGCAAAGAGTATTTTCAGTTTTTAGTAAGTTATATTCTCTGTCTACTGATTGCTTCCTGGCTTTACAAATGGCATGCTGATTGTATTCTTACCTTCCTCTACTGGAATTGGATTTGGCAGGAGAAAGCTCCATATGAAGCTAAAGCAGCAATAAAGAAATCAGATTATGGGAAGCTTATGACAGCCTACAGCAAGAAACAGGTGAATCTTTTGAATGTTGCTTTCTTCAGAATCAAACGAACTTGCCTTTTCTTTTCCCAGTCTCATGACTACATTATGCCTCTCCCAGGAAACGGATGATGGTGGTGCTGACGAAGAAGACGATTACAAACATTCTCACAGGTCCAAATCTGAAGTCGATGGCCAAGATGACAGTGACGAGAGTGTAGGGGTAATCTTTTGTCAGCCTCTGATATCTCACACTATCAGATATGTTAAATATTAAGCAACTCTTGCACTTGCACCGCATTTCCATCCCCGTAGTGATATCATGAGAATGCACACTTGAAACTTCATAATTCAGACATCTACTCATTGTTTTACACGGTTCAATCCGTTGTCTAAGTTAATTGTCACTGTAGATGCCCCACGTTTAAAGAGGCCAGGTTCTTTGCTCTAAGATCCATTTAATATACAATGCTTTTTCCCAGTCCAAGAGAATTAATAACTGGTTCTTTTTACATGCAAATGTTCTTGTGCACTAATTCCTGTCAACAACTGGTCAAGATTAAAAGAAGACCTCATTGTTCCATGTGCTAGTATGCTTTAGGTTATAGGGATTAGATTATTCGTTTTAGGTTTCACCTGCTTGGGTCCTCTGCTCCTGGACCTTATAATTTCCTGAACTTGTCAGATTCTTACATCGTTAGTTTTACTGAAGAGAATCATAGCTGGATTACCTGAGTTCCAGATAGAGCGATTGATGAATTTGGGATTGTTCTATCTTCAATTACTTTATTTTTGTATGCGGTTATGTGGGAGTTATTCTGCAATAGATGGTTTATTCTTTACTTCTGTTGATATAGATCGACTCATGTCCTCCCTGCTGACTATCAGTCTTCAATTACTCATCAAATAAGTGCATTTTCTTTCATTCATACTTCTCTTGTTTTCTTTAAATTAGTCCTAAGATAAGTTGAACTTTCAATTTTCAGGAGGATGAAGAAGACGAGGACGATGACTGAAGTTGGCATGTAGGCTGATTTAGCCTATGATTGATCCAGGCCAAAAATCCTAGACTTAGTGAGTGAAGCTTTCAGGTTATGTCTTGTCTATGGTGGTGATTTTCTGAAATTTTCCGAAGTTTCTCTGCTCTTATTGGTGCTGCTAAGTAGTCATGTAAGATTTACTCGTGTACCTGCCACGCATTTATCTGACTATCTCAGTTGAATCATGAATAGATCCTGAGCGCAACATACATTTTGCTTTGGTATGCTACCTGCAAATTGAGTATTGCCTGGTGTAGAATAGCGATGAATAGAATTTCTGTTTGTAATATGTGGGCTACCGGTATAACTACATCTCTACATATGCTAGGGTTTTCTTTTGTGGATTCTTAACTGCAGTCCATGGTGAACAATCATATTACCATCACCTACAAGTAGATAAATATTTACCCTGCCGTTTACTGCACCGGAATTACCAGTTCCCTACCATCTCTGTACCTGGTGGTTTCAGGAACGATGCTGTAAGTGTCCATGTCCGACTTGTTTGTCTTAGTCAGAGTGGCCTGGAAACCAGGAAAAGTAGCTCACCCTTTGTCTCCTTATCTGTACGTCTAATATGCGTTGCTTGACAAAATTGTAACCAGACCACAAGCCTTGATGTATCGGTTAAATTGCAATTGCGTTGTATCTAACGGTTGCGGATAATTGGCATTAAATCTAATCGGTCTTGTGCCAAAAAATGGGACAAAATGCTGGTTAATGCACTCTCTCTGAAGGGTATCAACTCCAGGGCTTCTGTAGTAGCTACGACCAGGAGGATATTTACCCACCTCTGCAATTGGTTAGCACACACGCTTTCTTTCTTTCAGAAAAAAAAACCTGAAAAGTTACTAACATAGAGTCATATCTGGAATTTATAGCGATTTTGGTTTGAAAAAGATCCCAAAATTTTCAAACAGGATTATGGAGGACGACTTAATTTCATTTTGGGCTCCAAGAGAAGCCAACTAGACAGATTTAAGTTGACTGGAACCAAACCACCAATCCAAGAGCAAGTGCACATAGATATTTTCTTAAATAGAGAGCTTTCTATATTTCTATAAAAAAAAATTTATACGAGGTTTGATTAAAAAAAAATGCTGCGGTTGACTGTACAAAGAAAGTACAGATTCCTTCTCTCATTAGTGCATGGCTGTAGCAGATAACAGTCTGCTGTGTTTTTTTATTTATTTATTATTATGGATGATTTCTTTTTCTAATTTATGTAGGATTCATATCACAAGCAATTTTAATCTCTGTACAATTCTTGGATCTAAGCTATTTCATCTCTGTACAATTTCACCTGTCAAAAATTAAAAAAAGTAACCTGACGATCTCTCCAAGCTTTATTTTATCGCACTCGCTAGTAGAACAGACCAGTTCTATTAAAACCATGTAGTTTTTCATGGGCTGGAAAGAAAAGAACTTGAGATGGAAGCATGTTTCATACGTGTAATGTCGGAACATGTCGCCGGAAAGTGAACAATGTGATAGGCACATGCTCGCGAGGGACACGCCCAAGTGGGACTGCAATTGCCCGTCATTATCATCATTATAATCATCATCAACACTAAAAGCAACAAGTTGAATCTTAGAAAAGGAAAGCCATAAAATCAATGAATAGGTGCCCACAATTCCTACATGAAACCAATTAGCTTTCATCTTGGTGTTCTGGTACGTGATTTTAATCATGGTTTAATTAGCTTTTGTTTTGGTGTAAGATGTTAATCATGGTTCAGCACATAACAGTACATAACTGAATTTTTTATTTACTGTTTGTATGGCATTATCTCCAACACTAATCATGTTATGATGTCAGTTCTTGAAGAATTTAAGGCCTCCGTTGTTGGTGTGTAATGAAATCTCTTTCTCTTCTTAATGATGTCGGAACTTTGTCGCAGTAATTCACGCATGCACGTGCATGTGCGGGGTAAAGATCATATATAGTTTGTTTCTTTGCCGTGTAACAATGGAGTAGATCCGTGTACCTAGATTTTGATTAATGCTTGAGATATTCTTCACTTACCCAAGTTTATTTAACTTTGCTTACCCAGTGATATCCTATTTATTAGGAAAATTTGCTCAGTTTATCCTTTGCCTGAATAAACCTATTAATTTCAATTTATTTTTATATTGTAGATCATTTTTCAATTTATATAACTAAAATTGAATTAAAAAAAAAGAAGAAGCTAGATCACTAGTTGATTAGTTCAACCGATTTAATTGTTTTTTTTTTGTTTTGATATTAATCGATATATTAAAAATAAGCTTAGCCATTTAGAAAAAAAAAAAAAAAACAGGAACAGAAACAAGAACAACAGAATGAAAGGGAAAAAAAAGGCAAGAATTCCCCGATTACAATGCAAACCTTACAAATCTAGTTAATTGCTCCAAAGAAGGAGGTCATTTGCACTTTGCACAGGTGGTGGTTGCCGTGTAACTAAAATTCCTGACACTTGATTTTAACCCCATAGCCAACCTGTGAAGAATGAAGTCAAAACCGATGGAAGGGTTCTGTTAAGTCACCGTAATTCAATTACTTGGTAGAGAAAAGTGACACTGCTTTTCAAACCATTCCAGAGAGTTGTTGAATCGATATCTAATAAAGAATTAATCGAAATCAGGTAATTATCAACAAAGAGTTGAAAAATAGGGATCAGAAGTGAACATAGCCGTCAATTTAAAAGGCTATGACTGTCATCTTGATCATCTATGAGCAGCTAATAACAAAAATCCAGAATTAAACAAAAGAACCAGCAAAAACCAACACTTAAAAAAGAGAGAAGGGTGACAGCTTTTTTAAAATCTTTTACCATGTCACTTTTGCTGTTTCAGCCTCTTTGTTTTTCTTATTTCAAGGTAAAGAGATTATCAAGATGATAAATTCAGGGAATCGATCGAGCTTATTCACAAACTGCGTCGGTCGATTAGTGAGATGATTGGTGGTGTGAAAAAAGTCTACAAATTAATGCCGAACCACTTTAAGCTAAGATATGAGGATTGAAAGACAGCAATAAAGTGGGGTTATGTGCATTTAATTATCAATTAGAGACAAAAGTAAACAAGCACCAAAATAACCAAGGGGGATTTGGCCGGCAATATCAATCAGGATTTATCACTTAACAGGACTGCTTTTGTTGGTATTTTACTCGAGAGTTTTAGGAAGATTTGGCTACATCTAAACACCAATGAGGAAGCCTCCAATCATATCGGCACCAATTTAATTAGCACCATGCATCTCACCATACAAGAAAAACATCTTTAGAACATATGGCCGGTGCAGCCGAGATTATATCAACATCAGGCAAAAAAGTTATCTGGTGGGGCTGCTAAATTGTCTCTTCCACTAGCCATATATTAATTCTTACAATAGGATCTTTTACCTTTTGTTTACTAATCCTTTGCACTTCTGATTCTGTTCCCTTGCAATTTTCACTTCTCTTTACACTGGCGTCCTTTCTTTCTTTTGTTTTTTTTTCCCAGTCATGTTATAGTTTCTCTCGTCCTCTTCTGAAATCAACTGCAGCTTTTGGAACACTCTCTAGTAACATTCAAGCAATATAAAAGAAAGTGATGAGTCATGAGATTTAAGTTATTTTACAAAATTCATCAGGCCGCACCTTATCTAGGTTGCTAATCCCATAAGAGAAATCGTAAGCATGCACTCAACCTCTCTCAATGGTCAAGTCCTTTCTACCACTAGGCCGCACCTTGGCCAAATTAAGTCCTCTCCATGTTCGGTTATGCGTTCCTCGTACTGGTCTACATCCCTCCTCAATGGATTGGTTGCGCTTCGATTTTTGGTAGACTGCATGTGCAACCCTCCTGACAGACCGATCATGCATCTTTTCTCAAGCTTTATACTCTTGATCGTGAATTGTGACTGTCCAAAAGAATTGTTATACATGGCTAGGCGAGAAGCACGCGACAATATTGTCATACTTGCCTAACCTGTTAATTAGGGAACAAATGATGTATATATGTTATTAATGCTACAGCGTATCATAACACATGACATTCTCTAAATTTATCATATGATTACCTAGAAAACAAAATTATATTTTAAAAAATAGCTTTACAATAGTCTCATATATGTTTGGGATCTTATTCTTTAATCTTTATTTTGTCCAAATCTGTGTGTTATCTCCTCTGCACTTGTCCCACTACAACATACCTATATATTTATACATGAAATAACAGAATCCCTTACTATTTCAAAATCTTCCCTTCATTTTATAAGTCTTCCCTTCGTACAAGAACTCCAACTTCTCTGTAATTTCACTTCAATCTAAAATGGAGTACATTATTTTTAATAGATCTTCTTTTCACATCCTTTCTCCAAACAGTCGCTGTCTTGACATCAATTGGCACCAGACGTGCAACCTCTGACAAAATTAACCCACAACCTCATTCATGTGGACTGAGCGGAAAATATATCGGAAAGTGCTCACCCTAACACGTCTGAAGAAGAAAGTACATTCTGTCACAAATTTACATCTCAACAGCGCGCACGAGCGACTCAGACCTCGTGTCTCGTGGATGACCCCGGCCAGAAAATATATTTGGGTGTACATTTTTTCTTCTTCTTCGTACCATTAAAACTTTTCTCATCAAATTAAATTGTCTGTTAAATTTTGTTGAATGCATATCATATGTGATTGTTAAGTTGATAGAAGCATGTTCGCCAAATCTGCATAAAGCTCTTGAATTTATTTATAATCGGGTGTTTATATACAAATGTCTCCTGTATCAAACAATTAATTACTCGATGGAGGGGCAGATTTGTCTCCTCATATTGATTGACCGTTGTATACAGGATACACGTGTTACTTATCGGATAAGATTGACCATACATATTATCTTTTGTTAGGTTGAACTTTTTGCACAGTTCAGTATTTTTATTAACCACACCGGCATTGGTGATTAAAAGGGTAGCAGTATACTTTTTTCAAAAGGCATGTCCTGCTCAAGAAATTAATGCTCTTTAAAGGCATGTAGCCTGCTTGATGAAAGTCAATACTCCACGGTTGTCAATGGACGTGTTATGTACCGGATCCATGTATCGTGCAGCGGCAGGGGCAGTGATTGAACACGAAATTAGAAAAACAAAACCAAATTTTGTATTGTCAAATCGAAGTTCACTGAAGCTATCTATGTTGGTAGGTACTCTTTCGAGAAACGCAGCTTTTATTGAAAGGTGTCATCGATATTGGATAAGATGATAAAATCATAAACCTGTAATATATTTATTCACAGAGCATCATAAGAGGTGGTTCCAGTGTTTAACGAACAACAAAAGATAAAAACATTCTATAAATCTATAATGTTTGTTTTTATGTTTTAAAAAAAATTTAAATGTTTTTTTTTTTTTTACTTCAAATTAATATTTTTTTATATTTTCAGATCATTTTGATATGCGGATATCAAAAATAATTTTTAAAAAATAAAAAAAATATTATTTTAATGCATTTCCGAATAAAAAATACATTTTGAAAAGCAACCACATCCATATTCTCTCAAATACACTTATATCTTAGTCTTGAAGAGTATATTCTCTTTGGAGATTAGGAAAAACAAGATTGTAAATTAGTCTGGATGGATCTTGCAAAATAAATTCACGTGATACTTGTTACTTTATACATGAAATAATCTATATTTCCATTATCCCTGTTATTTTGTTATCAGGGATCAATATTTTTATTGATTTTCTTATTTCACTAAAAAGAAAAGCAGATGCCTTCATT
>Ga0307510_10007907_pt1 | contig 12664 bp, 11 predicted proteins | sample 12_EM_MG_FD_207224 | JGI IMG/M metagenome (GOLD analysis project Ga0307510, IMG submission 207224) | Populus trichocarpa ectomycorrhiza microbial communities from riparian zone in the Pacific Northwest, United States - 12_EM | ecosystem: Host-associated > Plants > Roots > Unclassified | place... | reverse complement strand
TCGACGTCCTGATCGTCACCTCGAAGCACAACATTCAGTACCTTCTCGGCGGGTACTATCACTTCCAGTTCGATTACATGGAAGCCGTCGGCATCAGCCGCTATCTGCCCATCTTCGTCTACGTGAAGGGCGCGCCGGACAAGTCGGCCTATATCGCCAACCGCAACGAGCGGGATAGCGTCCAGAACAGAACCAGCGCCGGATACTGGATGCCGCCGGTCGTGTTCGGATCGTCGACCTCGGTCGAGGCGATGACGCTCGCGCTCAAGCATGTCAAGGCGGTCGCGACGCCTGCGCTGCGTGTCGGCACCGAGATGTCGTTCCTGCCGGCCGACGCGGCGGATGTCCTGCGCAAGGAGCTGCCCGATTGCCAGCTGGTCGAGGCGATGCGCCCGCTGGAGAAACTGCGATCGATCAAGACCGCGGTCGAGCTGGAGATCCTCCGCGAGGCGTCCGAGCGGGTGGTTGCGTCCATGATGGACGCGGTCAACCGCACCCGCCCCGGACACAGCAAGCGCGAGATCATCGCTCATCTGCGGCAGGCCGAACTGTCCCGCGACATGATTTTCGAATATGCCCTGGTGACGATAGGAGCGAGTCTCAACCGCGCTCCCTCTGACCAGCGTCTTGAACCCGGCGATATCATCTCGCTGGATTCGGGCGGCAATTACCGAGGCTACATCGGCGACCTCTGCCGGATGGCCGTGCACGGCGCGCCGGACGGCGAACTTGTCGATCTGCTCGGAGAAGTCGACCTGATCCAGCAGGCAGCCCGCGCGCCGATACGGGCAGGTCTCACCGGCAACGATATCTACGCCGCCGCGAACGAGGCGCTCGCGCGATCCGCCTACTGCGAACAAATGCATTTCGTCGCCCATGGTATGGGCATCGTCAGCCACGAAGCGCCACGGCTGACGGCGAGCGGTCCCATTCCCTATCCTGCGGACGACGCCAATTTGCCGCTACAGGCCGGCATGATCATCTCGATCGAGACCACGTTGCCCCACAAGCGACGGGGTTTCATCAAGCTCGAGGATACGATCGCGGTCACGGCCGACGGCTATCAGACCTTCGGCGACGGCGCGCGCGGCTGGAATCGGATTCCGGAATGACCGCGAATTCGCTTCCCGCGCACAGGGTCGAGACCGCGGTCGCCAGCGCGGACATCCTTGGCGAAACGCCATTGTGGTGCGACCGGTCCCGCAAGCTTTGGTGGATCGACATCGACGGCAGGCTTCATCAATCCTTCGATCCCGCGACGGGCACGCATCAAATAGCCTCCTACGATGGCCAATTCCTCGGCAGCCAGGCCTTGACGACGGACGGGTCGCATCTGCTCGCGCAGGATTTAACCCTCCACCATCGCCAGAGCGTCATCGAGGTCGAGCGCGGCCTCGACAATCGCCTCAACGACGGGCGCGTGGACGCGCGCGGCCGCTTGTGGATCGGCACCATGGACAATCAATTGCATCGGCCGAACGGGTCGCTGTATCGCGTGACCGGAGATGGCCAGGTGACGCGCCCGTTCGGCGACGTCATCGTGACCAACGGGATTGCGTTCTCGCCTGACAATCGCACGCTCTATTTCACTGACACGCGGCGTTACTGCACCTGGATGTTCGACTTCGACCTCGACGACGGTGTGATCCGGAACAGGCGCGTGTTTGCGGACTATAGTGCCACCGGAGAGAGGCCTGACGGTGCATGCGTTGACGTTGCCGGCGGGCTCTGGACGGCGTTTTTCTCGAGCGGCCGGGTGGCGCGTTATCGGCCCGACGGGACCATCGACACGGTCATTCCGTTGCCTGTGACCAATCCGACGTGCCTGTGCTTCGGAGGAAATGATCTCAAAACGTTGTTCGTGACGACGGCCAGGAAGTTTCTGCACCGGCAGCAGCTCGACATCGAGCCGCGGGCCGGTCATCTCCTTGCTATTCACGGCGTCGCGCAGGGGCTGCCGGAACATCGTTTCCTGGTCGATTAGTTCCGAGGAACCCTACCGCGCCAGCAGCATCTCCAATTGGCTCTGCGCCTGCTTCACGGCTGCCGCGAACCAGCTCTGGCTGGGCGCCTCCTTGGCGAAACATTTTGTGTAGGCATCCATCGCCTGGTCTTCCTTGGCCATGGAGTCCTGCGGGGTCGCCCTCGCCATCATCTGCTTCCAGACCTTCTCGCAGGCCGGGATCTCAGCCGTCTTCACGGCGTCGGTGACGGCGACGAAAAAGACCTTGTCGCCCTGGATCGCGACCACGTCGATTTCATGCGGCGGCCCTTTCAAATCGCCGTTGCCGCGCACGCCGAGCACGGCAACCGCGGCGCTCGCGGCTGCGGGCTTCGTGACCGGCAGCTCCGCATATTTGGCGAAGGCTGAGTCCTGGATCGCTTGATAGTAGAAGCGGTCCGACCTGAACGCGGCGGCGATCTCCTGCGGCATGCCGTCCTCGCGGTGCTCGCGCAGCCAGTGCTTGAGCAGTCCTGTGGTGGTCACCACGGCCTGCATCTTGTCGCCTTCGGAGGCGAAGCCAAGACCGTCGAGATGGCCGAAGCCCGAATCGCCCTTGAACAGCGTGTCGGCGTTCGACTTGCCCTCCGCCGGCAGTCCCTTGATCGTGACCGGTCCGACCAGGCCGCGCAGCACATTGGTCAACTCCTGGAGCGCCGCATCGTGCTGCTTGAATGTCTCGTCGTTCTCCGTGGCTTTGGAGAATTTGGCGATGTAGCGATCGCGCAGATCGAGATAGTGCTGCTCGGGGGCGGCCGCGTGGGCGGGCGTCGCGAAGACGAGCAGGCAGAGCAAGGCAAGCGATCTCATTCAATGTCCGCGGACTGGAGCAAATCTCCAGTCTTTGTGCCGGTGCCCGGTGGGAAGGTTCATCGGGCTCTGGCGCCGCCTTTCCTGCTGCGCTTCTTGACGGACTTCTTGGCGCTTTTGGCCTTCTTGGCTGCCTTTGCCTTCTTGGCGGGCTTTCGGCTTCGCTTTTCCGCGGCCGTTTTCGTCTTGCGCGACTTGGCGACCGACTTCTTTTTCGCGGACTTCTTCTTTGCCGATGCCTTCTTCACCGACGTCTTGGCTGACGTCCGCTTGGCCGAGGCCGCAGCCTTCTTGCGCGGCCTGGCCTTCTTCGCCGCCTTCGCGCGTCCACCCGTCCGCGGCTTGGTCCGCCGCGCACGCGTAGTGATCCCTCCCGGCGGCGGTGCCGCCATGCCCGCCGCCACGGCGGCAACAGCAGGCTCGGGCTGTTCGGCGCGGACGTTGGCCAGAGTCGTCTGGAGCGCCGCGTCCCAGGCCGCGAGGTCGAAATGCTGGGGGTCGTCGTGGTCGCCAACACCGAGATCCAGCACACAGTGGAACACCGGGACCATCCACGCGCCGCGCCTGACACCGGCGATGACGTATTGAAGCGCGAGCCTTGCATATTGGGCAGGCGTGAAGCCGGGATCGGGAGACAAGAAATCCTGGCCGCCAGGGCCCATGCGCGGCTGCACCAGCTCGTGATGCAGGAACAATCCCCTGAAGCGGGTACTCGGCTTTTCGAACCGGGTCGCGCGCCATGGCGTGCCGTAGGTCCGGTCCGTCAGCGTCTCGCCGAGACGCGTGATGTAGATGTGGGTCTTGCCGTCAGCAAGACCTGAAAGCTTGTTGCCGGACCAGGCGGCCGTGTTGATGAATGCCGGATCGAAATCCTCTCCGGGATCCAGTTTGAAACTGGTGTCGTGAATGACGAAATAGCGCGCGAGCGGTGCGTTCGAGTCGTCGGAGTTGGCGTGGCAAATACGATCCATCACCGAGCCGCCAACGGTGCTCTCGTCAATCCCCTGCTCGTGGAGGAACGATCGCAGCTGCGCCTTGGTCACCCCCAGAGCGGCGGGGTCGGCAAGCAGGCCGGACAGGACCGGCGGCAGATCGGCTTGAGCTTCGTTGACATTGCCGTGGGGCTTGACGGTGCGTAGCAGGCAGCGGGCCTGATCGATCGGCGATCCCGCGAATGTCAACTGAGCGGAGTCGAAGTGACAAGGTGTGGTCATTGGGCGCTCCCGACGAATGATCACCTGCGCTGCTCGACAGCGCGCTCACCCCTACAACCTTACGGAAAGCCGCGGTACGCCACAACTTTTATTTGAATGCGTTGGCGAAGGACAAGCTGCCGGGAGCCCTACTCCGCCGGCGTGAGCTGCCGGTTCAGGCGCACCGCCGCGGTCTGACGCACGCGGACACGGGCGCGGCGCTTGCGCCACCAGATCACGACACCGGTGACCGAAAGCGCGGCCACCACCAGTCCCATGATCGAGATCAGGATGCGGCCGAACAGTCCGACGATGCGGCCCGAATGCAGCGGAAACTGCGCCTGCACGAAGATGTCTGCGGCGGTGCCGACCCAGGGTAGACGCTCGCCAAGCGGACGGCCGTCCTCGCTGTCGTAGTAAAGCTGCGCCGGGCCGACGCCCCCGGCGCCGTGATCGTCGCCCGGACGGAAGTAGGCGGCCGCGTAGACGCCGTGGGCCGGGCCGTAGCTGAGCGCACCAACCGGAACGGTCCACCCACGCCCCTGGCCGTCGGCCGCCGCGCGTGCGGCGATGTCGGCGAAATTCACCTTGGGCTCGATGGGATCGTCGAGATCGCGATAGGGCCGCTGCTCATAGGGCGTCGGCGTGTAGTTCGACACCATCTTCATCAGTGGCGAGAACACCTCGAAATAGAGGTTCAGCGAGAACGCCGTGAAGGCGATGATGAACAGCACGCCCCAGGTCCACAGGCTGAAGGCACGATGGATGTCGAAATTGATCCGGTAGGTGCTGCCCGACGTCTTGATGGTCCAGGCCGGCGCCCAGCGCGCCCAGAAGCCGCGCTCGAGCTGGCGCGTCACCTGAGGCGCCCGCGCGGCCTTGGCGCTCCGCCGCGACGGCAGCGTCAGATAGAAGCCGACGAAGCAGTCGATGGTCCAGATGATGGCGATGATGCCGAGCAGGCGCATACCCCAGCGGTCGCTGCCCCAAAATTCGGGGATGTGCATGGTGTAATGGAGCTTGTAGAGGAACGAGACGACGTTCTCTCGCGTGACAGGCCACACCGCGCCCCAATAGCGGCGGCCAAGCTCGACGCCGGTGTTGGGATCGAGGAACACCTGGTTGTAGTCGAGCGTATAGCGCTTGCCTGTCGCCGGATCGATCCGCGGCATAATGAAGAACCATAGCGAGTGCCCCTCCTCCGGCGTCATGAAGAGGTAGACCACGCGCGCCCGCGGGTCGCGCTGCTCGATCAGCTTGGCGAGCTCGATCGAGGGTATGGCTGGGCCCTTGCTGGTGACATCGAACAGATGGCCGTTCAGGACGTCGTCGAGCTCATGGTCCCAGGAGATAATCGCGCCGGTGATGCCGGAGAAGAACAGGAAGCCGGCCGTCAGCAGGCCCGCCCAGCGATGCAGCTTGCCGAATATCGCTCTCATCGTCTTCGACTCTCATCCAGCAGGTCCGGTCCTCCATTGCCGGACCGTCTACAATACGAACTCACAGCGGCAGGTCAGCTTGCCGATGGCCTGATGCCTCGCCCTAACGCAGGCGATTTCGGAGCGCGATAGGAACAGCGTTAGAATCCCTCCAGAGATGTGCGCAGCACCTGTGGCGAATGCGCTCATGCGCGAATAGACGCGCAGGTTCGCTGGATTTTGGAGTTTTTCCAGACGGACGAGACGGTCGAGCGAACAGGACAGCCGGCGAGATCGAAAGCAGGCGCGGAAAACGAATCCTTTACCATGCCCTCGCCGCTCGATTGAGCCTGAGGAACCCTGCAGGTAGAATCTGTTGCGGGATATTTCATTCATTTGGCGGAACGTACCGCAACGTTCTGTGCCAGCGCGTGCTGGGCATCCGGGGGCGACGTCCATGAGCGATTTGCGCGCTGCGACCAGGCAATCCACGGCGAGGACGGGGCTCATCGAGTTTGACGGCGCCAGGGGCACCGTCAGCATCCCCTGCACGATCTCGGACGTGTCAGGTACTGGCGCACGATTGAAGCTCGACTGGTCGCTGGCGTTTCCGAAACAGGCCACGCTGATCTTTGCCGATGGCTTGCGAAAGCCCTGTCGTGTGGCATGGCAGAAGCGGCGGCTGCTCGGCGTCGCCTTCGCGGACGGCGCTGCGAGCCCGGACGAGCAGGCCCTCATGATGACCGAGGAAGAACAGGCTCTGCACCGGCAGCACATTGGCGCGCAGGTCAAGGCCGCGCGCGAGGCGCGCGGCTATACCGAGGCCCAGATTGCGAATCTCATCAGCGTCTCGCCGGAGTTCGTGTTGCTTGCCGAGCGCGGCGAGATGAGCATCCCGCTGCACCAGCTCACGCACATTGCCGATCTATTGCTGGTCGACCTCGACAGTCTCGTTGCAGGCCCGGCGTCGATCGGGCTACCGGCGAGCGACGCCGAGCTGGCGGCGGGGTGAAGGCCCCCGTCTTCCGGGACATCCCTGCTCCACAGCTCCAAGTGGGAAACGCTGTCCGCCTGCTGTAAGGTCGCGCCCGTGTCAGTACCGGCACGGGAGATGATCACATGGCGGAGCCCGGCTTCGGTCGGTTCATGAAGGACCACCGGGAGTTTTTCAACGCGCTGGCCGAGGACGGATGGCGGGCCGTTCCCGGCTATGTCGGGGTCGAGGAAAAGATCCTGTCCGGTCGCTTCGATCACCCAGCGCAAACGGGTGCGGTGACGCGGCTGTCGCGCTGGGCCGCCGGTGCATCCGTGGAGCATCCGGTCTCGCACGATTGGTGCGAGGAGGTCTTTCTGGTTTCCGGCACGCTGTCGATCGGCACCGTGTCACAGGAAGCGCAGCGGCTGGACGCCGGCACCTATGCCGTGAGGCCGGCCCATGTCGAGCATGGACCGTTCTTCACCCGCGACGGTTGTCTGATGATCGAGTTTCTATACTACCCGCCGGCGATGTAGCTGCGGCCGTCATGTTGCAAATGCAAGCACATCCCTCCCGTCCTGAAATCCCAGCGTAACCCGCATCGTCGAAACAGTCAGCGCGACCGGCTCCGTCGAGGCGTGACGGACCGCTCACCGCCGCCCTTTGTTTCACGGAAGGACTTCAAGCGATGGAAAGAAACTTCACTCTGACTGTGTCGATGATCGTGTTCATGGCCACCTTGGCCGCGGCCAATGCCGCAACCACGGCCCCCTCACATCGGCCCGTTACACCGGTCTCCGACCAGGCAACGCGGCTCCGCAACGCCTTCGACTGGGCTTCGCCCATGCCGACGGAGGAGCCCCGCTCACGTCGTTACCACGGCGGACCAAAGTCCAACGACTAGGACATAAGCTAAAACCTCGGCAATCCCATCGCGCTCAGCCGGCGTGGCAGCATGAACCTTCGTTGCCGCCCTTCTCCTGGCCCGCGATCACGCTGCGGCTGTTGCGGTCCGGCGGGATGTCGCCGGCGGCATTGGCTGAAAAGAAACCGGTCGGCTTCAGCATGAAGCCGGCATATTCGACCGGCATGATCGGAAAGTCCTCGGGCTTGCAGATGTGGGTGTGGCCGAAGGAGTGCCACAGCACGATATCGGCATTCTCGATGTTGCGGTTCTGGGCGGCGTAGCGTGGCAGGCCGTCGCCGCCGGCATGGACGTTGGGATAATCGCCGCTGGCGTATTTCTCGTCCGCATCGAACGCCGTGACCCAGACGTGCTTCGTCGCAAAGCCGCCGCGCTTGCGCACATAGCTGCCCTCCTGCGCCAGCATCAGCGGGCTCGGATTGACGACGAGCTTGTAGGCCGGCGCGTTGCCGACCGAATTGGTCTCGTTGGGATTGCTGATCTTCCAGAACCGGCCGGTCTCGCCATTGGCGATCGCGGCCGCATCGCGCTCGCGCGACAGCACGCGCGTGGTGGTGTCGAAGGCGTTGCCGTGCGGATTGTCCTGGCCCCAGGGCCGCGGTACGAACTCGTGCTCGGTGACGGTGTTGCCGCCGCCGTCGAGGTCCATGTGCAGGCGCACGTTGAAGAAATGCTGATGCGTCGGCCCGCCCAGATCGTCGTCGACCATCCCGCCCCATTTGTACTTTTCGCCCGGCTGCACGGCGGCGGTCTGGATGATGCCGGTGAGCTTTGTCTCGAGCTGGATCGTGCCGTCCTGGTAGAGATACCAGTAGAAGCCGTAATCGTAATTGCCGACGGTGGCGAAGAACGAGATCACGAGGCGCCGGGAGCGCCGGACCTCGAACAGGCCGTTGCGGAATTCGTAGTGTTTCCAGGCAATTCCATAATCTTCTTCATGCATGCAGATAGCGTTCTGCATAACGAAGGGTTCGCCCTTGTTATCCGCGGCCGGCACGTCGAAATAGTGGATGTTGCCGAGGCAGTCGCAGCCGAGCTCGAGCGCATTGGCGAGCATGCCGAGCCCGTATTCGCCGGCATCGAACGCCGACTTCCAAAAGTGGTTCTCGGTCGGATCGGCGTAAGGCACCACCATCTCGGTGACGCTGGCGCGATGGATCAGCGAGCGCTTGCGCGCGCCGTCCTGGTAGGCGAGCTGATGCAGCACCAGGCCCTCGCGCGGCGTGAAGCCGATGCGAAAACTCCATTTCTGCCAATCGACCTTCCAGCCGTCGACCTTGAAGCTCGCGCCCTCCGGCTGCTCGATATGCAGCGGCTTGATGTCGGTGCGCGGGTTCGTGACCTCGTGCGCACCGTAGTTCCGCTTCTTGCGCGGGATCGGCACGATCGGATCTGCGTCCGTGAGATTGATGACCTTGCCGCCGATCAGGTCGACCACGGCGACGACGCCCTCGATCGGATGCGCATAACCGTTGTCCTGAAGGTGCTCGCGGAAAAAGCTGACGGCGCGGACGATACGCGCGCCGCGCTCGAATTCCATGTCGAAGAAGCCCGAGGAGAACGGATCGACCTGGACCAGCTCGATATCCTTGTCGGTGAGCCCGCGCCGGACCATTGCGGCGCGCCAGCCCGGATCGGCCTTGACCACGGCCTCGCACTTGAAGAATTCTTCCAGCATCACCGGGGGCTGCCCATAGGGCGCCTCGCGGTTCGGAATGACCTTGCGCGCCACGATCTCGTTGCGGCCGAGGTCGACGATGTGCTCGATCGCCTCGCCCGTGGTCACGTCGAGCGTCAGCGCGAAGGCGCGGCGCGCCACCCCACCCGCGGCCAGCTCCTGCTTGGTCGGCTCCTCCAGCCGCACCGTCGGAAAGCGGCAGTTTTCCGGCGAAGTCGCTGCTGCGCGCACCAGGGTACAAGCGGCCGTTATCTCCTCGGCGGTCAACGGATCGAGCGCATGCGGCGTAGCGGCCTGCGCCTGCGATTGGGTTTTGACGGTATCGAGCATGATGGTGTCCAAAAGTCAGCGCGGGGCGAGATGCGCGGTGATGGCGCGGAAGGCGGCGAGCCAGCGATGGTCGAGCGGAACGTCCATCGCCTTCGGCTGGGTCGCAAGCTTGACGATGACGGTGTCAGTGGCCGCATCGATATAGAGCCACTGGCCGTGGATGCCGATCCCGGCGAGGTCGTTCCGTGTCGGATCGAGCGTGTACCATTTGCTGCGGTAGCGCGCGTCCGGGAAGAATTCGGCGAGATCGCCGTCGGCCCAGGCCTTGGGATCGCCGTTCTCGTGGATGTCGTCGATCCACCAGCCCGGCACCACTTGCCGTCCCTCGACCACGCCGCGGCAACGGATCATCTCGCCGAAGCGCAGCAGGTCGCGCGCGGTGACCGAGAGACCGCCGGCGATGCGGCCCATGCCGTGGCTGTCGAGCGTCATGGAGCCGTCTTCCTCCGCGCCCAAGGGCTGCCAGAGATATTCTGAGAGGATGCGCGGATAGGGCATGCCGCAGGCGCGCTCATAGATCCAGCCGAGCACCTCGGTGTTGGTTGAGACGTAGTGGAACACCTTGCCGTGCGGCTTCCCCGTGCCGCGGAGCGTGGTGAGATAGGCCCTCTGATGGCCGGGATCGACGCCCGGCGGCGGCACGTCCCAGCCCGATGAGAAACGATACCGCGCGACATCGCCGGCGGGGTCCTCGTAGTCCTCCTCGAACTTGATGGCGACGGCCATGTCGAGCACGTTGCGGACGGTGCAAGTGCCGTAGACCGAGGTCTCCAGCTCCGGCACGTAGCGCACCACCCTCGCCTCGGGATCAAGCAGGCCGCGCGCGGCCAGCACGCCGCCGAGCGTGCCGGCGACCGACTTGCTGATCGAGCAGATCAGATGCGGCGTGGTCGCGCTCATGCCGTCGCCGTACCATTCATGGATCAGCGTGCCCCTGTGCATCACCAGCAGCGCATCGCCAAAGGTCTCGCGCAGCGTGGCCTCGATCGTGGTCGGCTTGCCGTCGGGCGCGGTGAAGCCGAGCTTTGACAGCTCGCGCGGCGCGCTTCGTATCGGCGTCGGATGCGCGGAGCGGCGAACCTCGGCGGTCGGCAACACCTCGCGGGTGTGGGTAAAGCCCCAGCGGATCGCGGGAAAGCTGCGCCAGTTGGCGCGCGTCACCTGGGCCTCCGGCGCGGGCGGGCTGCCGCGCATGATCTCGGTCGGTCGCATCTCGATCCTCCGCGAAGCGCCATCCCAACCCCGGTGTCGGGAACGGCTGGGGAGGAAGACTGCACCGCGGCCGTCTCGACCGTTATCGAGATCCAGCAATATTTTGCTGGACAGCGCCCGTGGCCGTGCCAGTCTGGCGTGGTTCTTGCTCGCTGTCGGTCGGCGAAATTCGACGTGCTGTCATGGCCTTAAGCGCAACTCTTCCGATTCAAGACTCACCTGCCAGCCTGTTCCAGGCCAGCAGCAGCGATGTCGACGAGCACTGCGCCGGCCTCGGCCGCTGGCGGCTCAGCTACGATCAGATCAGTGCCGGCGCCTTCCGGGGCAGTTTCACCCAGCTCTCTTTGCCCCGCCTCGAAGTGTTCCGCGAGATCACCAGTCAGCAGGTCCGCCAATACGGACAGTTAGGTGCCGGCAGCTTTGGCATTGGGCTACCCTGGCACGGCGACGGCGAGGTCAGTTGCAACGGCGCCAATGTTGCGGGCGCGCAGGTCATCGCCTGCATCGACGCCGAGGTCGACATGTGCACGCCGAAGGCGTTCGAGCTGCGCGGTGTCGTCGCCAGCGCGGTGCTGATCGAGGAGCTCGCCGCCCGGCTCGATATCGAACTGCCGCGCACCGTCTGGCATCAGTTGCGGGTGATCGAGATGGCGGAGGCGCCGGTCGCGCGGCTGCGCGCGCATCTTGCCGCCATCCACGAGACTGTCGCGACTGCGCCCGGACGGTTCGACGATCCGGCGGCACGGCAGGCGCTGGAGGACGCCCTCCTCGTCGAGATCATGGACATGCTGCCGACGGCACGCCCCAGCGAGCCCGGCCGCAGCTCTGCGGCCCGCAAGCGCACCGTCGATCGTGCCCGCGAGCTGATGCATGGCAGCGGCGAGAGCGCGCTCTCGCTGCTGGAGGTCTGCAAGGCAGTCGGCGCCAGCCCGCGCAAGCTCGGCTATTGCTTCCAGGAGGTCGTGGGCACGAGCCCAATGCACTATTGGCGCGCGATGCGGCTGAACCGCGTGCGGCGTGGTCTGAAGTGCGCCAGCGGCATCGAGACCTCCGTCTACGACGTCGCCGTGCAGCACGGCTTCTGGCACTTCAGCCAGTTCTCGCTCGACTACAAGCGCCACTTCTCCGAGCTGCCCTCGGAGACGCTGCGGCGCGCCAGGCTAGGGGCGAAGTTCGGTAACTAGAGTGTTTGGCTCGGCCATAGACCGTAGTCGATGATCCAATCGGGAATTGCCCTTGGGTCTACGTGGCGGGCAGCGAGGCGCCCGCCGACCGTCTCGAGATTCAGAATGAGGCGAGGACCAACGTCGATCGAACTATTGTCGAAAATATAGGAACTCTCGACGAGCCCCATCGCCGCCCTGAGATTTCGCATCGTACGGTGCCAACGTTCGATGATTTTGTCGGTCGGCACATCATGCCCTCCCTGCAGAACGCGAGCTGCAACGCGTTCCACGTTGGTCGCGGGATCGTCGGTGCCCACGAAATACAGCGTAGACTGAAACCCCGCAGACTTCGCACGAGAGAGAATGTCCAACTTGCTCGAATGGGACATAACCGTTTCGAAGCTAAAACTTGTTCGGGCGTCGATGCAGCGCTCTCGGTCTTCGTCGGCGCGGAATTGAGCCGCGCGAACCCGTTCGTCGTAGGTTCCCGTCATGCCCAGCGCTATCTCGTCCGGGTTGATGTAGACGCCGAAATCAATGCCCTTCCGTCGCAGGAAGCTCGTAAGCGTTGTCTTGCCGGCTCCATTTGGCCCAGCAACCATGAGCAAGAATGGACGCGTCAACGAACAACCTCAAACTCGAAAATTCTGTCTGATTTAGCCTCTGACGTGGCCCTATGCGACGAGGCTACGCAAAGCAACCGCTTCGATCTCTGCTCTCATCTCAGCGTCGACCTTTTCCTCAAACTTGACAAAGTTCTTCTGGAACATGCCGACCAGCGCGCGGGCGGTCTTGTCGAACTCGTCCTTGTCCTTCCAGGTGTTGACCGGATTGAGGATCTCGGCCGGCACGCCCGGCAGCGCGGTCGGGACCGCGAAGCCGAAATATTTGTCGGTGCGGAATTCGACGTTGCGAAGCGAGCCGTCGAGCGCGGCGGTGAGCAGCGCGCGCGTC
>Ga0307510_10007906_pt1 | contig 12665 bp, 10 predicted proteins | sample 12_EM_MG_FD_207224 | JGI IMG/M metagenome (GOLD analysis project Ga0307510, IMG submission 207224) | Populus trichocarpa ectomycorrhiza microbial communities from riparian zone in the Pacific Northwest, United States - 12_EM | ecosystem: Host-associated > Plants > Roots > Unclassified | place... | reverse complement strand
GTGCGTGGACGAGCTCTGAATTATGTGGGCTGGAGTCTCCGCAATTGGAAGGGACCGATCTCAGAACAGATGTCCATGCGACTCAAGGAGCTTGTGGAGTGGAGGGTAGAGAGCTCGGGAAGCGATAAGAACGGGACGACGGAGGAACTGAAGGAGTTTGGCTGGTGGTTTGTTTCCGAGAAATTCGATGACGTTTGGTCCATAGTCCAGCTTCAGCGGGTACTTAACCAGACCGGACAGGCTTTCCCAACACATCTCGTCGTCGAACGCCTCGCGACTCTCTCCTCGTCGATGCCTCTTGAGACTCTAAATGCCCTCCGTGCCATCGTAGAAGGCGCCAGCGACCAGTGGGAAATTCTCGGATGGATCGAATCCGCAATAGCAATCATTCGAAATGCTCTCGTTTCAAATGATGCTCCGACAATCAAAGAGGCCACTGACCTCAGCAACGTCCTTGGAAGTCGTGGGCATTTTCAGTTTCTAGAGCTTCTGAAGATATCAACAACGCAGTAGAACGTGACATGTCACGCTCTTATTTACATTGACGATGACTTCGCGATAGCGGGACGACTTGAGACTCTTGAATCCTTGGTCACGAATTCCTCCACTCTTCGGTCAAGATTATCGACCACATAGAACAAAAGGAAGAAAACCTCAAACCTTTTTACGATGATCTTCAAAAAGCACTTCGCGGAACTGAGTCAACGGCTGCGGTAGGCGTCGCCGAGACGTGGCACCACAAGGAGGTACGATGAAGAGCTCCCCGTCCCTTAAAGTGCCATCGCCTGTTTAGAGACATGCACCACATACGGCGAGCGTGATTTTGCAAGAGCGCCGTTAGGTAAGCAACGACGAAAGAACAGTCACAACGGCGTGCCTGAAACCTGGTGTTACGAATGGTCTTCAACGACCGACGAGTTTTCAAAGGACAGACACGCGCGCAACTCATCATGGCCAGGAGAGTTGATCTCCACCCAAAGGCCGAATACATTTGCGCAGACTTGTCTTCTCGTCCGCACTTTTCCCTTGCAGTCGCGCGGCGGACCATACATTCGTAACAGGTCTGAGCCACGTTATAAAACCTGACGAGACGATATCTGGGGAAGTAAACAACGGTCCCAGATTTCCAGTTGTTGGCGATGCGGAAGATATCCGTATGGAAAGAAAGTTTATGTATTTGTTTGGCTATGTTTCTCTTGTAGATGCCTTCGAAAAATCTCACAAGCAACGATTCAGGTGGCTCTGGAGACCGATTGAATTCGAGGCTGAAGGCCAAATCGGTTACTGGATGCCGATGCCCACTATCGAACCCGAACCCCCTAAGTGGTGGAAGCGCCAAAAGCATTCCCAAAAAGCAGATTAGATACACCTCCGCCAGCGCCCAAAAAGCAAAATAGGACACTACCCCTCTTAGAGTTCGCTTGCGCCTCTGCGCGGATCCTCGTGCTGCGGTTGCGGTATCCCTCTATCGCTGGGCGTTCATAACTGCTCCAGCACCAAGAGTTTAGGCCACGCCCGCCCGGAAGGGAATTAGCTTCCCACCGCGCTGAGTCATTTCTAGGAAATCAGCCCACTCTTGCATCAGTTTGGCGCGAGGTTCAAGGTACAGGGCGTGATTGTATGCCGCGCTCACGGCATTGCGTGGTGCGTGAGCAAGCTGCAGCTCAATGTGCTCGTGTGACCATCCCTGCTCGTGCAATAACGTGCTGGCGATCCCACGGAAACCATGTCCAGTTTGGATTCCCCCGTAACCCATGCGTTTGAGCGCGAATAGGATTGTATTGTTGCTCATCGGCTTCTTAGGATCACGCTCGCCCGGAAACACTAAGTCACTGTTCCCACTCAATTGCTTCAACAAGGGCAGCAGTTCAATCGCCTGAGTGGCAAGGGGAACAATGTGCGACGTCCTCATCTTCATGCGCTCTGCCGGAATATTCCAGCGTCTCGCTTCGACATCGAACTCATCCCAGCGAGCACCAATCAACTCGCTCGTACGCACAAATGTCATAGCAAGCAACTTCATCGCCAGCCGGGTTACGTGTTTGCCCTGGTACACCTCAATCGCCCTGAGCAGCGCCGGAAGCTCTTTGGCATCCACACGGGCATGGTTCTCTTTCTGCCGGGACTTGAGAATGTCACCTGGCTTGATCTCGTTCGCAGGATTACGCTGGGCCAGACCATGCGCGACAGCGTAGCGGAAAATCTGGCCTGTCGTCTCAAGCGCTCGCTTGGCTATGTCCAACTTACCCCGATCCTGAATGGCCTTGACCATTCTCACGATCTCAGGGGCTTCGATCTCCGTAATCAGCCGATCACCGATTGCCGGAAACACATTTGCTTCCAGACGGCTCCATGTTGCCTTCACATGGTGTGGGCTGTTGCCATCTTTCCAGTGCCCATGCCACTTGGCAGCGATCAGGCGAAAGGGCAGCTCATTGCTTTCCCGGATGGCCTTCTTCTCAGCTTTGCGCTGAGCCATCGGATCGATACCGGAAGCCAGCAACCGACGGCCAGCAGCGTGGAGTACCCGAACTTCGGCAAGCGTCACCTCGGGGTACTGCCCGAGGGCCATCTTCTTTTCCTGCCCCTCAAACCGGTACTTCCAACGCCACAGTTTGCCTCCGGCCTTCGTCACCAACAGGAACAATCCGCCAGCATCCGCCATCTTGTAATCTCGCTCACCTGGTGATGCTCTTCTAATCGCTGTATCCGTTAGCATGGGGTCCTCAATCTGTGGAAAGGGTGAAAAAGGCCCCCAGGTCAGCAGGCAGAGGCCCCCACAAAGGCCCCCAGAAGTTCGTGGATTTGATAGTACATTCCCGGACTTCGTGGAACAACAAGTAGGCATAAATCCAGCATATTACTTGATTTTTAGGGTGGGCTTGGACTTTCTCGGATCAGCTTGGACGGTTTATTGGTCGGGGCGGAGGGATTCGAACCCCCGGCCCTCTGCTCCCAAAGCAGATGCGCTACCAGGCTGCGCTACGCCCCGACTGATTTCAGTTTATCGCATCATGCCCGCACAGCCTAAAACCACGTATTGAACCGGACATTTACCCCAAAGAGTTGATGGATCAGCCCGTTTGCCAGCCATGCAATCAGTAGCATCGGCAGCAGCATAATGACGAAGAGCACCAGGCAGAGAAAGCCTAAAAACATCCAGCTTCGAATGCTGTGTTTTCGCGGCTCGTACAGGCTTCCGGTCAGCAGAGCGTAGTTGCGCCGGTTGGCCCGCCAGGCAATGTCGAACATATCGCCCAGGATAGGAATCGACCCTACGACAACCTCGATGCCGACATTAGCCACCATGCGCGCCACCGTCACATATGGCACGCCACGAATCCACGCCGCCAGAATAATGATGCACGACGCGATTCCGCCTATAACGTCGCCGATACCGGGCACCAGGCCGACAATACCGTCGAGCCCGAAGCGGATCGAGGTACCGGGAATTTTGATAAAGTCGTCCAGCACATGCGACAGAATGTCCAGGTTCTCGTCGTCAAAGATACCTTTGGCGCGCCGTACACGCGGGACAAGAATCTCGGGCTGGGCTGGAGGCTGCATCTTGTAATCCGTTCCGGGGCAGGAGGACAATTTCTCCGCGAACCTCGCTCTAATGCTACAATTTAAGTAATACGGCGGCTATAGTTCAGTGGCAGAACGCCGCTCTGTGGCAGCGGATGTCGTGGGTTCGAACCCCACTAGCCGCCCCAAACATCCTTCACGACTCCACCGAGCACCCAAGCGGACCCCTTCTGTGCCCCGCGTCCCCCAAGTCGAACTTCCCTCTTCAGCAACAGCGCAGATGGCCGCCTCCGCGCGTATCTTCGCCGGAACCTCAGGCTGGGCCTATCCCACATGGAAGCCGGTGTTTTACCCAGACAAGCTTCCCGCCAAACGCTTCCTCGAGTTTTACTCCACGCAACTCAGCTCCGTCGAGGTGAACTACACCTTCCGGGCCCTTCCCACCACGACGATGCTCGAGAACTGGCTCTCCGCCACGCCTGAGTTCTTCCGCTTCAGCTTCAAGGCTCCGCAGCGCATTACTCACATCAAGAGGCTGGTAAACGTTGAGTCTGATGTTGCCTACTTTGTCTCAATTCTCGAACCTGTCCGACAGGCGGGTAAACTCGGTCTTCTGCTCTTTCAGCTCCCTCCAAATATGAAGGCCGATGCAAATCGGCTGACTTCCCTTCTCGCCGCTCCGGCCCTGCGCAATGCCGGAGCGCCATCCATCGCCTTCGAATTCCGCCACGAGTCCTGGTTCACCGACGAGATCTACGGCATTCTGCGCGATCACAACGCCGCGCTCTGCATCGCCGAGAGCGACGACCTCGCCACACCCGAGGTCTACACCGCCGCCACGCACACCAGCTTCCGCCTGCGCCGCACAGGAGCCTATACCCAGGCCGAGATCGAAGCCTTCGCCGCACGCTTCTCCGCTTTGGCAAAAGACCGCGATACCTATATCTACTTCAAGCACGAAGACGAACCGACAGGAGCGCTCAACGCTGTCTCGTTCCTCGAAGAGATCAGCAAGGTGGCTCGCGGCTGATGGCGACCACGCTCGAGTCCATCGCAAGCCACACGGCACACGCAGCGAAGTTCGCGCCGCGCCGCTTCTTCTCCAACAGCCACCTGCAGACCATCCTCGGCAACTTCCTTCCACGCACAAATGCACTTCCACCTGTCGAGACGGTGCTCGTCGAAGTCTCGCCTGCAATCGGCAATCAGATCGCCAGTCGCGTTCGCTGCGACTGCCACTGGCAGCCCGCGGAGGTACGCGCATCGAGCCCCACCGCCATCATCGTGCACGGGCTCGAAGGCTCGTCGAACTCGCAGTACGTCGTCGGCAACGCAAATAAAATCTGGCTGGCCGGCGGAAACATCATTCGCATGAACATGCGCAACTGCGGAGGAACCGAGGCCGAGACACCAACGCTTTATCACTCCGGGCTCTCAGGCGATGTCGGAGCCGTCATGCGCCACTTCATCGCGGAGCAACGTCTTACATCGGTCTCGCTGATCGGCTACTCAATGGGCGGAAACCTCGTGCTCAAGCTAGCCGGCGAGCTGGGTTCAAACGCTCCCGCACAGCTTCGTTCCGTCATCGGAGTCTCTCCCGCCATCGATCTTGGCCCGTCAGCCGACGCGTTGCACGAGCCCTGGAACCGCCTCTACGAGATGAAGTTTATTCGCGCACTACTGCAACGCTACCGTCGCAAAGTCACTCTCTTTCTCAGAGCCTACGACCCTGACCGTGCAGACGGCATCCGCTCCATACGCGAGTTCGATGACCGCATCACAGCGTTTTACTCCGGGTTCACGAGTGCGGATGACTACTACCATCGTGCCGCCGGCGCACGCGTACTTGACCGCATCGCCGTCCCCACGCTGCTTCTCAATGCCGCCGACGATCCCTTCGTGCGCCTTCTTCCAGCAAGCCGCGCCCTCATCGCCGCAAACAAGCACATTACCTTCATCGAAAGCCTCAACGGCGGCCACTGCGCCTTCCTTGCCCCACCCCATGTGGCCTCCGGTTACGACGGCTATTGGGCCGAGCACACGCTGCTACGGTATCTGCTCGAACACGCATAAGCGGCATCTTCTCAGACTGCTTTAGCAGATAAGATAAAAAGATGCTCTCCGACTGGACCGTTGAATGTGGCCCCGACGATCCTGTCCTCGTCGTTCCCTGGTCCGACCCCGACAATCCAGACCGCCACTTCATCGACCTTCGCGAGAATCCATACGACCTCGACTGGCTCGAAGAGGCCGCACAGCACCCACCGCTGCTGCACGCCCTGCGCGCGCTCAACGCTCCGCGCTCTCCCGTCTTCACCGCCAAGTGCGACGTATGGCAGATGACCAGCGACGATCTCGAAGCGCTGCGGATGGAACTCAGCCTCATCCCTGAAGACTCACCCATCGGCATCGCCAGCTACATCGACCTCATCTGGCGCGAGCGATCCGTCTTCGTCTCCTTCCACCAGCACGAGCAACTCATGCATCGCATCGCGCGGCTCACCGCTCCGCTGGATCACCACTACGCCATGCTGGAGTGTGTGCTGCGACCCTCGCTCGTAGACCTCACCGGCCCGCAGGAGGGCTTCGCCATCAGCCTCTACATCAAGGCAGTCGGGCACAATCGTGAAGCCGCCGAAGAAAATTGGGGAGCAGCCTTGAACGACGCAGCGACATTACTGCGCGGACGCGCCTTCACAACGGTCTAGCGTGTTCGTCATTCTGACCATCGAGCGCAGCGAAGGGGAAGGATCTCAATATTCGTAGCTTGCAGAGTTACACCAGCAGATTCTCCACCACATGACACTTTCGGGCGGTTTAGGATCACTCATTTAGAATGAAGGAAGAAGGCGGCTCCGCTGTCTCAGTGAGTTCCCTTCAGCAGGTGTGGGCGAGTAGCTCAATTGGATAGAGCACGAGCCTTCTAAGCTCGGGGTTGTGGGTTCGATCCCCGCCTCGCCCACCACACCGACTCCTCGACAAAAGGCCGATCAGGCCTCCATCAACTCATCTTCTCTCACCGCATGGCCACGATCTGCGTCACCACCGCGAACTCCAAACGCGTGACGTAGCCCCGCCAGCGCGATCATCCCGATGGCAAACCCGCATACACCATTCCACCCCCAATGCGTCCACGCCAGGGTCGAAAGCGCAGACCCAATCGCCGCGCCGGTAAAGTACACCGTCATATAGATCGTGTTCAGGCGACTCCGTGCCGAAGGGTCCAACCCGAAGATCCGCGTCTGGTTTGCCACCTGGCACATCTGCGCACCGATATCCAGCACAATGACGCCAACCGAGAGGGCCACCATGTGCCAGACCGTCGCCACCTGCACCCTCTCCTCGCCCCACAGAAAGAGATACGAGACAGCAAGCAGCGCCATGCCCACCGAGATCACCCACCGAGACCCATGCCTGTCCGCCAGCCTGCCCGACAAAGGTGCGACCAGCGCTCCCGCCGCGCCAACCAGACCAAACGTGCCGGCAACTCCCGCACCCAGGTGATAATGGCTCTCCAGCAAAAACGCCAGCGTCGTCCAGAAACAGCTGAACGACGCAAACACCAGCGCGCCAATCTGGCTCGACTCACGCAACAGCGGCTGTGTCCGGTACAGGGTCCACAACGACCGCATCGCCTCGCCATAGCCGAGCTTCTGCTTCGGCGGCAGCTTCGGCATGATCCGCCATAGAAGCGGAACAAACACCGCATTCATCACCGCGGCGATCACAAACACCGACCGCCAGCCGGAGATATTGCTCACCCATCCTGCAAAGGTACGGGCCAGTAGAATTCCCAGCAGAAGCCCCGTCATCACCGTGCCAATGGCACGCCCCCGCTGCTCGTGCTTCACCAGGTCGGGCGCAATCGGCAGCGCAACATGGGTCACCGAAGCCAACATGCCGATCACCACCGAGCCCACGATCATCCACATCAGCGACGGAGCGAACGCCACCAGCAGCAGCCCCACCGCCACCGCCGCGTACATCCGCATCATCAGCGCGCGGCGCTCCAGCACATCGCCCAGCGGGACGAAGCACAACAGCCCCAGCGCATATCCCACCTGCGTTGCCACGGCGACGAAGCCCGTATGTCCGGCGGTCACACCGTAGGTACGACCAATCTCTTCCAGCAGTGGCTGGTTGTAGTACATCGTCGAAACACCCACAGCACAGGCCAGTCCAAGGAAGGGCAGCGGCGCTCGCGGTGCGGGTTTCGTCTTCTCTGTCATCTGAAAGGCCTTGAGATACCAGTGTAAGACCTTCCGGCTCAAACTCTAACGTCCATGAGTCGCTATTCAGCGGTCACCCCGGGTGCTAAACTCATTCCTTTCGCCAAACCACTTGAGGTAATCGATGGCCGACCAGCAACCCGCCGCGCTCACTCTGCTCACACCCGATGAGCGGATGTTCCGCGATACGGTCCGACGTTTTGTCTCCGCCGAGATCGCCCCGCTGGCCCGCGAGATGGACGAGTCCCAGCAGATGAGCCCATCGGTCCTCCGCCAGCTCTTCGCCCTCGGTCTCATGAGCATCGAGATTCCCGAGCAATATGGCGGCTCCGGCGGCAGCTTCTTCGACGCCATCCTCGCCGTCGAAGAGATCTCCGCCGTCGACCCCGCTGTCGGTGTCCTGGTCGACGTGCAGAACACCCTTTGCATCAACGCTCTCCGCCGGTGGGCGAACGACGATCAGAAGCAGAAGTATCTCCCCAAGCTCGCCTCTGACACCATCGGAGCCTATGCTCTCTCCGAAGCCGGCTCCGGCTCAGACGCCTTTGCGCTGGAGACGCGGGCCGTCAAAGACGGCGACACCTGGGTCCTCAACGGGCAGAAGCTCTGGATCACCAACGCGAAGGAGGCCGGCCTCTTCATCGTCTTCGCCACCATCGACCGCGCCGCCGGCTACAAAGGCATCACGGCCTTCCTCGTTGAAAAAGGCACTCCCGGCTTCTCCCTCGGCAAGAAAGAGGACAAGCTCGGCATCCGCGCCTCCTCCACCTGCGAGCTGATCTTCAGAGACTGCCGTGTTCCCGCCTCCAACGTTCTCGGAGAACCGGGCAAGGGCTACAAGATTGCCATCGAGACGCTGAACGAAGGCCGCATCGGCATCGGAGCGCAGATGCTCGGCCTCGCCCAGGGTGCATGGAACCACTCCGTCCGTTGGGCAAAGGAACGCAAGCAGTTCGGCAAACCCATCGCCGAGTTCCAGGCCATGCAGTTCCAGCTTGCCGAGATGGCCACCCAGATCGAGGCCGCACGCCTGCTCGTATACAACGCCGCCCGGCTGAAGGACGCAGGGCAGGAGTTCCTGAAAGAAGCAGCTATGGCAAAATACTTTGCCTCGCACGTGGCCGAACAGGTCGCGTCGCTTGCCGTCGAGGTCTATGGCGGCTCAGGCTTCGTGAAAGACTACCCCGTCGAGAAGCTCTACCGCGACGCAAAGATCGGCAAGATCTACGAAGGCACCAGCTTCATGCAACTGGCAACCATAGCCAAGCTGGTGATCTGAATCGCTGGATTTTAGTGGAAGAGAGCCTTAGCCAGCGCGAACCAGACGCCCGCGACGACTCACGATCGAAAGCTTTTCGGACTTCATGATCTTTCTCGCCTGGTCACGAGCATGGTTCGCCCACGGCCCCACGGGGTCCAGCCGCACATACGTCAGCCAGTGGCGCAGCGCCCGGCGCCGCTGCCCCTGCCGCTCATACGCCAGCGCGAGATTGTAGTGCGCATCCGCATACTGCGGCACCAGCGCGACGGCCTTCTGATACGCGATCGTCGCCTCAGTCAGCTGCTGCATCTCGTCCAGCACATTGCCCAGGTCGAAGAAAGCCAGTGCATAGTCCGGGTCGGCGAGCGTCGCGCGGCGATACAGCTTCTCCGCCTGCGCATACTGCCGCATGTTGTAGTGGATCGTCCCCAGGTTGATCAGCGCCGGGGCATGCGACGGTTCCACCGACAGAATCACCTCATACAGCTCCGCGGCATGCGACACCGTGGCCGGGTTCTCTTCCATCTGCACAGCGCGCAGAAACATCTCTTGTAGCTCTGCGATCCTCTGGTGAGGATTCAACTGCCGCGCCTCCCCCGTGCGAACGATCTCAAGCCGCGAGCCCGACGGAGCTTCGAAGTCAAAAGCCAGCTGCTGCGTCACCGGGTCGACCAGCGTTCCCATATAACGGAAGGCAAGTCGCGAGCCGCGCCGCACCGCCGAGGCCTCAAGCAGAGGATTGCGCAGACCCGCCGCGCGCTGCATCGCCTCCACCGAAGCGCGTATGCTGCCCGACGAGATTCTCGTCCGCGACTTGGTTGCACTCGATTGCAGATCGCGCAGTGTGCGCAGCTGTCCCAGATCTTCAAACGAATACTGTTCTGTGGGGGAGATCAGCCCTGCCCGCTCCCACGACGCAATCTGTCGTGTCTGCAGGTGAAGAATTCGAAGTACATCCTGACGGCTATATCGGGTCACGTGGTGTCTCGTTGTGCAACCGTCTTGCAAGGCTAAAGCTGAATCTGTTTGGAGTATGCTGCGCCGGGCCGCACCAATCAAGCCCTTTAGCAGCTCCTGCGTTAAATTTCCGTGGATATCCTGTACCAAATCGGGTACACGGCCAAATTCATCGCATCTTCGCCTGCCGCACTTGATCTTCCATGCTCGCCCTCTCTATAACTTTCTGATGCGTCTCAGCCTTCATGCCCTGCTGTCCCTAAGCCTCATCGCGTTGCCCGCGGCACATGCACAGAAGGCCGACCTCGATTTCCTCAATCACAACCATCCCATCCTCGACGCGCACAACTGCTACCCCGGCGACCACGTTCGTCGCGCCCTCGACGCAGGCTATCCCGTCTCCATCGAGCAGGACCTCTCCTGGTACGTCGATCCCGCAACCGGCAAAGGCCGTGTCGTCGTCACCCACACCGAGCATCCCGATGCAGAGGCCCCCGAGCTGCGCCAGTACTTCTTTGAGCAGGTAAAGCCCGTCGTCGAGAAAGCCATCGCGCAGCACAAGACCGAACAGTGGCCGCTCATCATCCTTCACTTCGACTTCAAGACCAATCAGCCCGAGCTGCTCGAGGCAGTCTGGAAGCTGCTTGGCGAGTACGAGCCCTGGCTCTCGACCGCGAAGAAGACAGCCAACCCCGACACCCTCTCCCCCATCGAGCGTCGTCCCATCATGGCCATCACCGAAGACTCCGACGAGCAGGAGAGGGTCTTCTTCAACAACGTCTCCGTCGGCAGCAAACTGCGCATCTTCGGCTCCGCGCACACGGCGGAGATCACGGGCAGCACCTCCGCGGAACGCCACCACCTCGAAGCCACCCTCTCGCCCGACAAGCTCATCACCGAGCACCCCACCAACTATCGCCGGTGGTGGAACAGCTCCTGGTATTCAGTCGAAGAGGGCGGACAGAACCACGCCGGTGACTGGACCGCCGAAGACGACCGCCGCCTTCGCTCTCTGGTCGACAACGCGCACAGCCGAGGCTTCTGGATACGCTTCTACACTCTAGACGGCTTCGACCTGCAACAAAACCACGGCTGGGGAACCAGTTACAACTTCGGCTCCAAAGATGCCGTCATCCCGCGCTGGAAGGCCGCCATCGCCGCAGGCGTCAACTTTATCGCCGTCGACCAGTACGAAGACTTCGCGACCTATCTTCCGCAGGTCGCCAAAGATCTGCGACCATCGGGGCAAGGCAAATGAGGCAATTATTGTCAGGGAAGATTGTATGGAGCCGATGAGCGGATTTGAACCGCTGACCTACTGATTACGAATCAGTTGCTCTACCAGCTGAGCTACATCGGCCTGGCTTATTTGAGGGCTTCCGGCCGGCCCACCCGCCCAGTGCCTGAAAGACTCAATACTCCATTTGCAAGTCTACCGGGAATGGCCCTGGGGTGCAACGGTCTCCAGCCTTATTTGCGTTCCCAAACTGACCCTTTAGTCTTATACAAATCATGATGTTCCAAGCTGTGCGAAGCCGCCTGAACCGGCTTCGAGTTGCCGCGTACCTCACCATCCCTCTCGCCATGACGGGTGCCGTTCCCATGCTGCACGCTGCCTCCCATAAAGAGATCATCGGCTACGTCTTCCCGCAGGACCGCGTCCTCGCTCAGGACGAGATCGTCGCCCGCAAGCTCACGCGCATCAACTACGCCTTCGCCAACATCAAGGGCGGCGAGGTGGTCGAAGGCTTCTCGCACGATGCGGAAAACTTCGCTGTGCTCAACAACCTGCGTCGCGACAATCCAGCGTTGAAGATCCTCATCTCCGTCGGCGGCTGGACCTGGTCAGGGGGATTCTCCGACGCCGCCCTCACGCCACGCTCACGCGAGAAGTTCATCGCCAGCGCCGTCCGCTTCATCGAGCGCCACAAACTCGACGGCATCGACCTCGACTGGGAGTACCCCGGACAGAGCGGCAACGGCAACACCTTCCGCTCCGAAGACAAGCACAACTTCACCCTGCTGCTTGCCGAGTTGCGCCAGCGCCTCGATCGCGAAGAACCTCGTCTGCACCGCAAGCTCTATACCTCCATTGCCACCGGTGCTTCGGCCAAATACATCGAGCATACGGAGATGGCAAAAGCCCAGCGCTATCTCGACACCGTGAACCTGATGACCTACGACTTCTACGTCGGCGGTCCGGCCACTGGCCACGATGCTCCGCTCTTCCACAACAATGCCGACCCCAAACGTGTCTCGGCGGACAACGCGGTCACGCAGTTTCTCGCCGCAGGCGTCCCCGCCGACAAGCTCGTACTCGGCGTGCCCTTCTACGGGCGCAGCTGGGGCGAGGTCCCGCCCACCAATCACGGTCTCTTCCAGCCCGGCAAGGCCGCGAAGGGTGTTCACTTCTCGTACCCCGAGCTTCCCGATCTGCTGGCCAAAGGCTTCGTCCGTTACTGGGATCACGCCGGCGGAGTTCCCTATCTCTACAACCAGCAGACCCGCGTCTTCGTCACCTATGAAGATCCTCAGTCTCTCGCCGGTAAATGCACCTACGTCCGTGAGCACAATCTGGCAGGCGTGATGTTCTGGGAGTACTTCAACGACACCACCGGCATCCTGCTCGACGCCGTCCACGCAGGTCTTTCGCCGGTACCATCCTCTTCCACCGAGACTCCCAGCCATGG
>Ga0307510_10007903_pt1 | contig 12666 bp, 13 predicted proteins | sample 12_EM_MG_FD_207224 | JGI IMG/M metagenome (GOLD analysis project Ga0307510, IMG submission 207224) | Populus trichocarpa ectomycorrhiza microbial communities from riparian zone in the Pacific Northwest, United States - 12_EM | ecosystem: Host-associated > Plants > Roots > Unclassified | place... | reverse complement strand
AGCCTCCCGATCGGAGAGGCCAGGGACTCACGATCCGTGGCTTCGGGGAATCCCCCGCCGCATCACTTTCGATTCATCGAAGCCGGGACGTGCTCTAGACGGACGTCCCTCGAGGTTCAGATATAGGCCAAGCCGCCGGGTCTAGGAACCACGGCGCGCGGCGCGGCGGCGGAAGCGATCCGGGTCGACGAGATCGGCCAGAGGACCCGGCAGGGGCGAAGGCGCGCCCAGCGCCAGGGCGGCCACGTGCTCCGCCAGCAGCGGCGCCAGCGCGAACCCGCGCGAACCCAGTCCGGTGAGGACGAAGAGCCCCTCGCCGCCCCCGGGCGCCGGGCCTGCGATCGGCAGGCGGTCGGGGGTGGTGGCGCGGATCGCGGCCCGGCCGTCCAGCGCGATGTCCGCCAGCCGCGCGGCGAGCTCGGGCCGGACCTTGGCGAGGGCGGCGAGGTTACGGTCATGGTCGCCGGCGCGCAGTTCCGTCCCCAGGTCGTCGGGGTCATAGGTCGCCCCGAACAGCAGGCCCGTCCGCGTCGGGATGGCGTAGCCGCCCCAGGCGGTGGCGGCGGGCGGATCGGCGAAGGGCGTCACGAAACTGGCCTGGCCGCGCGCCGGCTGCAGCGGCAGGCCCGGGCAGAGCGCAGCCGACCCCATGGCCGCGGCCACGATCACGGCGTCGGCGCGGGCGATCTCCCGGCCCTCGGCGTCGAGCAGGCTCCAGCCGGCGGGGTCGCGCCGCAGCGCCTGGACCGCGCCCGGGAGGACCTCCGGCGCCCAGGCTTCGAGGACCGCGTCGGGCTCCACCACCAGGGCGGCGGCCTGACGCAGCGCATCGGCCTGCGGCTCCAGCGTCCCCGGCTCGAAGAGCCCCGAGGCCGCGATCTTCGCGAACCGCTCGGCGTCGCGAGGCTGGTTGGCCAGTTGCCGCACGCCGCGGGCGATGACGGCGTCCGGCATGGCCTGATAGAGCGTCACCGCACGCCGGAACGCCTGGGCGAAGAGCTGGGCGGGCGCCTCCAGCCCGGCGTCGAGGCGCGGCGTGACCAGGGCGGCGGGATTGCCCGAGGCGCCGGCGCCGCGCGCCTGGGCTTCGACGACCACCGCCTCGCCGCCCAGGGCGCGCACCGCCCTGGCCGCCGCCGCGCCGGCGATCCCTGCGCCCACGATAGCGATGCGGCGCGGCGGCGTGGCCAGCGAGGGTGCGCCGGCCAGATGGGCCTCCAGGCGCTCGCGTTTGCGGCCGAAGCCGGGCTGCTTCTCCACGGCGAAGCCGGCGGCGGCCAGGCCGCGACGGACGGACCCGGCGACCGTGAAGGTGGCTGCCCGCGCGCCAGGCGCCGAGCGCCCGGCCACCCGCGCCATCACCTCCTCGCCCCACATGGCCGGATTGAGCGCGGGCGAGAAGCCGTCGAGGAACCAGGCGTCGGCGCGTCCCGACCAGCCGGCGAGCGCCGGTTCGACGTCCATCACCGCCAGGTCGAGGATGGCGCAAAGCTCCGGCAGCTCGACGCGGTGGAAGCCCCGCGCCTGGCCGGGCCAGCGCGCGGTGAGGCGCGTGGCGATCCCGGCCAGCTCCGGCCAGCGGGCGAGCGCCCGGGCGGCATCGGCCGCGGCGATCGGATGGGCCTCGATGGAGAAGATGTGCAGCTGGCCGTCCGCGGGTCGTTCGCGGCGCCAGAGGTCGAGCAGGGCCGCGACATTGAGCCCGGTCCCGAAGCCCAACTCGCCCACCGTGAAGCGCCGGCGTCCCGCCCACGCCCCGGGCAGGCCGCAGCCCTCCAGGAAGACCGCGCGGCTCTCGGCCAGGCCGTCCTCAGCCGAGAAATAGACGTCGCCATAGAGGCTGGAGCGCGGCTGGTCGTCCTCGCTCCAGGTGAGCGCGGGGCTGGCGGGTTCGGGCAAGGGGTCGTCGGCGCTCATGCCCGGCCAGGATAGGTCATCTCAAACGAAAGAGGGCCGCCCCATCGGGACGGCCCTCCAATTCGCGAAGTCGCGTGTGGAACGCCTACTTCTTTTCCGGGGTCGCCGGGGCCGCAGGCGCGGCTTCGGCCGGAGCCGGGGCCGCGGGCGCGGCGGCCGTGGCGGCGTCGCCAGCGGACTTCGAAGCGTCGGCGGCAGCGTCGGCGGCCGTGGTCGCGGCGGTCTGCGCGGTGTCGGCGGCGGTCGCGGCAGTCGTCGAATCGGCGGCGGCTTCAGCGGGCTTATCGGCCGGCTTGTTGCAGGCGGCGACGGACAGGGCGGCGACGGCGGCGCCGGCGACGAGCATCTTGCGAAGCAGTTCGGAGGTCATGTGGCTTTGATCCCTTGTGGGTGAGCGGCATGCCCGGCGAGCGTGGCCTGACCGTCCGTCTCCTGAACGAATCGACCGAGCCTAACCCGCAGGCATGATTGAAGACTATGCGCCGGATCGCCGGCGGGACAAGCCTATTATCACGGTTCCGTGATCACTTTTTCCGGGTTCCGCGCGGAACGGAAACCCTAGGCGGCGGGTTCGGCGGGAATGGCCGAAAGCGCTTCTTCCAGCTCCAGGAAACTGGGCTGCGACGGCGTCGGAACATTGGTCCGGCCGATCTCCACCGAAATCTGCGCCGCATTGCCGTGCAGGTGGGCCACCAGCACCGCCTGGATGATCTTGTAGAACGCGGATTCCTCCTCGATCACGGCGGCCATCCGGGTGGCCATCGGGCCGACCAGGCCATAGGCCAGGAACACGCCGAGGAAGGTGCCCACCAGCGCCGAACCGATCATCTCGCCCAGGACGGCCGGCGGTTCGGTGATGGCGCCCATGGTCTTGATGACGCCCAGCACCGCGGCGACGATGCCGAGCGCGGGCAGCGCGTCGGCCAGGCTGGTCATGGCGCCGGGCGCGCCCAGCGCTTCGTGATGGTGCTTCTCGAGCTGCTTTTCCATGGCGTCCTCGACCTGGTGCGGATCTTCGAGGTTCATGGTCATCATACGAAGCGTGTCGCAGATGAAGTCGATGGCGAAGTGATCCTTCCCGATCCTCGGGAAGCGGGAGAAGATCGTGCTCTCGTGCGGATTCTCGATGTGGCTCTCCAGCGCGATGACGCCTTTGGACTTCATCGTCTTGGTGAGCAGGAAAAGCAGGGCGAGCAGGTCGCGGTAGTCCGCGGCCTTCCATTTCGGGCCCTTGAACACCTTGCCCATGCCGCCGCCGGTCGCCTTGATCACCTGCATCGAATTGGCGATGAGGAACGCTGCGACCCCGGCGCCGCCGATGGCCATCATTTCGTGCGGTGCGGCGTGCAGGATCACGCCGATATTTCCGCCCGTCATGATGAAGCTGCCGAACACAAGGCCGAACAGCAGGACGATGCCGATAATCTGAAACATAGGTTCCCCCGAAGGTCCGGGGACAATCGCCGTTATTGCTTAATACCGCGTGAGCGCGGCCCTGCGCGTTTGCGCGCAGGGCCTCAGGGCCTTAAGCCGCAGCATGCCCGACGCTTCGGTCCCCAGCGCCCTGCCCAAGCGCGCCTTTGCGATCATCTTCTGCGTCTCGGTGGCCACTGCGATGGGCAACACCGGCCTGATTTCGGTGCTGCCGGCCATCGGCCGCTCGCTGGGCATCCCCGACGAGATGGTGGTCGCGGTGTTCTCGCTCTCGGCGGTCCTGTGGGCGTCGGCCTCGCCGTTCTGGGCCAAGGCCTCGGACCGCCACGGCCGCAAGCCGCTGATGATGGTGGGGCTCTCGGGCTTCATGGTCTCGATGACCCTCTGTGGCCTGGTGGTGAGCGCGGGCCTGCGCCACCTGGCCGCGCCGCTGGTGATCTTCATCTGCTTCCTTTTGGCCCGCGCGCTCTTCGGCCTCTTCGGCTCGGCCTCGAACCCCGCCACCCAGGCCTATGTGGCCGACCACACCCCGCGCGAACAGCGCACCCAGTCGATGGCTAGCCTGGCCGGGGCCTTTGGTCTTGGCACCGTGGTGGGGCCGTTCCTGGCGCCGATTTTCATCTATCCGGTGATCGGCCTGGCCGGGCCGCTGTTCACCTTCGCGGTGATCGCCGCGGCAATGCTCATCATCGTCTGGCGTTTCCTGCCGGAGAGCACGCGCAAGACCGAACGCCCGGCTGACGAGCCGGCGGAGGCCGCCGTCGTCGGAAAGCCACAGCCGATGTGGCGCGACAGCCGCGTCATCCCGTTCCTGATCTATGGCTTCATCGTCGCCACCTGCCAGACCGCGCAGCAGCAGACCCTTGGCTTCCTGATCATCGACAAGCTGGGGGTCTCGCCGCTGGACGCCCAGCGGCCGATCGCCATCGCCATGATGTTCGGCGCGGTGGCGGGCCTGCTCGCCCAATGGGGCATCATCCGGATGTTCGAGATGACGCCGCGCCAGCTGCTGCGCTGGGGCGTGGCCTGTGCTGCGGCCGGCAACCTGATGGTGGCGCTGGCCCACGACTATTCGGCGGTGGTGGCGGGCTACGCCATGGCGAGCCTGGGCTTCGGCTTCGCCAGGCCGGGCTTCACGGCCGGCTCGTCGCTGGCGGTGGGCTGGAAAGACCAGGCCCGCGTCGCCGGCGCCATCGCGGCGGTCAACGGCATCAATGCGATCTTCGCGCCGGCCTTCATGGCGCTCTACCGGCACATCCACGCCGGGCCCTTCCTCTTGAACATGGCGCTGATGACGGGCCTGCTGGTCTACGCCTTCGTCAACCGGGGCCTGCGCAACGCCGACCCGGCGCCGGCCACCCGCGAGGACGCGACCCTGGCGACCCTGGAACGCAGCGACGAAGGCGGGGCTTAAGGCCCGCCGGCCTCGGCCTTCAGCTTCTCGACCATGGCCGGCGACAGGTAGCCGTCGGCGGCGAAGCCGCGGGCCTTCTGCCAGGCGCGCAGCTGGGCGCGGGTGCCCATGCCCACCACCCCGTCGGGCTGGCCGGGATCGAAGCCCAGGGCGGCGAGCGCGCGCTGGGCCGTCATCCGGTCGGCGAGCGACAGCGGGACCTCGCTGGGCCAGGCCCTGACCAGCGGCCCCTGGCCGGAAATCCGGTCCGCCAGCAGGCCCACGGCGAGCGCGTAGGCCACCGAGTTGTTGTACTTGCGGATCACGAAGTGGTTGGGGAACAACAGGAAGATCGGACCTGAGGCGCCGGCCGGGGCCAGCAGCTGGGCCGGCGCGGCCTGGTCGGCAGCGTTCCAGGGCAGGCCGTCGGCGCGGCGCACGCCCTTCTCGGCCCACCATGACGGCGCTTCCTTCGGCCCCTCGCTCAGGCTGAAATCGAAGCCGGCCGGCACGGTGACCTCGCGGGCCCAGCCCTGGCCCCGCACCCAGCCGCCCTTGGCCAGCAGGTCGGCCGCCGACGCCAACGCGTCCGGCGCCGAGGTCCAGATGTCGCGCTTGCCGTCGCCATCGCCGTCGACGGCGGTCGACAGGAAGGTGGAGGGGATGAACTGGGTCTGGCCCATCGCCCCGGCCCAGGAGCCCTTCAACTGGCCCCGCGAGAACTCGCCCGAGCCGATGATCTTCAGCGCGGCGATCAGCTCGCCCTCGGCCCAGTCGCGGCGGCGGCCCTGGGCGGCGAGGCTCGCCATGGAGCGGACCACGTCGAAATCGCCCTGGATGGCCCCGAAGGCGCTTTCCCGCGACCAGACCCCGATCAGGATCTCGCGCGGCACGCCGTAGCGCTGCTCGATGGCCGCGAGCGAGGCGACCTCCGTGCGTTTCTTCATGCCGGCGGCGATCGGGCCATCGCTCACCGCGCCGGCGATATAGGCCGAGATCGGCTGGGAGAATTCCGGCTGGCGGCTGTCGCGGGAGGTCACCCGCGGATCGGGGGTCAGGCCCGCCATCTCGCGCGACACCAGGGCGGGCGCGATCCCGGCCTTGACCGCGCGGTCGTAGAACTCGCTGGCCCAGGCGTCGAACACCATGTCGCCGGACGCGACCGGGGGCTGGATCGGGCCCGCGGCGTCGGCCGCCGCCGCGCCGGAGGCGGCCGCCGAGGGGGTGGTCGGCGGGGAGACTGAGGCGGAGGGGCCCGCGGCGGGCGCGGCGCAGGCCGCAAGCGGCAGGAGGGCGAGGAGGTATCGACGGCGCATCGCTGGGAGTCTAACGAGCGTCGCCCGGGTCCCCAATCACTTCGGCGTCAGGCGGGGACGTTGACTCAGCTCCACCCGCCCCGTATATGCGCCGGCTCTTGTAGAAACCCCGGACGCCTACGTCCGCGCGCCCGAGATTAGGTCATGAAGGTCAGAAGCTCGCTCAAGTCGCTCAAGACGCGTCACCGCGACTGCAAGCTCGTGCGCCGCAAGGGCCGGGTCTACATCATCAACAAGACCAACCCGCGCTTCAAAGCCAAGCAAGGCTAAGACGGCTCGGCCCCGGATGATGCCGGCCAAGGCTGTCATCTGGGACATTGGCAATGTGATGGTCCGCTGGGACCCTCGCACCCTCTATTGCAAGATCTTCCCGGACCCCGCCGAGCGCGAGCGGTTCCTGTCGTCCGTCTGCACGATGGACTGGCACCTGCGCCACGACCTGGGCGTGACCTTCGCCGAGAACCGCGCGCCGCTACTTGCGCGCCATCCCCAGTACGCCAGCCAGATCCGCGCCTGGGAAGATCGCTGGTGGGAGATGTTCTCCGGCCCGATCCCGGAGACGGAAGCCGCCATCGAGGCCCTGGAGGCGGCGGGCGTGCCGCAATACGGGCTCTCCAACATGAGTCATGAGGTGATCGACGGCATCGTCGCCATGAGCCCGGCGTTTGGACGCCTCAAGGACATCGTCATCTCCGCCGAGACGGCGATCATGAAGCCCGACCGGCGGATTTTCGACCAGGCCTGCCAGCGGTTCGGGCTGCAGCCCGCCGAGGCCTTCTTCGTCGACGACAGCGCCCGCAACATCGAAGGCGCCCGCGCGCTGGGCTTCCACACGCACCATTTCACGGACCCGGCGGCGCTGCGCCCCGCCCTGGAAGGCGCCGGCCTGCTCTAGGGTGGGGACTCAATTATAATTCATATATATCAATAACTTAAAAACTCCATCATCCCGGACGGCCTGAAAGGCCGAGCCGGGACCCAGGAGCCGACGCACTGCAGTTCCTCCTTATATCTGGCGGGAGGCGCTGAGGCGTCAGCAGGTGCTCCCGCCGTCCACCACGATGGTCTGACCTGTCGTCCAGCTACCGGCCCGCGACGCCAGGTAGACGGCCGCCCCGGCCAGATCGTCGGGCTCGCCCAGCCGGCGCAGCGGCGTGCCGGCGCTGGCGTGCTTTTCGCCCTCGGGGTTATCCCAGAGCGCCTTGGCGAAGTCGGTCTTCACCAGGCCCGGCGCGATGCAGTTGATGCGGATATTGTGGGGGCCCAGCTCCTGGGCGAGGTTGCGCGCCAGCTGCATGTCGGCGGCCTTGGAGATGCAGTAGGCGCCGAGCACGCTGGAGCCGCGGATACCGCCGACCGACGAGACGACGATGATCGCGCCGTCCCGGCGCTCCTTCATCTCCGGCGCGACCATGCCGATCATCCAGTTGTTGGCGATGATGTTGTTGGCCAGGACCTTGGTGAAGGCGTCGTCCGAGATCTCCAGCTGGCTGCCGTAGTAGGGGTTCGAGGCGGCGTTGCAGACCAGGATGTCGATCTTGCCGAACGCCTTGCGCGTCTCGTCCATCAGCCGCTGCAGGTCTTCCTTCGAAGAGATATTGGCCGGGACCGCGATGGCGTGGCCGGGGCTGCGGTCGTTGATCGCCGCGGCGACCTCGTCGCAGGGACCCGCCTTGCGCGACGAGATCACCACCTTGGCGCCGTGGGCCGCCATCTGCTCGGCGATGGCCTTGCCGATGCCGCGGGAGGAGCCGGTGATCACCGCCACCTTGCCGCTGAGGTCGAACAGCTTGCCGGTCAGGCTCGTCGCCTTCTCCATCACGTCACCCATGGCGCTTTCCTCTAAAACGGTTGTTTGATTTTCGAGCTATTTGCGACGCGGCCCGGCAGAAGGTCAAGCGCGCTCAGGCGCCCGCGCCGCGCTCCATCCGCAGCACCCGCATCGGTCCGGCCTCGGGATGGCGGACGTCGATCTCGTCCACCGGCCAGAAGCCCAGGCGCTCGTAGAAGCTTCCCAGCGGCGGGGCGCAATCGAGCCGCAGGACGTGGCGGCCCTGCGCACGGGCGAGGCCTTCCGCATGGTCCATGAGCACCGCGGGCAGGCCCATGCCGGCATAGGCTCTACGAACGGCGAGCTTGTGCAGATAGACCGCCTCGCCCGGTGGACGATCCGGCCAGAAGTGCGGGTCGTCGGGCAGCAGGATCATCACGCCGGCGATCTCTTCGGGCGTCCGCGCGCTCAGCATCTGGCCCCGCGCGATGAACGGCGCGACGAAGGCCTCGCCGACCAGCTCGGGGTCCCAGAGTTGCGCGCGCCAGGTGGCGATCCAGCGCGCGGCTTCCTGGATGACCCCGGCGACCGCGGCGGCCTCATGCGGCGCGGCAAAGCCGAGCTCGAAGGTCGGACGCGTCATCGGATCTCCAGCGGATCATGCACCGGAGCGACGCTAGCGGCCGTCGACGCCGGCGCCAATCGGCTAGCGGCCGGCCTCCAGCGCCACCTCGGCCCGCACGGTCATCGGCGCGAAATGGGCCCGATACTCGGTGGGGGTCATCTTGGTGATCCGCTTGAAGAGGCTGCGGAAGAAGGCCACGTCGTCATAGCCGACCTCGGAGCTGATCGACTGGATCGGCTTGGCGTCGCGCTCCAGCATCACCTTGGCCGCCTCGATCCTCAGCGCCTGCACATAGGCCGCCGGCAGCCGTCCCGTCGCGGCCTTGAAGTGGCGCACGAAGGTGCGCTCCCCCAACCCCGCCTTGTCGGCCAGCGCCTGGGTGGAGAGGTCGTGCTGGAAGTTGGATTGCAGATAGGCCTCGATGGCGCGGATGCGCTCGTCGCCATGCGGCCGCGAGACTGCGTGCATGGCGTAGCCGGACTGGTGGATCCGCGGCATCGGCAACAGCAGCGCCTTGGCCGTCTGCACCGCCACCTCGTGACCGCAGAGCTTCTCGACCAGGTAGAGGCTCACGTCCATGGAGGCGAAGACCCCGCCGGAGCACAGCATCCGGCTGTCCTCGGTGATGAACTGGTCCGGCCGCCAGGAGACCTGCGGATAGCGCGCGGCGAACTTGTCACAGAGCGCCCAGTGGGTCGTGGCCTCGCGTCCGTCCAGCAGGCCGGCCTCGGCCAGATAGGCCGCGCCCATGCAGACCCCGACCACCGTCGCGCCCTGCTCGTACTGTTGCCTGAGCCATGGCAGCAGCCGGCTGTTGGCCACGAACGCCAGGTCGAGGTCCAGGCTGGAGGTCGAGACGATGACGATGTCGGTCCGCTCCACGTCGTCGATCCGCGTGGCCGGCGTCACGCCCAGGCCGTGGGCGCTGCGCACCGGAGCTCCGCTGAGCGACGCCGTCCGCACGTGGAACGCCGGTTGGGCGGGGCGATCGTGCAGGTCGTTCCAGAGCTGGCCGGCGGAATGGAAGATCTCCAGCGGCATCACCGCGGTGGACGAGAACCCGTCCTCCAGCAGCACTATGGTCACGTCCAGCATCGCTCGCCCCTCCCTGACCACGATCAGGCCCGGGTCATCGGGTCGATCTTGCGCCCGACCTCGGTGATCACGTTGGCGGGGAAGCCGCTCAGCTTGGCGTGCTCGTGGATCACCGCCTCGTCGTCGGCGATGTAGACGCACAGCGTCTTGTCCTCGGTGACGTAGGACTCCACCCACTGGATGCGCGGGGCGAGCTTGGCCAGCGCGGCGTTCGAGACTTCCGTCGCGCCCGCATATTCGGCCGGGGAGAATTTGTGCACGCCGGGGATGTGGCGCTCGATCAGGTACTTCTTCATCTCAATGTTCCTCGATTGGGGTTCTATAGACTGGCGCGTCCGGTATGCCGACGTAAGGCTGCGATCCGGACATCTTGCAGGGGCGATGGCGCTCGCCCGGACAAACCGGGTCCAAAAGCCGCCAAGCACGGGAAAAGGCGCTCAGCCCCTTGCGGTTAGAGCTTCGGCGACGCACGTTCCGCACTCTGGGAATCCACGAGGAACTTATGCGCGAGATCTACAAGAGCTGGCTGGACGACGACGACGGCGACGACGAGGACAAGGGCCGCCAGCCCGACATGCCGATGACCGCGGGGCCCGTGCAGAACGCGCTCTTCAAGTCGCGCACCGTGCTGATCTTCGGCGAGATCGACATGCGGCTGGCCGAGCGGGTCACCGCCCAGATCACCGCCTTCACCAACGAGAACGACAAGCCGATCCGGATCATCATCAACTCGCCCGGCGGCCACGTCGAAAGCGGCGACACCATCCACGACATGATCCGCTTCTGCGGCGTCGAGGTGAAGGCGATCGGCACCGGCTGGGTGGCCTCGGCCGGCGCGCACATCTTCCTGGGCGCCAAGAAGGAAAACCGGCTTTGCCTGCCGAACACCCGCTTCCTGCTGCACCAGCCGGCCGGCGGCATGCGCGGCCAGGCCTCCGACATCCAGATCGAAGCCGAGCAGATCATCAAGATGCGCGACCGCGTGAACCGGATGATCGCCAAGGAGACCGGCCAGACCGTCGAGCGGATCGTCAAAGACACCCAGCGGAACTACTGGCTTAGCGCCGAGGAAGCCATCGACTACGGCCTGGTCTCGCGGATCATCAACAACACCTCGGAAGTCTGAGCAGAACCAGATCCTCGCCCCAGCGCGTAGCGCGATCAGGGGGAGGTGGATCGCGGCGAAGCCGCGAGACGGAGGGGGTTACATCCACGGCGACCAGATCAGCGGGCTTCAACCCCCTCAGTCAGCTTCGCGGACAGCTCCCCCTCAGGGGGGAGCATCTAGCGGCGCGAACTGATGACCCAGCCGTGGTGGAAGGGCTGTGTCCTCTACCACGTCTACGTCCGCTCATTTTACGACAGCGACGGCGACGGGCATGGCGACCTGCCCGGCGTGCTGGCCAAGCTCGACTATATCCAGAGCCTGGGCGTCGACGGGATTTGGCTGTCGCCGATCCACCCCTCGCCCAACCGCGACTGGGGCTATGACATCGCCGACTTCTCGGGCGTCCAGGCCGACTACGGGACCATGGACGACCTGCAGGCCCTGCTCGACGCGGCGCATTCGCGGGGGCTGAAGGTGCTCTTCGACGAGGTGCTCAGCCACACCTCCGACGAACATCCCTGGTTCATCGAGAGCCTGACCGGCGGCCAGGACGGGCCCAGGGCCGACTGGTACGTCTGGGCCGATCCGGCCGGGGACGGCACGGCGCCCAACAACTGGCTCTCGGTGTTCGGCGGCCCGGCCTGGGCCTACCAGCCCGCGCGGCGCCAGCACTATCACCACAAGTTCCTGCGCCAGCAGCCGAAGCTGAACTGGCGAAGCGAGGGGGCGCGGGAAGCCGCCCTGTCCGTCCTCGACTTCTGGCTGGCCAAGGGCGTCGACGGCTTCCGCCTCGACGTCGCCGGCACCTTCCTGCACGACGCGGCGCTGACGCCAAACCCGCCGGTCCCGATGGCGGAGCGCACCCGCTACGACTGGTCCCACGCCGGCAACCTGCAGCGCCACCTCTACGATTCCAACCTGCCCGAGAATGTCGAGACGCTCGAGGTGATCCGCCGCCGGGTGGAGGCTTTCCAGGACCGCTTCGTGTTCGGCGAGTTCTCCGAGGAGGAGGCGCGGTGCGGGGCCTACCTCACCCCCGACGAGGGTCTGCATTCGGCCTACACCTTCGTCCTGCTGCTGGCCCGCGAGCTCACGCCGGCGTTCATCCGCGCGCACTACGCGACGCTCGACGCCTATCCCGCACACTGGCCGACCATCTCGTTTTCGAACCACGACGTGCCGCGCACGCTCAGTCGGTTCGGCGGCGCCGACGCCAGCCCGGACCTGGCAAAGCTGCTCTTCGCCCTGCTGCTCAGCCTGAAGGGCACGACGCTCATCTACCAGGGCGAGGAACTGGGCCTGCCGCAGGCCGAGCTCACCCGCGGCCAGCTGCGCGACCCGGTGGGCGACCTCTACTGGCCCTATGCCGGCGGCCGCGACGGCTGCCGCACGCCGATGCCCTGGAGCCCTGGGCCGGCGCTGGGCTTCACCACCGGCGAGCCCTGGCTGCCCGCGGCGGCCGAGCACGCCGACCTCACCGTCGAGGCCCAGAGCGCCGACGAGGACTCCACCCTGGCCTTCGCCCGCCAGATGATCGCCTTCCGCAAGGCCTCGGCCGCCATGACCGTGGGGGGCCTCGCGTTCCTGGCCGAGGACGAGCACGTCCTGGCCTTCGTGCGCCGCGAGGGCGACGAGGCTGTCGCCTGCCTCTTCAACCTCAGCGCCGAACCCCGCTTCTTCGCCCATGACGCGCTTGAGGGCGCCGAGCTGCTCTGGCTGCGCAGCAACGACGCCGACCTGCGCGGCGCCTCCATCGGCCTCGCCCCCCATGCCGCGGTGTTCCTGCGGCTTGGGAGCTAGCAGGCGGCTTCCTTCCCCCGGTACGGGGGAAATGGCCCAAGGCGCGCAGCGTCGCGGGTCAATGGGGGAAGTCTCTCCGCAAGACTTCAATCACTTCCCCCATTGTCGCCCGGCTCCGCCATTGGCGACATTTCCCCCGTACCGGGGGAAGGCAGAGGCGCCGAACTTCCTCCGGCCTTCGAGGCAAGCTAGAAGCTAACCATGGCC
>Ga0307510_10007901_pt1 | contig 12667 bp, 7 predicted proteins | sample 12_EM_MG_FD_207224 | JGI IMG/M metagenome (GOLD analysis project Ga0307510, IMG submission 207224) | Populus trichocarpa ectomycorrhiza microbial communities from riparian zone in the Pacific Northwest, United States - 12_EM | ecosystem: Host-associated > Plants > Roots > Unclassified | place... | reverse complement strand
TACAAATATCAAGTTAAAAATTTTCTTGACGATAAGAAAACATTAAAAAATCTAGCAATTTTGTTGTGAATTTTCTTTTGCTTCGCCTCATAAATGGCAACGACGTGATCAACAAGTAATAATATTGATGAAAACGAAAACGACGATGAAAACAGCCGGGTTGACGGGGAAATGCTTCGAAGTTTGACCGGAAATTAAGAATACATTAACTACTTCTCTGAGCTTGTGGTTTGTGTGAAGAGATTGGAATGGGGTGATAATTTATCCACGCATATGCCATAGTCTTCTATGAACATGGAATTTGCAGTGTTTAAAGCCTCCACGGATTAGCAACCCTGCAAGAACCTTCCCTCCACATCCCTCCCTCTAATGCTTGCGAAAATGTTGGTCCTATGGGCCTTCTTTTGCAGTCACTTGCCTTGGTGAGGATTGGGCCCTCTTTTGCAGTCCTATGGGCTTTCTTTTGCAGTCCTATGGGCCTTCTTTAGATCCGACAAGACAGCATCTCTGAGTATAAGGCTATCTATAGCTCCCACTTCCCTGAATGCTCAAGTCTAGGCCGATCAAACACACTTGGAGCAAACTAATCACCTCCGGGTTCATTCAGATAGCTTTTGCAGAGGCTCGTTATCACTCCAAGCAAGGGTTTCCATTTATCCAAAATTACATGGTGGCAAGCACACTCACCACACTATCCTTTACAAGACCACACCTATGGAGGTTGGAGGTTATATAAATTATCTTAAACTCTAAGAGAAGTCTTCGTCTCACCCTCATTCACGGGGTGTTTGAGAGTGTAGTTGCGATTATTTTTTAAAGTGTTTTTTGCTCGGAAATACATCAAGATAATATTTTTTTTATTTTTAAAAAATTATTTTTGACATCAACACATCAAAATGATATGAAAACACTAAAAATATTAATTTAAAGTAAGAAAAAATTTAAATTTAAATTTAAATTTTTTCAAAAATATTTTTGAAACGCAAATAGATTCATACCATATGTTAAAGGATAAAATTAAAAAATTCCAAATCATCAAAATGTTAAAGGATAAAATTAAAAAAAATACAATAAAAAAGATCCAAAATAAAAAAAATAACAATTAAAAGAATAAAGACTAGACTCGATACAAAAATAATTTAAAATCAAATGTTAAGAGATGAAATTGAAGATGAAATTCAATTAGAAAAATGCTTAAAAATAAAAAAAACAACAATCAAAAGAATGAGCACCAAATTTAATTTAAAAATTAAATGAAACTAAATGATAAGGGGCAAAATTAAAGAAAAAATTAATAAAATGGTAAAAAACAAAACAAATAGCAATGAAAAGAATGATGATCAAATTAAAAATAAAAAATAAATTAAATGACACATTTATATTTTGGTAAGAGAAAGAAAGAGAAAAGAGGAAGGAAGAGAAAAGAAAAGTCTATCAGAGCTCATGCACCACGCCGTCGTCGACACTAATAAAAAGAGAATGGTGAGACGCTTTCAACGTTGCCTTGGAAGGTGATTTTTGGGAGTGGGGAGATGCTGCACACGGTGTCCACTCCCGTATATGTTAACAATTTTTTTTTTTAATAATATTTATTTTATTCAAAAAATCAAATCACCCCGTGTCAACTTATTAATTACAAAAAAATCAATAAGAAAAGACAAAAAAACCCATTTACATAATTTTAACAATTCTTGCATGTAAGGGTAATATAATATTTATATTGCATCTTTAAAACATAAAAAAGATGGAATTGCCTTCATGTAATCTTTCAAAATATTTTAGTTGTGAGGGCAATATAATCATTATAATGTGTATTTTAAAAGTAAGAAGACCAAATCGTCTCCGATTAATTTTATAATATCTAATGGACTATTTGGAAAAGACTATTTAATACCAATGCCAATGGTTTTTTTTAAAGGGTAAAACAGTAATTATATTGCTGTGGTGAATAGTGAATTATCTATAGATGCATCATGAATTTTCTATGGGTTTTTTTTTTAATTGTAATTGTAATGTAATAGCAACCCTGGCAGCCATATCCCAACTTCGCCTAATTAAAAAAAAAGAAGAAAAGAATCAGATAAGATAAAAGAAAAAGAATTTAACCAAAAAGAAGAAGTAGAAGAAGAAGAAAAAGACTGTCCTGTTCGCTCTCACCTGAAAGCGCACCGTTTTTCCTTTCAGCACTAAACCTCCCTTATCCCCTTCCACTATCATTTTATCTCTCATCATATCAATGGCCTTCACATTCACTCTCCAATCGCACACATTTCTCTCTCAAAACCCAAACTTGCTCTCTCCAAAACCAACCTTCTTCAAACCCCGCAATTTATTTCCTTCTCTCCCTAAAACCCCTTCATTCCTTTCTCTCCACGGCACAAAACACTCGCTATTTGCTATTGGCCCAGATGGAAAATTCTACCCAAACACAGCAGATAATGACCCACCTGAAGCACCAGAAGATACAGCACATGGAGTATCAAAATGGGAACAAGTTCATATCCAAGCTTCAAGAGCAAGAAAAGCTCAAGAAGAAGACTTCAAAAAGAACCAATCAACGTTTCTCAAAGCCATTGCAGATACCGAGGTAAATCCCAATTCCTTAAATAGTGACGGTGATGATTTGTTTGGTGAGATTGATAAGGCTATCGTTATGGAAAGACAAGAACTTGTTAAACAAGGACTGTTAAAACCAAAAGACATTAAAGGAAGTAGTGATGTTATGGAAGGTGTTGAAGAGTTAGAGCCTGAAGAGGTGGTGGACTTGGAGGAGATTGATGAACTAACAGGGTTGACTGTGATTGATACTGACAGTGATGAAGATGGTTCAAGTGGGTTTGATGTGGGTGTGGGTGAAAAGAGTGGAAAAAGCAATGCTGGGGCGTCTTTGGATGAAAAGAGTTTTGATTTGGATTTTGATAGTATCGGGAAATTGAAGGTGAATATTGTGGAACCAAAGTTTAGGATGAGTTTAGCTGAGCTTTTGGATGAAAGCAAAGTGGTGCCGGTTTCGGTTTTGGGGGATTTGGAGGTGGAGATTACTGGTATACAGGATGATTCGAGAGTGGTGAGTGCTGGTGATTTGTTTGTTTGTCGTGTGGGGATGAAGACGGATGGACATTTGTATTTGAGCGAGGCTGATAAGAGAGGTGCTGTTGCGGTTGTGGCTAGCAAGGAGGTTGATATTGAAGAGACTTTGGGGTGTAAGGCTTTGGTGATTGTGGAGGATACTAATGCAGTTTTGCCTGCATTGGCTGCAGCATTTTATAAGTTCCCTTCAAAGAATATGGCTGTGATTGGGATAACTGGGACGAATGGGAAAACTACGACAGCGAATTTGGTTAAAGGGATGTATGAAGCAATGGGGTTGAGGACTGGAATGTTGAGTACGGTGGCATATTATATACACGGGGATAATAAACTGGAGGCACCTAACACAATCCCAGGTGCCATTTTGGTTCAGAATTTGATGGCTAAGATGCTGCATAATGGAACTGAAGCTGTTGTGATGGAGGCTACTTCCCAGGGACTGGCTCTAGGGAGGTGTGATGAGGTTGATTTTGATATTGCTGTTTTTACCAATTTGACGAGGGATCATTTAGATTTTCATGGGACAGAAGAGGAGTATAAGAATGCAAAGGCTAAGTTGTTTGCTCGGATGGTGGATCCAGAAAGGCATAGGAAAGTAGTTAACGTTGATGACCCAAATGCACCTTTCTTTATTGCTCAAGGAAACCAAGAGGTGCCAGTTGTGACCTTTGCTATGGAAAATAAAAATGCAGATGTTCATCCCTTGAAGTATGAGCTCTCCCTGTTTGAGACACAAGTTTTGGTTAATACACCCCATGGTATTTTAGAGATTTCATCAGGATTGCTTGGGAAGCACAATATCTACAATATTCTTGCGGCTGTGGCAGTTGGGATTGCAGTTGGTGCACCATTGGAAGACATTGTTAGAGGGATTGAAGAGATAGATGCGGTACCTGGTAGGTGTGAGTTAATTGACGAGGAGCAGGCATTTGGGGTGATTGTGGACTATGCTCATACACCTGATGCCCTATCTAGACTACTTGATTCCGTAAGGGAGCTTAGGCCTAAAAGAATTATCACGGGTGCGTTTCTATTGCTTTCTCCTAACCTTCATCATGCATTCAGTGCTACTTCTCTAAGTTTGTGATAATTCTAGCTTTATGCTTGGATAAGGCGTTTTAAAGTCTTTTTCCTTGTACAAAGTCTTGGACCATTTGCTATAAGGAAGTGATAAAAGGTAGGCTGAGTATTATATGCACAGGAAATTCTCAAGCTAGAAATATGCTTGTCGTTTTGATTCTCTTAATTCTTTAATGATGATATATTGATTTAAGTTTATGTCAACCATCTATCTTGCCATAGCTAAATGTTCTTTTCCATTCGTGGATAATTCTCCCAAGTCTGGCAGTGCAAATACAGTGATTTAGTAGTTATCCTTTGTTTAGGTCCAAAACTGCTGAAGATAATCATAATCCTGAGAATTCAAGATGTAATTGGGATTTGGAAGCTCCAGTTTATTGACATTAGTCCTGATCTGTTCATGGTATCTTATTATTTTCTCCAACATTCGACAAGTTAGAATTAGGTTCTGATTGTTGTTGGAAGAGAAAATTGCCAATTCACTTCAATAAAGTTGCCATGTCAGTTGGGATAGCTGGGAAGTGATGAGTTTCATGAAGAAATGTAAGTATTGTTAACCTGACCAACTTCTTGCTTTTTGTGAAGTTATTGGTTGTGGCGGAGAGAGAGATAGAGGCAAGAGACCAATAATGACAAAAATTGCAACAGATAAAAGTGACATGACAATTCTGACATCTGACAATCCAAGGGGTGAAGATCCATGTATGCATGTTGAACTCTACTGCGTAACTAAAATGCCATCTTTGCAAAAGTTATTACTAACTCGTTTCATCTTCATCAGTGGACATATTGGATGACATGTTGGCTGGCGTAGGATGGTCAATGCAGGAATATTTGAAACATGGGGAAAATGATTACTACCCTCCTCTTCCAAATGGCCATCGTCTGTTTTTGCATGACATTAGACGAGTAGCTGTCCGTTGTGCTGTTGCCATGGGTGAAGAAGGCGATATGGTTGTAAGTGTTTATGCCCATTTCACTACTCTTTTTGAAGATTTATGGACAGATGGTTCAGTATTTTTCAATGAAAAACTGAATTGTCTCCTTGAAATTATTCTCACCGTAATTTTATTTGTATTTTGTCTCTTGAATATTCTCTAAACTGCAGGTTGTTGCTGGTAAAGGCCATGAAACATATCAGATTGAAGGTGACAAAAAAGAATTCTTTGATGACCGGGAAGAGTGCAGGGAAGCATTGCAGTATGTTGACGAGCTTCACCAAGCTGGGATAGACACAAGTGAATTCCCATGGCGGTAAGTTAATTCCCTGTTATTTTGACATACTAATAAGAATGCAGCTTGGTCTTGATTGTTCTCGTATTGTCAAGGACCAATTGTGAAATTTGTCTAACCTGTTTATAACAAGCTGCTGATACTGTGTGGATTACTGGGACATGGAAGTACCATTCTATTGTGTAAAGAAATGTAGATTCATGGTTCAACATTTCTTCTTCCTTTCATGCATATGTGGAAGCGTTCATTTGGGAGTCTCATTCCAACTTGCATCTCTTAAAATCTTTTCTGATTTCAATGCTTGTAATCAGACGGATTATTCAAACAATTAGGATCTCAAACACTCAATGTGATTGTGCGACATGTGCAGAGTAACAACCAAAACAGAAGAATTTTTTTTTTCTTGGTCTCTTGTTTATTGATTGTCACATGTGATTGTTCAGAACTCGAAGTATATGAAAAAGAAAATAACATTTTTATATATCTCATGCGTTTTTTTTTAAACTTGCCTCTGCTGCCACAGGTTACCAGAAAGCCATTGATTTTAGTTTCAGAGAGGAGAATTGGTATTATCGAGCCCATCCAAAGCGACGAAGGGAACAGTAGTTTTGGTTTTGTTTGTTTTTTTTTTCCCTCTTGTATAAGAGCATATCTCTTCAATTCCTAACGATAATTGTCCAAAGGAAGAGAGTGCTTTGTGGCTGGTAAGATCTCCACGGTGCAATTCTTGATGAAACCTTCAGAGAGGGTTAGGTAACTGGTAAGATCTTCACTGTGCAATCCCTTAAATGAGTTTGTAAAAGCTATAATTTTTGTAAGATCTTCACTGCCGGTTTTTCGGATCTTTTGTGCAATCTAAAATCTGCGGTGTAAACATGTTGGATAGGAATCTGAAGTGTCAGCACAATTTTGTAAGCATGTTGCAGGACTTCGTGGACATAGAGCACTGATTACATGCCATCCGCGAGGAATTCTTCGATGTTCCTTTTAGTATTACCAAATTGATTTTGTCTACGTTTCGAATCCTATATGATGATATTGTGGTGCATTTCAATGGCCCGTTTCCTCTTCTTGTTGAGCCAGTGTGGGAAGGTGAGAAGCTACTAGATTTAATGGTAGAACCGTAGCGAGTCATAGTGTTTGCTGAAAAAAAAAACGATAAGGTCCTTGTCTCTCCCAAGCAATTTCACTTCACTTCATGCCACGACTCCTTAATCCCGATAATAAACTTTTTTCTCATCAATCATACAGTGACTGTCAGAAAATTAACAAATGCTCAAGTTATATTCATGATTAATTATCAGAATATATGCCCGAAGGTTGATAGAGGTAGAGTGCATGCGATCTGCCTTCCCACCATGATGATCCTGACAGAACAAGGCCTTGCACTTTTTAAGTGTCCTTAATGATTTGATTGTTGTTAATTTTAGACGTCTCTTTTATATTGGACTATTTGCTGAAGTAGTATCAAGAAATGTATTTAGTACTCATCAATCGTCGTTGTCTCCATGGAAATTCAAATTATTTCATTTTGCTAATAGGATTCGATAACCTGTTATTCAAGCAAGGCTAAGTCAAGAAGAATAGAAGGGAAAAGGAAAGGGGTTATGAGAATTACCCTCTAATTCCTCAACTGATAATCGCCCTCGGAGGTTTTGAGATTCCAAGTTTAATCGGCTGAATTATCCCTGTGGACAAAAATATATATTTGTTTTTCATCTTCAACTTGGCTCCGAATGATAATTTCTAGCTCGACACATCTTCATCACAAGAAATTTTATGATATTTAAGAAGTAATTAATGATATTTTACTAGTTATTTTTTGGAATTTACTTGAATAAAAAAAGACAGATACAAGAAATAAAGAAAATCAAATCCATGATCTATAAAAATTAATAAAAATATCCCTATACAGAAATATATTGGTAAATTTCAGTTTTCTTTCTTCGATATTTCTCACAGCTTCTAATAATATTAATGTAAAGTTAATGCCTTGGTGCAAATGCGTTTGGTGATTCTCTATTTACGCCATGTTATTCTATTTATATATACTGAAACTGTAAGTATTTGCAAATTACAGCTCTTGTAAGTTCCAGATTGAAGAAAAGTAAGAGGAGAAACAACATTCCATAGCCATATTTGATTCAACATGCTATCCGTTTCTAAATTTGTCCACAGAAACCATTTATAACATGATCGCACCATATAGTGAAAACATTAAATGGGTTTCTCTATAATTGCCAAATTATTTAAATAATCAATAAATACATAAATCCCATCAATCTTTACAGCTGTAGCTTGAACATAAGATGGAAGTAAGTCCTATGGCATGGAAGTTACAAGGCTTGGAGATACGAAGCCAGTTTACATGGAAAGACAAATTTATCTCTTTCTCAACAAGACAGTTTACAATGGCCAGCCACAAGTAACAAAAGGGGTTAAAATGCCACCCATAACTCTCTCTGCTACTTACCACCCAACTCACTGACTCACTTCCATAAACAGCAAAACACACTCACACTGCACAGATGGAAACACTACACAGACAGACAAAAACATATCTTTTCTTGCCTTTTAAAGAGAGAGAGAGTGGAGATATAAATGCCACAGTGAAAACAGCTCTACTGAAAGAAATGGGACTTAGAGGTTGATGTTTGACAGAGAGAGAGAGGGAGAGAGAAGCATCTTCTTGGCTTGTTACTTGGTGAGTTTATGTCCATCTATGAAAAACTCTTTACTTTGTGCTCTGATGATTTTATTCCGAATCTTTTTATTTGTTAATGCTCTTTTTTGCTTTCTGTTCTTTTCTTTCTGTATGCAATATCATGAAAAAGAGAATGACTTTGAATCCAGTTTTCTTTTTTGTGGATTTTATGTACATTATATTTGTATTTTGGAATTGTTTGAAGCTCTTTTCTGCATTGTTCTGGTTTTTTGGGTTTATGAGACGAACATACAAGATGGTAGATATATCCTATAAGTTGATTAGTATCTGTTCACTAGTTTTCTTATGCTATGTTATTCTCTCTTTTGAAACTCTGAAGGAAGCATTATTCTGCATTTTTTTTTTCTGATTATGGATTTTATAAATTAGCAGTTTGCTATGCAAGTTTGTGCCTTTATTTGAACTTTATTGCCTCATTGAAAGGTATTTGAGGTTCAGGAATTGGATTTCTTTTCTGCTGGTTTTCATCTCAGGCCTTAGTGAGGTGGGGATTTTGAAACTATGTACTTGTTCCTTTAAAGATCAAGATTGTGCTCTTTCTTTTACACATGGGTTTGTTTCTGTAGATATTGAGCCTGTAGTTAGTGTCTAGAGGTCTTCATCACATCACTCGTTACAGAATCTCGAAAGTACAGAGAATCCATGAAGTCATTGAATTCATTAATCTTTGATTATTGGTTGCTCTTTGTTTGATAAACTTGTTTTCACTTTGAAGTAGTTTCAATGTAGTCAGGTTCCTGCTTAATGAGTTGAAGTCGAAGTTTGGCGGGCTGTTTGATTGTCTAGCAGCTTTTGCAGAAAATCATGGAGTCTTGATGCTACGTGGGCAGGAATTGGTGCTGTGATCCTCCAGGGATGAAAAAATAACATTGATAATTCAGCATCTTCCAAGTTATTTGATGGTACAGAGTTAGTGAAATTCTGGTTTTTCATGATGTCCCCCATTTCTAAAATGGCAGAGCAACTGAAACTGCAGCAATGCTGGGAGTTTAGGAGGAAAGACGATGACTCTGATTCTTCAAGCAATGATTCAAAACCAAGTGGCGAACCAGCTCTAAAAAAACACAAACTGATCTCGAGCTTCATTTCAGTTGATAATGATGAAACTAGTGATGCTAGTAAATTGCACCAGATTGGCAACTGTGATCCTGGTATTTCAGACCAAATGAAATCTGGGAAAGCTGAAAATGGCCGAAGAAGGAGGAGTAAAAAGAATGATTCAACTCCTAATGAAAAGAAGAAGGGCCCTCACAGAGAAGTCCGCCGTAAGAAGAGTAAACCTAGTACTGATGAACAAGCTGTATTTGATGATCTTAAGAAGTACATGAACTTTTTATTACAGGATCTTAAAGTTTCAAGAGAGAATTTATTGAAGTGGATGAGGGAAGAAATGCAGAAATTGGTGGAAGAGGAGACTGTTTCTGAGCTGGAAACAAGAGAAGGCAGCTTTAGAGGAGAGAAAGTTCAATTGCAGCTTCAAACCAGCTTTGAGGAGAATGCACAAGTTCAGCACCAAAACACTTTCGGGAACATGCCAGCCCAGCATCAAAACAACATTCAGGGCTATGGCCAAGCGCAGCCCCATAATAAGTTTGCGGAGAATGTCCACAGGCAGAACCTTATCAACTTTCAGGAGAACAGTACCGAAGTGCATCATCAGAAGAATTTTCAGGAGAACATTTTCCTGCAACATCGAAATGCCTTCAGTTTGTGCAAAGGATCTCAAGATTGCAATGGTGGGTCTACAGAAGGGTTTGGCAAAGCCAATAAATCAACTGACTCTAGTAATTGCAGTCTAACATTGGATAGTCATATTAGCCGAGCAATTGTACCCATGACAACAACTGAGAAGGAAAGAGAAGAAAGAATGGCATTATCTGCCAAGATGAATTCTAAACATAGTCCTTCAGATAAGAATGTGCAAGTGCAGAAGCCAAAGAGTATTGTGTTGGGCATAAGAGCTCAATGCAATGGTGGATCTTTAGAGAGGTCTGCAAAAGGCAGAAAAATTACTGATTCTAATAATCACCATCAAGCACCTGAACATCAATCTGATTATGCCCAAGCGATTGGATCCATGACATCAGGCAAGAAGAACAAAGGAGAAAGGCTGGCATTAACTGTAGAGCCAATGTTTCCAACTGGCTCCTCCAATCAGGTAGCTTCTTCAATGTACTTAACACTGCCTACTGTGTTAACAAAGCCTCTTGAAGCAAACCATAGGTTTGATACATCTTCATTGAACTCTATTCAACCAAGATTTGCTGGGAATCAAATAGGCATGAGTTCAGAAAGATCGAATCTGATACTAGGTTCAAGCAGTCATCATGGATACTTTCAGGGCATGCAGCCAGACGAAAGAAGTAGAAGCTTTGCTCAAATGAGTTCCAGAGACGTCAGTTACTTCAACCAAAACAGCACCATGTCATCAATTGTTGGAAATGGACTCCCAGTTCCATTTCTTCAGGCTGCAAATAGTAGTTTTAACATCCCAACCCAAGTCAACTTGGAAAATCTAGCTCGTGAAACCAGCACCCCAGGTCTGAACATGAATGGAGGAGCCGTCAGGCTTCCAGGGGGAAGCTACTCTTTCTCAGAACAGTTGATAGCCAACAACTTCCTCTTCCTCGACCATTCTAGTTACAAAGCTGATGGTAGACTAACGTCATACCAAGATGGTTATCAATTCCCAAAATAGTTTTCATTCGAGGTGAATAATGAGCCGGAAACAAAATTGCACTCAACTATGGATCACAAGATTCCAAACATCTCTATATTGTTTTTGCCTGGTTTCAATCCTTACCAGATGTAAGAGAGAACTATTTTGACATTTTCAAAGATCCTAGTTTCGATACTTGATTTATATTGTTTTCAACATGGGCACAAGTGAGATGAGGGATGCTCTTTCAATTTACTTTGTCTCTGTGTTTCCCATGATGGGGGGTATCTGAAGTTTCAATGCATCAAGTACACTCACTAGGCAAGAAAACGGAATATTTGAGATTGATTTCTTCTTTAATGCCATCCTCTCAAAAACAGGCTGCATGGATGCTGCAACTATGTATAGTCGGTCAATAGGAATATTTTATCTCGTTTTCATTTGGATTTGATCAATTAGTGCCAGCTTTATTCAGCAAAATACTACAACTTTCTCTAGCCTGTTGAAGGTGAAGGGAATAACCAGGGAGGTGTCCTGTTTCTTTCGAAGCTTGAAAAACCTGCAAATTCTTTATTCTCCTCCGCCAAGCAAAACCTTGAGTTATGTGACAAGATGGATCAAATCTGCCTTCACTTAGGCCCGGAAAGTAAAAGGTTTAGCATCAATATTGATAATCACGTCAAGTCACCAAGTGATTGGGCACAATTCAAGACTAGCCAGGCCATTTCTGCTTCTTCCTTTTTCATAATAGAATATTAGAGTAACAGTACATTGTTTTTTAAAATATTTTTATTTATAATATATTAAAATAATATATTTTTTATTTTTTAAAATTATTTTTTCACATTAATATATTAAAATAATCTAAAAATATAAAAAAATTTGAATTTTAACCCATTTTCATTTGAGCAACGGGCTTTCATACTATTTATTTACTTAATATTTTTTTAAGATTAACACGTAGAGAAGATAATAAGCAATGAATCATGTTTTGGAGCTATTTGGTAATGTAATGACTATTATTTTTTAAAATGTTTTTTTTTAGATAAATAGAAATAATATTTTTTTCTCTCACTTCATTTACGTTATTAAACTTAAAATTAATTATAATTTGAAATATGATAATAATGTTTCTCTGAAAATTTTGAATCTTGTATTAATCAAATATGTATTGAAGTTTTAATATAATAATTAAATGTTTTTGCCCCGGCTGGATATTATTAATATATTAATGAAATCTTCTTCTTTTTATTTTTCAAAAAATTTAAAACCGAAGTGGAAAATAAAAAAAGGGAAAATTAGGCTTACTACTTAGCAAAAAATACCAAGGTGGCTGTATATGAAACGCATTTCGTATCATGATTACTAATTGTATAAAACAAATCAGAATAATATTATCTTTTTAATCATGATTGTTGAATATTAATTGTAGTTTTGATCTCTGTGATCTCACTTCTTTTTTCATTTTATTATTTACTATGAGTGTATTTCATGGTAAAAAAGTATTTTTGATTTTTTTGAGATTTTATTTTATTTTAAATTAATTATTTTTATATTTTTAGATTGTTTTTAATTATTAATATTAAAAATAAAATTTTAAAAATAAAAAATATTATTTTAGTATATTTTAAAAAATAATCACGGACGCAATTCCAAAAACACCACGTACCACGGCTACAGAACACAGAACAAAACTAGACAAGATTCTGTTTCTCTCTCTTGCTCAAAATTTTTATTTATGTAGTAGGGAAACAAGAGAACGCCAAGAAAGATAGCTTAAAATCAATCCATGGATTTTAAAAAACTGTGCTCTATAATCACTATAACAGGTGTGATTTTACTGGTGTGTCACCCATCTTCAGTTACAGCAGGAGATATAG
>Ga0307510_10007900_pt1 | contig 12669 bp, 15 predicted proteins | sample 12_EM_MG_FD_207224 | JGI IMG/M metagenome (GOLD analysis project Ga0307510, IMG submission 207224) | Populus trichocarpa ectomycorrhiza microbial communities from riparian zone in the Pacific Northwest, United States - 12_EM | ecosystem: Host-associated > Plants > Roots > Unclassified | place... | reverse complement strand
CCACGCGCGAGGAGCTCCGCGATCTGGGCACATCGACGTTCCTGTATGAGTCCTCCGCGTGCCTTTTTACATCGCGCGCCGCCACCACGGCCACCACCACCGCCGGGATCGCCGCCACTATCGGGACCGCCAGCAGCACAAGAGGCAGTGGCGAGCGCTTTGTCTTTATCGCGGGTGCTGGCATTACGTTTGCGGCGTGAAGGCGGACGATCTTTATTCTTGTCCTTGGTCTTGCGCTTCGCGATTGCGTCGACGTTCGTTCCAGGTCTGAAGCGCCAATCTGGGTATCGCGCGCGGTGCTCGGCCTGTGCCTGCACGGCACGCTTCTCCCACACCTGGCGTTCGGCAGGCGGGAGCGTCTTCCATACGATCCCTACGGGTTGTGGTGGTGGTCAGACCCAGAGACGACGACGGTCGGCAACGCCTACGTACCGATGATTTTAGAGAGGGTGCTGTGGTTGCCCTCGATGTTACCGGGCACGCTCTCAGATTTGATGAAAGATGAGCGGAAGAGAATGAACGCGTTGGGCGGACGCGGGATGTGGCCCGCATCGCGCTTCTTCGCGTGCGAGGGCTTGGTGGCGTAGATGCGAGGCGCGTCCTCCTCGGATATGAGTTCGAAGCGGTGGCTCGACGGCTCAGGAACCATGTCATTGGTGGGCGAGACCGGGCTGTAAGGGATGGGTGTGAAATCGGCGTCAAAGGAGTAGGACATCATCGCCATCGTCGGGGGTGGCGGAAGCGGCGGCATATCGAGTAGCATGGGACGGTCAACGAGCGGAGGCATATCGTCTAGCGCGTGGAAGCGAGGTGCCACCACGGTGGCCAACGGCAAGTGGGTGAGAAGCGGCTCTACATGTCCGGGATGAGAAGGGAGCGTACCGTCGTCGGGCATATCGAGATAGGTGTCGAGAGTAAACTCGGACATTTTAATTTTTAGTCAAAAGTGATTGGGGTCGAGGGATTGAGAAAAGAGAAAGAGGAAGGGAGATGGTGGGGAGAAAAAGGTAGTTAAAAAAAGGGGAGGTGGTTGAGCGGGCTCGAGATTGGGGGCAAGCGCACGAGGGTAAGGCGTTGTCTGTTCTTTATTCTCTTTCGGGTAGGTTGAGAGTTGTCACCACCACGTTAAGATTTCCCAGGAGTCAGGTCAAGCGCCGTGAACGGGATAACGACAGAAGAGGGCCTGCAGCAAAACTGACAGGTTTTGATGTATCGCAATAGTGTTGCAACGTGGTGAAGCGGACGAGGTTGGAGAGTTGATTCCGTGGCCGTGGAGAGGGAACTAAAACGAAACGGGGGCAGACGATCAAATGACCGTCGATCCGGGTGCTACTCTACCAGTTATCGTATCTCTTGGCCCCGCAGCAAACAACTGATTGATCCGGGTCTTGTGACCTGGAAGAGTGCTACTCCCCGTTATTGCGGTTGCCAGGAGTGATCTCTTTCGCTTTCGGGCGGGCGCCGTACTTTATTATGTAATCGATTGATCACATGATCACACTTGTTGCCAAAAAGAGACAACTGATTCGGCCTTGGAAGTCCTGGCGGTGGCGGTAGTGCGCAAATTACCTCCCCGATCACTTTCCACGCCTCATATCCGCAACACCCACCTTACTTTTCACTCGCCGTGTAAATCAAGTCCGTCTTGTCTCTTGAACATATTGACATTTTTGATGTAAAATACAGTGCCTTTTTTTCATCTCGCTTATCAACTCGGCGTAAGCGCGAATCCCCGAGCATTTATTTCCCCATACCGCACTGCGGGCATGAGCAATCGGAGGAAGTGCAATGAGCACGAGGCAGCACCACCTCTGCGCGCCCCGTTCTTCACGCGCCTCTCCCCACCTTCTGACGCCCTCGGGCTCTTCCGTGGAGCTCGAAGATTCTGTCAAACGACGTCCGTAGTGGCGCTAATTCTGCAGTCCCAATCTCAGTTCACTCCCCCAGCCGGCACTTGGAACAAAGATCCCATCCAATGGGGAGGCCGTAAACCTTTGAACTAACTGGGTTGAAGACCTAAAAGACAACATCACATGGTTGACATGTACCGTCGTCCGTCACGGGTGAGTCCATTGGGGTACAGTACTGTATACGAGTAGTATACGTAGTCGTACAATTAATGCGCCGCACGGCCAGGGTAAAGATATTGCTGTACGGTAAGCCAAACCCAACACGATCAGTTCCGGGCCTCGCACAAACCCGGTCGCAGAGGGTGAGTTACCGTAGAGTGATCACATGCTCAGTACAAATGACGTCGTCCATTTACTCTTTTTTACCCCGCAAATCAACATCAACCACCCCCCGTCCGCTTCGGACTCCGCGGTCGCATCATCCCATCAACGTCCAAGTCGGAACACACCGCGCCGCTAATATAGTACGGGTACAGTACTGAACCTTTACGCCATCTTTTCTTCCCATTTATTTTTTATTTTTGAATTCCGGATCTCGTGGTGTTGGTGCAATGCCAAGTCGCAACTGGTTGGGCGGCTGACAGCCTGACTGACATCATGGATGATGTTTCTGCTTATCGGATTTATTGCGTACCTATCTAAGCTAACCTGAAAAAGCGGAAGGCGTTCATCAGTACACCTACAGCGTCATTCCCAAAACATTCCAACCGGATCATGCATGCGCTATGCGCGTAACGTACGTATACTCCGCGATGCCCGTAAATGCAAGCGTGTACTTGCACATGTCGACAAGATCTGTCTCCCGGAAATCAATCAAAATTCATTCAATTTCACCTCATAAAGAAAGAGACAAGACCAAGCGGGTCTGAACCTAGAGGGATGGGATGATGAGATAACGGAGTTACAGTATTATTGACCCCGGGACAGCCATAACACGACCCTAGTCTCACAACTCACACCAGACCCACCATTTTCTCCTTTTGGTCTCATTTATTAAAATCCTTCTTCCATTTCGTGTTTTTGCGTCCCTGACCCCTACGATGTCTTTTCTAGATGTTTTTTTTTATCGTTTACGCCGCCGGACCATCACTGACAGAACGACGTCGTTGGTATGATATACAAGTACCGTATGGTATAGCACGGCACCTTGTAGGGACCCGTGATCCACGGCATGCTCTCTTGCGGAACCCGTAGGCTGTGTCGGCCTCCACAATATTGGAAGAGAAAGTCTCCCTAGAAGCCCGAGTCTGGGATTCTGGAAGCCTGGAAGGGCCCTGCCCTTGATGATGTTAGGTTTTTCAAACTTGGTTCCGCGCCACAAGTCGACCACTTGTCAAGTCTTCGTTTCAGCAAAAAAATAGAGATAGCGAACTCCCGAGACCTCCTTTCGGGTTGCGGGTTGCAGTTGCTGCGGACACCCCCCTTGGCGCCTCGCCCCCAACATCGCTGGCTTAATTGACTCTCCCTCGTGACGCACCGATCCCCGGTAAGAACTGGCAAATTGGCCAAACGGGCTGCACATCGCCGCCCTCGATGTCCTCCATCATGGCCCATGTGATTCGCTCTATGCGTCCCTCTCTGGCCTCGTGCCCATACAAGGTGAACCTGGCCCGACACCGCGGCGCAACATACACGCACATACATGCACACACATATACATACAAATCATCCCGCCGTGCCGCGGATGTGCGGGACTCGACCTCGCATTCCCCCACATCCATCGTCGCGCCTAGGTTTTCTCCCCGGAAATCAAAAACTATTCGCCACTTTATGCTATACTATCATCATCAAGTCGTTCTTCGCGTCCTACAAAAGGGCGAAGGGCCAAAGCGTCCCTCCCACACACACAGCACGCTTAGAGCCACGCATAATGGCAGGCGTGAGAACCCGAAATGAGAAGAAGTCCGCCATGGGAAAAAAAAGGACGGCCGAGATCACCGTATTGTTCACGAGCAGCGCTCGTCTGGATTGTTGGTGTGTTCATATGTTCGTATGATATGCGTGATCCGGGACGTGCCCCCTCACAACAAACTGTCAAGCGCGCGTCAAATGGACGCAAGCGATGGAAGCTCTCTCGGGCATACAAGTCCAGTAAAAGTGGCGGTTTCGGGGAAGCGAGGCGACAACAGTGCGGGGATAGGGGCCCTTTCGTCAATTCCAATATCATTCGCTACCGGACGAACAATAGCCTTAGAGCACCGACAACAGCAACGGACACAAGTGGGTTTTGTGGCCCAAGCGTGATTGGTATGTATGTTTCTTCTCCGACTTATTGGAATTCGGATGTGGATGTCGGCGCATGCTTTGTCTCGCACGCAGGCGCCCCAAGCTAAGCTCGATGGAACAAACGACAGATCCTAGAAGATTCAGGGTATTGTGCCAAAACACGTGTTCAGGGTTTCGACAGTTCAGGCTGGCTCTCCAAGTTGAAGGCAGAAGCTGAGAACTTCGATAGACCAAACGCCACCAGCTCCACCGTATACATTAACCCCCATTTACCAACTACCGACACGCATACAGTATGGTACAGCATCCGAGTGGCAATTTGCATGGGAACGCCCATTCTTCAAGCTCCGTGTAGTCGCGTTCCCGTGGTCCTGATTAGATTCAGTACGGTAAAGGAACTTGACTTGGGATACCATGAAACTGTTCGATGGTGCCTCGTGCGCAGGGAATGGATCTCGGTGCAACTTTTATCGTTCTTCCCACCACCATTATGAATACGTATCCTGCGGTTAAGTTAAGTTATCAGGTGCTGACGCACTTCTTTGTCTGTGTCATCTCATGCACTGTCACAGTGTGGATTTTACGATATATCCCATAGACTCATGCTAAATCTTGAAATCTGCTGTCACTGCCTGTCAGATGTCAGATGTCAGAAACTGAATCGGAATAAATCGTAAAATCCAGTGTTCGAGGAGTCAAAAATAACTGCGGATGAAAGTGAAGGTAGTAGGCGACGGCGACGATCGCATTGCCCAAGATACCACCTAACATTCTTCCTGTGCATCGACCATCGAAGCCGAGAAAGAAACTCGTCGCAAGAGATGTTCGCAAGGGATCGAATGAGCTTGAGATCTTCAAACATCTTAATACCATCCAGCTGAAGTCCAAGTATGTCATCTTCGTTGATTTATTCCGCACGCAGTCCAGGGCGTGGGCCATTCTACCCAAAATGGACTCTATCGCGTATTGCGTGGAACATACTCCTAAGCAATTTAGTAAGGTCGTCCTTCAAGTCTGCTGGGGCCTCATCAAAGGCTTCCCGTATCTTCAGTCTTGTCGATATCAAAGTCGATAATTTCAAGCAGAAATCATCGAATTTGATATCGACATGCAAGTGAAGGATGAGAACGAGGAGGTCGATGACCAATGCGGGACGAAGCATTGGATGGCGCCTGAGGTCGAGAACAAGCCGTCGGTGTACAATCCGATCAAGGCCGACCGATGGTCATGCGGGCGTGTTCTTCTCCTCCTTGACGAGTTGTTGAAAGAAAAAAGGCTTCTGGGGGTGATTGGGAGGAGGCTGAAGGCGCGTGGTCATAAGAAGCGGCCGTCGTTGCTTGAATGGGAGAGTTGGTCGGACGTGGCGAGCGTCCGAGAAGCTGGCAAGGGAAAGGCGTCGCGACCTGTGGACGAGACAACGGAAGCCGACGGAGAAGATATGGAGCCCCCGAAGGCGAATAAGCCGAGATTCAGTGGGCAGGGTGAGAAGAGAGAGGCCATGTCCTCGGTAGCATTTGTTTTCGTTGCAGAGTTGCTTATGTCCCTTGGCGAGTAACGACGAACATTGTTCGTTGGCTGCACACGTAGGCGTCGAGAGTCAGGGCAGCGTATAATGAGTAGAAAAGGATTGCCATGCCTGCTCCATTACACCACCGTTATCATCCAAAATGGCTTCCACTTTCACCTCGTAGCCGTGTGCTCTAAGCTCTGCGCAGTCTGCTGCGCCTGCGCCTCCAGCATCGTTGCCGTCGTTGTCACTGTCACTCGTGCTAGCACGTTCCCTATTGGTCTTGTAAAACGACTTCATGGGGAATTCCTGGTTATGTTGCGAGACTGTCTATGAACAACTGGACCTTCGCTGTCGTGTCCTTGGCTTCCTCATTACCCCTTCACATGCCAGCCCTGCGTTTGAAATAAACCTACCTCAGCCGAAGTCCTCACTTCTATACAATGCACAACAAACCGTATTGTCATGTTGCTGTTGGAGCAGAGAATACTGAAATACTGTGCCATCATTCCAAACGAAGACAGCAATGAGGATGAAGTCGTTCTTTGCATTGAATGCGCCCAGAAATGTGTTTGCGAAACGAACGATTGCGGCCCTCCAAAAGCATCCGGGTAAGTTCCAGGGGATAATCGTTAGCTGGCGTTGATTGTATATCTACAAGCAGTCGAGGGAGAGTAGACTTCAAGACGCCATGTCCAAGGCATTGCGAGGTTTGAACGTGCGGAGTTGTCCTTTCATGGATTGAAAGGCCACGGAATGTCGCCTCTGTGAGGCGGTGGTAAATTGCGGTTGAAGGGGGAAAGAAAGTGAGTACCTACAATAACGGTGGTCTCACTGTCCGGGACATCGATCACAAGATTGAGAGAGAAGATCGTTTCGACCAAACGTTTGTCCAAGGCATGTTCGAAAGTCCCTTGCCAGAAGTTTTCCCGTTACAAAGATGCAAGGCCTGCGATATGCAAAACCTCGAATCGCCCTGCAGGGTACCACGGTTGTTTCTCATGAGATTTACCCTCCGCAGTCGAGTCCTCAGGCAGTTCGAACATGCAGTCCGGAACCGGGAATCGCGTTAAAATGTTTGGTCACAGTATGCACCTACATTAATGGGCAGAATTGAAAACGAGACGGACGAGTCAAGGAAACAACCCACATCGGGAGCCAGACCCGGCTTGCTGTCCAGCATTCGTTCAAAACTCGGTGACAAAGTCCGGGGCCCAATCGACTTCCCAAAGCTCATTCAAGTCTATATCGGAGCTGTCAAAGGAATACCATTTTTTCACCATGATGGAAATGTCTCTGTATTCCCTGAGAAGGTCTGAGCCAAGCATGCGTTTATCTTCTCCATCGTCCCCCGTTGCTTCAGGAACCGTGTTTGTCAGACATGATTCACTAGTGAAAGAAGTTATACCAGGCATCTGCGGTGGCGGGAAGCCGTCCTTTGGTAGGTCGAGACTCATCACATTCTGAGCTGAGTCAAGGAGCTCAATGGCGTCGTTAATCTTGGATAATTCGGTGAGGTTGACCATCTTCTTCATCTGGTCGACTTTTTTCTTTTGGGACACCGGGACACCGCTAGGTCGTTGGGTTTCCCACCTCGAGTCCGTCGGCGTCGACATGTACAAGATTATCTAGGCGCCTCACCTTGGTCATCTCTGCGAAAGTCGTTGAGACAACAAATTGTCTTGCATGATGGCTGGGGCGATAGCGTAAGACGCTGACGTGGCGCGTCCAAAACCCGCAATGACCTTACATCGTGCCTCATCACGTGCCTCAAGTGATCCTGGAAAAAGCATACACATGTATCTAGAAACGTTTATGTTTATGGTATCATGCGATGAACGGCGCCATTGTTGGTTAGGTGTATAGTATAATACATCGGCAAAGGAAGCGTGCACGAGGTTCAAAACAAGAGCAATGATGCAAGTCAAGAGGGAAAGGGACAGAATGCTGTACGAAAACACAATTGATGAAACGGCGCCAGGAAGCAGTGTGCTATAGTAGCGGCGATGCAGCATGCGGACGCCAAGCAGTGCAGTGAAGGGCGAGTCAGTCGGGGAGACCTTGGGTGAGTCCGAGATGCTCTAGCAGCGAATATATGAAATTGAGGGAAAAAGGAAATGACAACCGAAGAGGGCCCAAATGTATCATGATGAGAGAGAATCGGCACAAGCCCCATAGGTACCGGCAGAGATGAAGAGAACAGAGAGAAAGAAGCCAGGGGCAAACGAGAGGGAATAAGGGAGATATGTTGAACCTAAGACCTCCGCAAACTGACAGGGCACCCACAAACATGGCCCACCTGCTCATGTTATGCCCGGGCTCGGGCCCATGAAGGTGTGTGTACCTCAACAAGCAATCAATACGGTGGATAATATATCGATCATATCATCCGGCGCTGCAGGCAGCACCGACGACCGCGACAGTAACGTTCTCGGGGATCATGTCCGCAACTGAAGCTCATCTGGTTCAATTGCACGTGACTACTACATGTGCAAGTTTGCCGCAAGCGCGCGCGAAATATCTCCCTAACCACACCCCCGCTGGGTTGCGCGGCTCCACTGGCCAGCGCCAGCTCGCCTAGCCCTCCAATCGCAACAATCTGCACGTGGGTGTTCCAGGAGAGACTGGAGAGTAGGAGTAAGCAGACGGCGCGCTAGGTTTTATGACACTCGTTTATAAGTTCGGGCGATGAAGGGGAGCAGATGGCACTGAGAGGTGAGACGTGTGGTGTAGGAGAGGGGATAGCAAGTGACCATACGGGCTCGAAGCTTGACGTGCATAGCCATATCGATATCATATGAGGTTACCCGCAGGTCTTGTAAGTGGAACCGAGTTGCATATGATTGAGGATGTGTTAGGACCAGTGGCGCAGACCAAAGTCTTCGCCCGAATCTGTCAGGCGGCGGTAGGTAGTAAAGTTCATAGAGCGCGCAAAGAACTCTGGTCAGAAGGTGGCGTGGGTTGATCGACTGTTCCGAGTCCCTGAGTCCGAGTCATATGCTCACTGGCGTCACGGCGGTGAGTTGTGATCTGATCATTGTGTGATCCGGAATTCTCCCACCACCTTCAAGTGAGTCCAGTCTGAAGTGCCCGTCAAACGGATGCGGGCAATGGAAGCTCTCAAAAGGTTGTGAGTTCGCTAATTGCTGCCGGACGACAATAGACCCACGGGCCAATGGCAATACTATAACCACAACGGCGAAACCGGATGCTGTGCCAGCCTGAGCGCGCACATCACGCGCACATCACGCAACAAGAGCAAATACTGTAACCATGTACGTTTGTGGCCCAGCCGTCATTGATATGTTTTATCCGACTTATCGGAATGCGGATTGTGCATGTGGTGGGCGCACGCTCTGTCTCGCACACAGGTACCCAAAGCTAAGTTCGATGGAACAAAAGACAGATCTACAGAAGATCCAGGGCGCTATGATGAAGTCCGTACATGTATAATGATTTCGGGTCTCGCTAGTCGGGGCCCCGATGTTGGCCCTCGAAGTTGAAAGCAGACGCTGAGACTTTCGAGTCTTCTAATCGACCAAACGCCACCAACTGCACCGCCGGCCCATCTGACACACACATACAGGACGCACACACCTGATTGGCAAAATGAATGGGAATGTCCATTCTTCAAGTTCCCGCGATTCTGATTGGATACCGTACAGTAAGGGCCCTCTCGGATTCCTGAACTGCTCGACGGTGCTCTTCCCTTTTGCGTGTTCCAGAGGCACAGAAAATACGCATGAATACGTCCCTGCTACGCAGACCCTTTGCATTGTTGTCGAAAGCACTGGTCACGTCGCGCTGTTGACGCACCTCTGTCCGCGTCACCCCAAGGAGTTGGCTGAATAAAATCATCGCCGTGGATAAAGGTGGTGCCATGATACTTGTAAATCATCAATGTCTATTGTGCTAGTGCCAAGAATAGAACGTATCAATGGTCCACAAGTCAGAAGCCATGGTGCATCATGCATTAAGTTCCGGGGACACCTCTCTCTTCTGGTCCGGCCCAGTCAGTCTCGGCTTCTTCGCCTTCGGGGGTTCCATGTCTTCTTCCTAGGCATCCATTGTGTCGTCCGCAGGTCGCGTGGCCTTTCCCTTGCCAGCTTTCCGTACGCTCGTCATGTGTGGCCAACTCAATCATTCAAACAACGACGGCCACCGCACGGATCATGCGCCTTCAGCTCCCTCACAATCACCCTAAGGCGCCTGTCTCATCAAAGAAAGTACATGAGAACATGCCCGCATGCCTATTGGTCAGCCTTGATCGGGCTGTAATTGGTGGCTTCGTTTTCACCTTGGGCGCTCCCAATGCTTCGCCCATTGGTCGTCAACCTCCTCGTCCTTTACTCGCACGGCGGTATCAAAGTCGACGATCTTCAAGCAAAAACCCGAGGAGTTGTCCGGCTTGATGTCCCTGTGAGTAATGTAAAGCTTGTGAAGATATGCGAGGCCCTTGATGAGGCCCCAGCGTACTTGAGTGACCTTCCCACTAAGTTACTTAGGAACGGACGCGACGTGATGCACGAGAGTATCCATTTTAGGTAGAATGGCCCGCGCCCTGGCATGTATGTGGAATGAATCAAGCAACGAGACAATGTGTTTAGACATCGACATCAAGAAATTTGAAAATTTCAAAGTTCGTTCGATCCCTTGCGAATTTTCTTTGTGATGAGTCCCTTCCTCTGATTCGACCATCGATAGACGGTAAGGACGTGAGGCATCCCATATCCTCACTGTTTATCGATGGTCGAACGAGTTGCCCTGTCATTACCCCAAATAAAGATAGAGGCAAGGACGATGTCCTTCGTCTTAGACACGCCCAAGAACGTGTTTGCGAAACGAACGATAGCACTCTTCAAGAGCATCCGGATAAGTTCCGGGGGCCATTCTTCGGTTGCCGTCGAATCAACATCTACGAGCAGTCGTGGTAGAGTTGACTTCAAGATGACAAAGGCACTGTGAGGATTGAAAAGCTACACGCTTCATGACAAGACCGAAAGGCCACGGAGTGTCGGCTCTGTGGGACGACGGTAAATCACGGTTGAAGGGGGAAACGCAAGTGAGCACGTACAGTTGAGCGATGGTCTCACTGTTCGGAACATTAACGACGAGGTTGAAGAAAGTTCGTGTTCGCCAATCTTTGTCAAAGGTACGTCCGGACTTCCCTTGCCAGAAATTTTCCCATTTCAGAGATGCAATGCTCGCGACATGCAACACCTCGGATCGCTCTGCAGAGCGCCACGGCTGCATCTCATGAGACCCACCCTCGGCAAGGAGGAAATGAGTCGGAATGCGGTGCGAAACGCAAATGAAGCCCTGTGATATAGCAGTGGGGACGCAGGATACGAATGCTGAGCGGTGCAACGCAGGACGAGTCAGTCGGGGAGATTTCGAGTGAGTTCATGACATACTGTACAGGCGGAGCTCTGAAATTGAGGATGGAAAGGAAATAGCAATAGAAAAAGCCCAAAGAGCCTTATGGAAAACAAAACCCGACGGAGAGAAAGAATCCAAAAGCGAACAAAATAAAATAAAATAAAATAAAAGGCCTGGGGGGGAGGGTTGGACTTGAGAGACCTCCGCAAGCTCACAGGGCGCCCACGAACATGGTCTACTCTCCCGTGCCAGACCCGTACTCGAACCCATGTAAGTGCATGTACCCCAACAAGCAATCAACACGGAGGGTCGTATCAGGCGTCGCGGACGACACTGACGACGGTGGTACGTGCTCGATGAACGCACGACACGTCCCCAAAGCGTAACCTCTGATATCCAGCGTGGCAACGTAGAAAGTAGAGCCAATGGAGCGGTGCGCGAACAAAACTTACCAAACTTATAAGCGCTTATAGTAACCAATGATTTTTGTACTTAAACGAGTTCCGTTGAGGATGTCAGGAAGGGACTGAGGGCGCTCATCGACAAGCTCGGACGAAGAAGAGGAAGAGAGGGCACTGGGAGGTAAGACAGGAGGGGAAATGAGGTAAGTAGAGAGTGATCATGCCGCGGCCAGATGGTAAGGTTCACAAACAACATGGTTCACTGAATCAAGTGCCAACAGCGTTCTCGTGACGCGTCATTCACGTTCGCGCATCAACAAAACCCGCCAGGCAACCAAGGACGTGGATTTGATCCGCTTCTATCTCTCTCATTAATCCACCAACTTGAAGCGCCCGTCAAAACAGACGCGAGGGTCCGAGGGATGGAAACTCGAATTGTACAAGTATAGTAAAACTACGGTTTTAGGCCCGGGATAACGCAGGGACCGGTGCGTGCCACAGTAAGCAATTTCGCAATTCAGTAGTAATAGCAATGACAAGACAACCGAATTGATATGTGCCCCCCACCCCCGCGTCCGATCACGCGCGCCATCAACACCACAGGACCAGACCAAAAGGTTCAGATTAGTTGCACAGTGGCACGAGCATGATTGATGCATGTCATCAACTATCGGAAGCCGGCGCGGATGTACATGTGGGTGCATGACCTCTGTCTGGCACGCAGCTTGGCCTAAGCCCGATGGAACAACAATCTAGGCCCTGGGGACTGTTAGGCTAGGCTTAGGCCTGAGGAACATTATACTGTAGTTGTACATTGTGAAGAGTTTCGCCAATTCGGGCCTGGCGTCTGTTGCTAAACCTTTCGTGCCTTGTAATGGACCAAATGCCACCATACATTACTCCATGTACAGTGCCGGACAGCATAACACGACAAATTTTTTCTTGAAAATTTCAATGATGTATTTTTGTTAGAATAGCTCAAATAAACACTTTTCAAAAATGGTACTTGAGAAATATCTGCCATACTCAATATTAGTGCCCATGATTTGGAAACACTCGCAATCGTCTCCTTTTGATTGCTGGTCTCCGATACCGGTCCCCGATTGGGCTGGAAACGTTCGTGAGGGGATGTGGAAACCACGTGACAGAGGGTCAGGACCCAGCACGTGATGATGCGAACACACGGACATGCGGACATGGCATGTGATTCAAGGATAGCATTTATTGTGGTATCGAAATTACATCA
>Ga0307510_10007899_pt1 | contig 12669 bp, 12 predicted proteins | sample 12_EM_MG_FD_207224 | JGI IMG/M metagenome (GOLD analysis project Ga0307510, IMG submission 207224) | Populus trichocarpa ectomycorrhiza microbial communities from riparian zone in the Pacific Northwest, United States - 12_EM | ecosystem: Host-associated > Plants > Roots > Unclassified | place... | reverse complement strand
CGTAGCCAACCGGTACTGCGCTACTCACGTGATCCATTGCCTCAGGAGGAGACCCCACTGAGCAATCCCAGTCGTCGCCAAACCAACCCACGCACGTCGCGTCTTTAAGGCCCTTGGACCTTAACACTGTGCACTGGCATAAATTGTCACTGACATGCCCGACATGCCCGAAGCACTGTGTTCAACCCCAAGTCCTTGGGGTCTTCAAGTCTGTAAGCTCATCGGCATGGCCAGTGCAGTCGTATCACAGGCCAATGCAGGCATTTCTCTCTGCAGCCATCCTGCTAATGAAAGCCATGTAGGCCCACATGGCAGTCCTGTGTGGTGGCCCGTTGTGCATGGGCCAGTGCAAGCATTTCGCTCGGCAGCCATCCCGCTAATTAAAATCACATTGGCCCACACAGCAGTCTTGTGCGGCAGCCCATTGCGTATTTGATGGGCCAATGCGAGCTGCTTATCTGTATATGACGGTGCATGAAATGGGCCTATGCTGGTGCTTGCATGTGATTTCTTTTGGGCTGCTGTGGGCCAACTCAAGCTCATCAGCAAGGGGTAGAGGATTCACATCATGGGCCAATATGAGCATTTCACTCAGCATGCATCCTGCTAACGAAACCCATACAGGCCCACATGGCAGTCTTGTGCAGCAGCCCATTGTGTGCTTGTGCCGGCCCACAGCAGCATGAAAGCTCTTATGCACAAGCCCCTCATACAGGCCCATTTCATGCGTCATAAGTTTGGACAATTAACAAATCAAGGATGATGGGCTGCTGTGTGGGACTGCTGTGTGGGTCCACTCCCTGTGTCATAATACCCAGGCCATATGCTTGCTTTGCCCATCAAACGAATGATGGGCTGAAATGCAATGCTCTTGTGTTGGCCCACATAATTTTGTAGCTAGCACAGTAGCTGCCCAGAAACATGCTTGCATGGCGACATGGCGTGAACAGCCTGCACTGCCCAGGGGCATGTTGGTGAAAATTTATACCATTGCAAGGGATCAAACCCGAGAATTCTGGCTGCTCGGAGACACAGCAAGTCTTGCAGTACTAAGTCGAGTGTTGCTGGGTTTTGGGGTTCTCAGGCAAGTCGTGCGCAAGCCAGTGATAAGCCAATCAAACACATTATTTGGGCAGATCTAGATGAGCACTTTGCAAATAGACAATGTAATATGTGTGCTGAGCAGTACCCTCATCCTTGATGAAATGCAGCACCCCCTTAGGCCTTATGTATGACCTTCAGACTCCACCAGTGGATTGACATGCTTGATGCAGCGATGTTTTGATTTCCAGGGTAAGGACGCATCTGGATGGGAGTCATGTGCCTCCTCAGGCTTGTGGGGGCATTTGGGTGTCCCAGGTGATGTGCCAGAAGGCTGGACTTTGTTGAGCATATCCGCCCTTGGCTAAGGATAGTGTGGTGAGGTTAGCTCAACGCCATGTGTCTTTAGACCAAATGTATTTGAATATGACATACCGTAGGCGATGTAGAACATGTGGAGGGCTTGGGATTGACACAGGGGGTTTGTTCGGGATGAGAATCTTTGTCCCCACTGTCTCTTGGTCTCTGACATAGTCATAGGTGTCGTCATCCTGCACCTGCACAATACCCTCATCGCCATCCTCATCAATCTCGACATTGCTGTTGTCTTTGTCCATGGCCTTGTCATTGCTGGCATCCACTTCAGGCATGATCTGGGAGATTATGTGGTGATACCTGAATTCCTGCACTTCTTCTGCCTCCTTTATTGCCATCTTATAGGCCTAATCAGCCTCTGTGCCCATTTGTCTCACTCGACATGGCAGCAATCCGTGGTATTGGCAGCTGCCGATATGGCCTCTACTATCAGTAGCTGCTGATATATCAGGCTCAGTATGTAAAGCTTACCAACACCTTATCTTTCTACCTTGGGTTTATAAGCTATATTATTTATTTAAATCGTGGGGCAAATACGAGTATTCTTCTCGGCAGCCATTCTGATGGCTAAAATTATTCTGGCCCACATGGTGGCCTTGTGCGGCAGCCAGTTGTGTGCTCAATGAGCCAATAAGAGCTAATTGTTCCCAACAAGGCAGGAAATGGGGGGTGATTGCTTATGGATTATTATGGGCCAGCCTGAGCTTGTCGGCAATGGAAGTTCATCCACACTGCATGCTAGTGCATTTGTGTTGTAGGCCAATGCAAGCACTTTTCTGGGATCGGGATTGGGCTCACATCAAATACATTTCTTTGGGAGTAATGCTTTGGAAATGACCATGTAACTGGTCAATTGTAACATGAGCCAAGGCCGCCTCCTCCCTCTTCCTCAGTGAAGCGCAGCGCCTCCTTACAACCTTTGGGTTCTGCCGGTGGATTGACATGCTTGACACCGCAATGTTTTGATTGTTGGGATGAGGATGCATGGGGAGGAGAAACATCCTGTGCCTCCTCAGGGCCACAGGGGCATTTATACTTCCCACATGAGGACGTGTTAGAAGCCCGCTCATGGCTGAGTATACTATTGGCACTTGGCTAAAGGGCAGTGTGACAAGGTTAGCTCAACACCAAATGTATTTGAATCTGATGTACAGCAGGCAGGGTAGAAGGGACAGGGGCCCTTTGCAACATTATCTGCATAGCGACATTGATGGCATGGGTTTGTGGGTCACTATGAGTGATGGGTTCTCCAGTTAGTTCAGAGAGGATCTGCAGATGCCGAAATGTGCAATATGATTCTGTATCCTTTCCTCTAGCCTCAGCATCCCTGTCTATCTCCAGGATGCGGCAACACAACCTCGCCAGGGCCAAGGACTTCATTTCCTCGCCTTCACCAACAAGCTCAGCAAGGATCTTCCAATACCTGTCTGCCCGGGATTCTTGCGTATCCCTGGCTGCTGTGTTAACCCTGCTCTCTAGCTCCAAGATGCGGCAACGCATCTTTGCCTGGGTCAAGGCCCATTGCATTTCCTCCATGTCCATGTTTACGATGCAGAGTATATCTAGGGGGGGACACGGTGGGTTGTGGAACGGTGATTGATGATGGGAGTTGGAGAAATGCTCTCAGATGTGCCTGTTTAGCTTGCTTAAGTTGGCGGCAATATGCATAAGCAGCAGGTGTTTTTCCGGCACCGGTAGCTGCTGATATGGCCCCTACAGATAGTTGGCAGCCACTGAAATATCAGGCTCAGTACGTAATGCTTATTGGCACTTCATCTTTCTACTTTGGGTCAAATTGTGGGGCCAATATGTATTTTCTTGGCAGCCAATTGTGTGCCCAATGAGCCAATACAGGCTAATTGTCCTAATAGTACAGAGCATGAAATGGGAGGCAATTGCTTATGAATTGTCATGGGCCAGTTCAGGCTTATTGGAAAGGGAAGTAAAGTCGCATCATGGGCCAATGCGAGAGTTTTGCTAGATAGCCATCCTGCCAACCAAATATGATGCATGCCCATGCAACAGTCTCGCGCTGTAGCCCTCTGTGTGGTTGATAGGCCAATTGTGAGCGACTCACCCTGTATATGGACATAGGAAATGGGCCCATGCAGGTGCTTGTGTGGCGCTTCTTTCAGGCCAACTCGAGCTTATCAGCAATGTCAGTGCAGTTGCATTATGGGCCAATGCAAGCATTTCTCTGGGAAGGATCCCACTAACTGAATATCATGTAGACCCACATGGCAGTGTCGTGTGCAGTAGCCTGCTGTGTCCTCTGTAGGCTGATGCAAGATGCTTATCTGTACAATACAGTGTATGAAATGGGCCATGCAGCCACTGGCACATGATTTATTCAGGCTGGTGTCGGCCACTCAAGCTCATCAGCAAGGGCAGTGCTGTCTCATCACAGGGCAATGTGAGCATTTCGCTTAGCAGTAATACTGCCAACTACAATCATGCAGGCCCATGCGGCAGTCTTGTGCGGCAGCTCGTTGTGTACTTGAAGGGAAAATGAGTTGCTTGTCCAAATTTGACAGTCCATGAAATGGGCCTACACCAGTGCTTGCACATGATTTATTTCGGGCTACTGTGGGTGAACTCAAGCTTATCAGCAGGGGGACTGTGCATCATGGGCCAATGTAAGCATTTGTTTCGGCAGCAATCCCAAACTTAAATCATGCAGGCCTGTGCAGCAATCTCATGCGGCGGCCCATTATGTACTTGAAGGGCCAATGCGAGAGGTTTTATCAGCAGCCATTTGCCTAGCTTCAAATAATGTGGGCCAGCCCAAGCACATCAGCAAAGGCAGAAAATTGAAACCATGGGCCTATCTATGCGAGAGGTTCGCTCAGCAGCCACCCTGATAGCTTCAGATAATGTGGGCCCATATGGCATTTTCGTGCAGCAGCTCATTATGCACTCAATGGGCCAATGCAAGCCAATTATATAGAATGAAATTGGCCTGTCCAAGGGCTTGTGCACGATTGCTTACTGGCTATTGTAGGCCAGTTCGAGTATATCAGCAAGGGGCAGAACATTCATCACACAGGCCAATTCGAGAGGATGCTCAGCAGCCATCCTGCTAGCTTCAAATAGTGGGCCCATACCACAGTCTCGTGCGGCAGCTCTTTATGTGCTTGATGGGCCAATTCGAGCCAATTATCCAAATGAAATTGGCCCATGCAAGGGCTTGCGCACAATTGGCCATGGGTTGCTGTGGGCCATCTCAAGCTCATTGGCAGAGGGGCAGAGTGTTCAATTGTGGGCCAATGCGAGCATTTTGGTTAGCAGCAGCCACCCAACTGACCATGGGCCCATACAAATTCAGGGTTGAGAAATAACAACATTTACTGATGGGCCAAGGCGTGAGGATACACACCATATCTCCATGGGCCCATACAAACTCATGCACTTGTCACCAAAACTTGGCCCACATTGTTTTTCCCGATACACACAACCAATTTGCATGTGGTTTCTACCAAGTACTACAACAAGATATGCTACATGGGCTCCCATTATAATATGCATGTTACAATACCCACAGTTGCCCCATATTACAACCCAGAAAGTACCCCCTCTATCAGAATTCCGGAGCCGGAAAGATGTGACAGCCCTCCTATGTGTGCCCCTGCATCGGCAGCCGACAACGATACGAATCCATTAATATCCATTACCCCATGCATTGAGCTTGTCATTGCTGACAGAAAGCTTGCTCACTCATGCTTTCCCTCATGTCATATGTGATACATGTATCATACCACTTGTATTAATCAGTAGAATAGGGATAGTAAATAAGTACAATGCTGCTCAGAAGCAGCTCACCCATTCTATCCGGAGGTGCCAACAGCAGACATCATGCAACCCTCCTGCATAGCACCACATTGCATTCCTGTGCCTCCAGAACCTCCAGCAGTGCAATGTTGCCATCACGTAGGCTGCGTCTGTTGCTGCATGGCGCCTTGGTGGTGATTGCAGTGGAAATAGCGGCAATGGTGATGGAGATAACAGCAGTAGCAGTGACAGTGATGCTGGATGTTGCACTACCAAGGCGGAGTGATGTGAGGGTGGTGTGTGAGTCAAGAACACGAGGGTATGCATAGTCAATACTGCTAGCGTCGGCACACATGAGCAAGGGCCAAGTGCTGCAGATCCTGAGCGCTGCACTTGCCATGGTCGAGGGCACCGCCTGCATCGAACCTGCCAGCAAGGCTGAGAAAGCCATCGCTGCAAAATCCGAGGCATTGGAGCCTGGGGCATACAGCAAGGCAGGCAGGCGCAAAAGGCCATCACAAGGTGGGCCCTGGCATGGTGTCGAGACATTGCCGCAAGAGGAAGAGCAAGAGGGATATGTCAGGACACGGGGAAAGCAACTGAGTGAGGGGCACTCACAACAAGCAAGAAGGAATGAAGACTGGGCGAGGGTACAGACAATGATTACATTGTATAAGGCTGGGTCTAGAAAGGTGTGATAGTGAGAATATGAGAAAAAGATGTTACAAACAACGGCCTCGTTTCCCAAGTTGAATGGGAAAGGCAGTCACATGAGGAGAGAGTGAAAGGCAAGTGACATTGGGTTGAAAGAGATAACAGTAATGATTCTCTCCACAAGAGCAGGAGGCTTGCTAATAGATATACACTACCTCTAGCAATGTAGTGGTATTGAAATGGGCTGTTCAAGAGCAAAGTTGGGGAAGCGATGTGGAAACTTGAAGAAAGGCGGTGGTGTTGGTGTTGGGAAGCAGTGATGGCGGACAGTGGCAGTGACTGGGTGTGTTGTCGACAAGGTTGAAATAAGGAAGAAGTGACTATGGACAATGGGTAAGCGGTCAAGAGTAAAAGGAGAACAGAAAGCAAGAGAACGAATGAGAGGCAGTGAGGCGGGATCTGGCAGATGACAAGCCTGAGGAGTGAAGTGGCTGGTTCTGTTACAACTCCTTCGATTTATCAAGCATTTACGCAGTTAAGTACCACTTAACGATGTGCATTCGCTTATATCAGCTCTCCTTCCTTATTAGTACGATACTCGGTCCGCATTACCGCTTTCCTGCATTCTTGGACTTACCCGTTATCTAGATACATAGCAGCTATCACTTAACACATACTAATTACATTACAGCCACAGTACCTTCCTATTCTGACCACTACTCCCACGCGTTACATCAGCCATACTGTACAAGTCACTTCGACTCATTCAGAGTCATACCTCTCGGTATATCTCTAACGCGTGAAGCAGCTCTCTACTGCGGACTGTAATCTCTTTTGCATATGATAGTTTACCTTAGTAACTACTTACTCATTCATTACCAAGGCATGCTGCGCATTCCTTGACTCGTTAGATAGATGACTAGGTAGTTCATGTATATAAGACCTCCTGAAGAGCCCTCAACTCTCCAGACTTGGTCTCTGCAGTAATCCCAGGACCTAAAGCTCCTTAGAGCGTTCACTCCCATTCCCCTCCCTCTAAGCAATCCTCTCGCGCTCTAAGTCAAGCACCTAGAGTCTGCTATACTATCTAAGTTAGTCTTAACTTAGCTTTGCACTAAACTGTGCGACCTTTATAACTAAAGGTAGACTCTAAACGCTTACCCGTAAGTACTCATCGCAGTCCTTACAAATATGCAGAGTCTGTGCATAACAGGTTCCATGTTGCCATGATGCAATGTCAATGAAGGCAAGGGTGGTGGTTGAGAGAGTGGCCATAAACCTGTATTAGTTATTGGAGGATCATTGACATTGATTGCAAATCACCTCTGATCATAGTCATTCCCCAGCCAGGCTTGGGCTGGGCTCGAGCCATGCAACACTTAGGTGTTACAATGCGCCTCATTTTCAGTGATTCTGTTTCTCATGCATTGTAACCCAAGACTTACATTATAATGTCAAGGCATCTTCTTCCCAGTTGCTATCGCCCTCCCAGTGTTATAATGTACGTGCTTTGGCTGTTTCCTCATTTGGGTTTCTCATTTATCCACTGCCTGCATTACAATGAATTCTTTTCCCAGTATGCCATTATAACGTATAATGTGCCTTGCAATTGCCATTGCATTATAACTTGAGATCCACATTATAATGTTCTGGTCTTTTCTGTCCAGACCAGCCTCCAGTGAGTACAGTCCCTCACTAGGCCTCACTGACCCTGCGTTCGCCTTCAGTCTTCTGCATACTGCCTGCACCAGCTTTGCTACCTCCCAATTCGCCACACCGCTACCCTACTTACCAATCATGCAGCTTGCAGGTTTTCTTCCCCATCAACTCCTTGCATCTGCAGCATCCTACTTGCCCCTTTCCTGCATTCTGAGATGGTGTTACGCATGGACTCTGCGTATTTGTAAGGACTGCAACAAGTACTTACGGGTAAGCGTTTAGAGTCTACCTTTAGTTATAAAGGTCGCACAGTTTAGTGCAAAGCTAAGTTAAGACTAACTTAGATAGTATAGCAGACTCTAGGTGCTTGACTTAGAGCGCAAGAGGATTGCTTAGAGGGAGGGGAACGGGAGTGAATGCTCTAAGGAGCTTTAGGTCCTGGGATTACTGCAGAGACCAAGTCTGGAGAGTTGAGGGCTCTTCAGGAGGTCTTATATACATGAACTACCTAGTCATCTATCTAACGAGTCAAGGAATGCGCAGCATGCCTTGGTAATGAATGAGTAAGTAGTTACTAAGGTAAACTATCATATGCAAAAGAGATTACAGTCCGCAGTAGAGAACTGCTTCATGCGTTAGAGATATACCAAGAGGTATGACTCTGAATGAGTTGAAGTGACTTGTACAGTATGGCTGATGTAATGCGTGGGAGTAGTGGTCGGAATAGGAAGGTACTGTGGCTGTAATGTAATTAGTACACGTTAAGTGATAGCTGCTATGTATCTAGATAACGGGTAAGTCTGAGAATGCAGGAAAGCAGTAATGCGGACTGGGTATCGTACTAATAAGGAAGGAGAGCTGATATAAGCGAATGCGCGTCATTAAGTGGTATTTAACTGCATAAATGCTTGATAAATCAAAGGAGTTGTAACAGATGGTGCTAGCTCCCCCAATCCCTTCATTTCCACCTGTAATCCCAATGCCAGTGCTACATGCGCATGATATCGACATCCCCACCTCAGACGCTGAGCCTTCTCTCATATTGCCTCCACCCATCAATCCTGCTGCACCTGCTCCCTCCAGGTCTCCTGTCGACCCCTCCTGCTGCACATGTGTCATCCCCTTTCAAACACAACACCGCCAGGTACATCAACATCAGTAACGCTACAAGCTTTAAGATATGACCCAGGCCAACAACAGATTTAACACCAACATCAAAGGTAAGTTAGTCCTCTATGATGGCAACGGTACTGGCAACAATGATCACCACAGCAGCGACCACTGTCCACAACCACATATACGACCCGTTGGCTCCAGCAATGGTGGCAGCCACAACCTCATATACAAGCTGAGCAGGAACGGCTTCAATACCAAGGACATGTCAATGACAGCAACAGTACCTGCAATGACAGCAGCAGCGGCACATATCCCACACTACCAACACCCATCACAACTATGACCGTGATCGCAATGCGAGGGTCCTCATGGCCCTGAAATCGACTCCCTCCCTCCCCTCAATTTCGTGTGAGCTGCTCACCCTGTCTCTGGCATCACCCCACAACATTCAACCAGCAACTGTAAGGTGGGCATGCATGCAGCACACTAGCCTTGGGACAAGCACTATTCGCTAGCTCATACTTTCTGTTTGTAGAGTACTTGTCTTGTACTGTTTTAGCATTGCAAATAAAAACCCCGTCTGGCTTTTGTCGAAAACCAGGCAACTGTGGCCCATTTCTCCATCTTTCTCATCTGCATGCTTCTGGCCCAGAGGCAACTGCAGCCCTACTTCCCCCTCTCATTTTTCTTGTGTGTTTTCGATTGACCATCTGATGACCTCGCAAGCCTGCTGTGCCGCTGCCATCTCTCTGATCTTCTGCCCTCATGTTCTGCTCAATGCTTCAGCTTCAACCATCTGCCTTTGCCCCACCAACGCCAACTGCCTTCGCCTTGCCAACATCGCCTGCATTTGTCTCATACAACATCAATCAACTTTGCCTTGACAACGCCCCTTGTCTTAGCCATCTTAAGACACTCGCTAGCATAGGTACCACACACCGACATCTTCACTTCTCCCGTTTGACCTTCCTCTTGCCTCTTGCATTCTTGACCACTCAGGAGTTAGGCCCCTTTTCTCATCTCCCTCAAGAACATTGTAACGATGGCATATGCATTGATCTTGGAAATGAGTCACATGAAGCCGGGATTGCCTTTATCTGCTGAGGGTGAACCTGCCAAATCTTATCGATGCATCAAGTCCCATGCTGCTGTATAGAACCGCATAACACCATGTGTTCAGCCACCGCGTTCAGCCTTTAGCGCTTCAGCTGCAGTCAAACACATTGGCCCAGTGATCGCCCGCCTTGTCCTTGTCAACATTCATCTCTCCATTTTTCATCTTTCCCCAATTCCTCTCCACATCGCCGCCCTCAAGACACTGCTAGCCCACCTCAATTTTGCTACTGTCAGCTTTCGATTCATCAACCTCACTGGCCATCACCACCAAACGCGTGCCACCTTCAATCTCTGCACCACATGCCAACTTATCGTGCTTGTCCATGCACAAGTCGGACATCCATTCAGGACCACGCCGAGCAGGAGATTGTGTCGTTATTGGATATTGAGTATTTTCACCTGCTTTTCATATGTTTTAGCTTCCTACTTTCGTCTTAGTGCTCCCACCCTTTCCAGCAATTCCCCTCTCTACCTTAATCCATCAAGACTCGCTTCATTTCATTCTCTTTCGACGTCGCACCCATTATTGTGCCTTGAATTCCTCATTCGCTGTCTTCAACCACATCGTCATCTCCTTGCTTACAATGCTGCCACCTTGTCGCCAGTAGGACCCCAGCCTTTTTACATATTTTTGCTCCCTTTCCCCCCTTTTTGCGCTCACCATAGCTCATCGCCTACAAAATGTCCCTAGTGACTTGGAATTGTATAAAAATCCTTGCTGCCTGGCTTGCGAAAGTCAAGCAATCATGGCCCTACTCTTCTCACTCTCTTTGTATGCTCTCTCTCAGCTTCTGCTTTGCTCCCTTCACATGAGCTTTCCTTTTCACCAAACATTCAACTTTGACCTTCCATGCCACCGTTTCAACTTAAGCAACCATTACACTGTACATTCACGTCCTTGCCCCCATTAATTTACATAGGACCCTTTGTGCATCACTCACGCTTGGCCCAATCCCCATCAGCAGTTGAGCAGATTAACACCTGCCATCCTGCTTCAATGTAGTGCCAGTATGTTCTCAAATTCAAGCGTGCTTGGTCATATACTCCTTGAACATTTGAACTCTTGTGTGGACCTTCTGTCTGCGATGAAACATCTTTGAATGCACTTGGTCACTCTGACCTAGTTCCTCAAACAACCCTCCAGCCATTCCTCACACCAACTTGAGATGTGCCGATACAGCGCAGCTCCATTTTCGTCATCATATGGTACACCTCCATGGACTTGATCACCTTGACCTCGCCTCTCCTCAACCGACAAAGCCGACACCATCTATCCAAACCTCCCCAGAAACACAACTACAGACGTCCTGTCTCCTGCATGCAGCCTCTCCCACATGGGCCATCTCTATGTTCTATACCCCCCATAGCTTAGATATACCTTCCCCACCCTTGTTGTCAACTTGTTGCACACTCTTCTTCGGGACAACCTTTTATATCAATAGGGACATATAGTGTATATTGTAAGTAGTTACTCTTCCTATAAGAACCGTGCCACCAGCTTGTCAAAAGGACAGGCAGCACATGCCCATTGTCCCTTCTTTTGTGTGCGATTCTGGCTCTTGTATCTGCCTGGTGATAAACCATGGCACCATGCAGTTGCTTGCGGCAGATCCACGTCCTTTTCTCTTGCCTGGCCCCTCCTTTCTCACTCACATGCCCCCGATCCCAGTGGTCTGGGGTACACATCCTTAAATAAACCCACATAGCTTTATTTTCTCCACTGTATGCACACATTTAATGGCTGATTTAATGATATTAAACTACGATAGTAAATTATATTTCAATGAGAATCAGAAGGAACAAATTGCCAGACCAAGCAAACTGTATTAGCCCTGACTTGGGTGTCAAGAGATTCAAACACTTTTCTGTCCTTGCGAATTCCGCTTTGGCTGTGTGTACCCTGCTTTCTTGAGATGATCAGGTAAGGTGGGCATGCGACCTGACCTCCTTGCCTGCTCTGGCTTTGTTGCTTCCCTGGCTGCCTTTTCTGCCTTTGCTGCCGCCTTTGCAGCCTTTGCAGCTTCAACTGCTGCCCCCTGCGCAGTTTTTGCCTTCTTTGCCAGCCTATCAGCCTCTGTTTCCTCCATTGTGGCCTCTGTCATGTCTTGGCCCAGATCCGATGTCTCTCCAGTATGCTTTGCATGCTTGTTCCTTGGCTTTAATACCCTACTGTCCATTGTGCCCTCCAAGACACTGTCTGCCTTTCTCTTCCTTCTGCTTCTCCTTCTATTCCTGGAATCACCTTGAAGGTTCTCACCACCCTGTCTTTCATCTGCAGCAGCTTCATTAGCCTTTCCATCCAGGAAACCAAGCAAGAGGTTGTCAGTTGTTTGGATAGAGGTGGTGGACACATTCAGAGGATATTCCTGGGCAGGGATAGATGCAAGTGGAGGGGTGACATGTGGAACAATTGCCCCTGGAAGGTGGACAGAGAGAGGGGGATTGGCTCCACCTGGGATGATGTCCGGTGGTAAGAGCAACGACGAATACACGCCTGGTAAGTAAAGTCTCTGGGAGTCACTATTTGGCAATGGATCCAGTAGGAATGGGGAAGGATCGAAGGCTGGATTTATGTTTTGATAGCCACCTTGAGGGAGAGTGTTGGGAAGACTGTCAAACCACAAGTTTGATGGCATATTCCCTGATGTTTGCAACCCATTAGATCCTTGGAGTGCGCTCCAACTGATTTTGGTCAGGTTACTGAAATCTTGGTCATTGAATTGGTCACCAAAGGCCAAAAGAGAAGTTGAGTTGAGTGTAGATAGTGCTATGGTGGTTGGCAGTCCAGAGGTGGCAACACCACTACTAGATTAATGGAGGGGAGTTGGTTCATTGGCTGGGGCATTACTGAATGACATTGGTTCCTGGACTAAGGCATGTACTTGGTCAGGACCGTTGACTTTGACTTGGAGAAAGCACATACCTTGATTATTATTGCCA
>Ga0307510_10007898_pt1 | contig 12670 bp, 10 predicted proteins | sample 12_EM_MG_FD_207224 | JGI IMG/M metagenome (GOLD analysis project Ga0307510, IMG submission 207224) | Populus trichocarpa ectomycorrhiza microbial communities from riparian zone in the Pacific Northwest, United States - 12_EM | ecosystem: Host-associated > Plants > Roots > Unclassified | place... | reverse complement strand
GGATGCGATGAACGATGATTTACGGGCGGATATCACGAGAGTCATCCTAGAAAGGATATCTGATATGTGCGTAAGAGCATTTGGCACCCCAACTCTATCAAATGATATATACTTACTAGTGGTTTCACGCAGATTCCTCCTTGTTTCACTCCACATCGACGCTATTCTTGGAGAGGTGACAATTCGTCAGAGGAGAAAGAAACTTGAAGAGATGGCGCAAGGCAATGGACTTGGCGATGCGTACACGGGGACTCTAACGCGACTGAAGGCGCAGAAGGGAAATAAATCAATACTCGGACTCAAAGCCCTGATGTGGGTGTTGTATTCCGAACGACCACTACAGGCCGAGGAGCTCCGACATGCCCTGGGAGTTGAGATAGGATCTGTGGATCTGGATCTTGACAACGTTCCTACATTACGGACAATCCTAGCATCTTCTCTCGGTCTTGTCACTGTCGAGGCGTCTTCGTCTACCGTCCGACTCGTGCACTTTACCCTCCAGGAGCATCTCTTAGGTTATCTGACTCTATTCAATAGTCCCCACTCAGAAATTGCTGAGGTTTGCCTGACATACCTCAATTTTCGATGTGTCCGAGCTCTTTCGCCAACTCTTCTCTCCGCTCCCCCAAAAATGCCCCTGCTCAAATATGCGTCTTGTTACTGGGCACAGCACACAAGAAGGGAGATGCCAGAAAATGTGGAAATACTTGCGCGGAAGCTTCTCGATGGATTTGAGGCACATATATCTGCCCAACTAATGTTATTGGATTACCAGACTACCAGTGCCCCCCGCCTTTATTTCTCCCTGGAAGAGGGACCTAGAGGATTCACAGGACTCCACGGAGCAGCATTTCTCGGGATCACGCGGATATTGGCTGTTGTATTGAGAGTAAAGGAATGGGACGTTAATGCAAAAGATAGAGTCAGGAGTGGGGCGACCAATCCTATGATTAAGCCGTTGTGGAGGCCGCTCACCAAGCGCTGGCACGACCGGCCAGGGTATACCGGCCGCGACCTGGCGGTGACTATATATGGCCGGACACCACTCTTGTGGGCCGCTGAGCGTGGGCATGAGGAGGTGGTAAAGATGCTTTTAACCCGACAGGATATCAACCCCGACCTGGCAGGTACCGGCTGGACACCACTCTTGTTGGCGGCCAAGCACGGACATGGGGGGGTGGTAAAAATGCTATTGGAACGAGAGAATGTCGATCCCAACCGGGCAGACACGCAGTATGGTCGGACACCGCTCTCATGGGCGGCCGGATATGGACATGAGGGGGTAGTAAAGGTGCTTTTGGACCAGGGGAATGTTAATCCCGACCGTGTAGACACCAAGCAAGGTCGGACACCGCTCTCTTGGGCGGCCGAATATGGACACAAGGGTGTTGTAAAGATGCTTTTGGACCGGGAGAATGTTAGTCCCGACCTGGCAGACATCCAGTATGGTAGGACACCGCTCTCATGGGCGGCTGAGCGTGGACACGGGGCGGTAGTAAAGATGCTTTTGGACCGGGATAATGTCAACCCCGACCGTGCAGACACCAAGTATGGTCGGACACCGCTCTCATGGGCGGCCGGACGTGGAGAAAAAGGGGTAGTAAAGATGCTTTTGGATCGGGAGAATGTCAACCCCGACCACCCAGACACCACGTATGGTCGGACACCGCTCTCACGGGCGGCCGAATATGGACACGAGGGTGTTGTAAAGATGCTTTTGGACAGGGAGAATGTTAGTCCCGACCTGGCAGACATCCAGTATGGTAGGACACCGCTCTCATGGGCGGCCGAACATGGACACGGGGCGGTAGTAAAGATGCTTTTGGACCGGGATAATGTCAACCCCGACCATGCAGACACCAGGTATGGTCGGACGCCGCTCTCATGGGCGGCCAAATGTGGACACGAGGGGGTAGTAAAGATGCTTTTGGACCGGGATAATGTCAATCCCGACCTGGCAGACATCGAGTATGGTCGGACGCCGCTCTCATGGGCGGCCGAGCGCAGACACGAGGGGGTAGTTCAAGCCTTCTTGCAACGCGAGGACGTCAATCCCAACCTTGCAGACACCCGAGATGGCCGCACACCACTCTCGTATGCCGCTATTTTTGGGCGTGAGGGGATAGTGAAGATGCTTTTAGAGCGAAACGATATCCGAACCGACATACGAGATAACAAGAACCAAACCCCACTATCGTTGGCTCTCTCTCAAAGACACGATAAAATCGCGAGGATGATATCGGAACGCGCCGGTACCAAGTCCAACACAGCAGATCCCATTAACCAGGCATCACTCTCGCCGTCGACCGGGGATGGGGAAGAGTCTGCGACGGAAACACAATTCGGAAGTGATCACCCCAACATTAGCACCGTGGACCCTAACGGGAAACCTGCACCCCCACCAGAAGGCCTCAATACACCGGAAGGGGTATCAGACTGCAAAGTCACTACCTCTAACCCCCCCGACAGCACCATCCCTTCTACCGAACCGCCCAGCCCGCCCCGACCACTTCTCCCGTGGCATCTGAGATTTTGGCATTCTCTACGTAAAACTGCCACTCGTCTGAGAATGCGCCGTCGGCCCCCTCGATCGCGATCGACCGGCATTTGACCATCGCCTCTTTCGTTTGTATTCTAGCTGTTCTCCTTTCCCCTACCAGACGTATTCTCTTTCTATAGATAGTTTCCGGGTGTAGGGGTCAGTGTTGGCAAGACCTCTATTGAGTTAGGTGTAAATATTCAGAAGCCCGTTCAAATATTCCTCAGCAGTTAGTTTACCTTCACTCTGTAATTTCTCTCAGTATAGCTAAGCAACCACCATCGGTCCCCCCCACCGTCGTCCTGCGATACTGGTTTCGCCATACGCCATGGGTGGGGGGAAAGTCGGTGAAACAAAACCCTAACCCTAGCCTACTGCAACTCTGTACAAATAATAGGACAATTAGAGGGATTTCGGAACACAAAGTTGTTTACTATTGGAACAAGTGAACTTGGGAAATAGGGATTTCGAAGATTCAAAAAGTGTTAGCTACGATACTTGCTTGATGCGTAATAGGTTAGGGTGGTTGCTATTGTTTACCTCACCAAGAAAATTCGTGATCTCCTAACTTAACTAACTAAACTATCACTTACAGCCTCCGGTCGAAAAGATCTGGAATTGTGGAAAATAAAAGTTAGAAACACGGTTGCTCGGTTGGCTCGAGCACACCGAACCCTCTACTTATAATCAAAGCTCCAGAGGCCCGATCACCGCTTCTCGATTTTTTCTACCGGGGGCTGTAAGTAAAACATAAGCCCTAACCCGTGACCCGTTGCCGTCGCAACAAGCTAGAATTAGACTAACCAACTTGCCCACCGCGAAATCCCTCTATGAAAAACAAGAGTTGCGGGGCATACGGCCGAGCTGGAAAGGAGCACACCCCACAGTGAGGGTATTTACCAGCAACCAAATGGCTGGTCATCATGCCAACGGAATTTTGATCTACCCCGCAACGTCTACCTCCAAATGTGCTAAAGCTAGGGTATTCAAAGTTGAAAACTGTGACCTTACGTTGAGAGCTGTCATTAGTACTCCGACTCATTACGGTCACATGTTGCGCTAAGGATTATAGTAATTAGAATTGATCAATGGAAACTGAGGGTAGAAGTAGTTCCGGAAACACCATATATTGACACCGATAACCTCATGACAGCAGCTCAAGTTTTCTCTTCCCGCCCGGTGAGTTTTCTCTTTTTTTCTCCACCTATTCCGCTCGAGATCTATACCACCCTTGAGAAATGTGGGGAAAAAAAAGAGCGCGAGAGAGTCGGGGAAAATTTAAGCATGACAGATCAGAAAAGAAACCGGAAAGGAAAATAATAGAGGAAGGTTTACCAAGTCAGATTGGTTGTGGGGTGGTGTCATAGATTGTGCGGCTTAGAGATGGTTTGTCACCTTGAAGCAGAGCATGGTCAATTGAAGATCGAGAGCAGAGCTCAAGACATCCGTTCAAAACATGAACCTTCAGCCACGCCTTTGGAGGTACAGCACCTAAGTTTTGTACGTTCCACAGGGGTAGGGGCAGCAAACCTCGCTCGTGGAATATACAAAACCTAGGCGCGGTACCCCCGTATGTCTCGGTAGTCTTTCCGTCAAATAATACAGTAACATTGCGTATACTACAGTGTGCTATGATCAAAGGCCTATTTCTTGTTTTACTGTTATTCATAATGCATAGTCCGGTACGGGTAACTAGAATTCTACAGGGTCTATTACCTCTATGAAGTTAGGCGGCAGATGGCATGGTTGGCTGGCATTTTCACACAAGTGACCTTTTTCGCAGGACCAGAGCTGAGCCACCTAAATCTGGTATACAAGTGATCCAATTCTCAGTGAGATGATCGGTTTAGGCATTCTAATTATTGTGCTGGAATCTCGAAACCTATACAGCAAGCCGGTGTGTATGATGGTGATGTAAAATTCACGAAGTTCAGAACTTGTATCTTCTGATATTAAATGGGAGCCCGGACAGATTCCCGGCGCTTAAAAGCACATGGAGAAGTTTTGGTCGCTCCAATTGCTCAGCACCGTCCAGGGGAAAAAGTGATTCATTTTAAAAATCGGAATTTTGGCAACGTGAGTTCTTGACTGTCTATTAGCCTAATATATCTTGAATGAAGAGATGGGTGCACGAATCCTGATTTCTCTGACCCCGAATTTCGGCCACCTTGGTTTGTCTCAGTCGGTGGCAAGTTGCGATAACATTGGTTCAACAACTATATTTCCTTCGCATGGAGCTGAATGGATAGCTGTTGTCTGACACGAAGCCCCATCGCCCCACTTTATTTCCCCCTCTTTGCACTAAAAGTTCACAAGCTCCCTCGATACTCCTATACGTCACTCTACTATTTCCACACTCGACCAAAGTTTCAAAGAGAATATCATGGCTCAAAATACACACACGCTCTCGGTCAACATGGGCGACGGCAATTTCCACTCCGGAAACATAACGAGCTGTTTCAACAGCTATGTATATAAGTCCGACGAGGACGCGGAGATTATGCGCTGGCTCTCTCCGCTCGAACCGAATAACCGACACCAAGGCGTGCGCACTGACCGATTCGACGGTGTGGGTGCTTGGCTTTTAGAGGCAAATGAGTTTCGGGAGTGGAGAGGTAACGAGGGTGAGCCCGACGAGGCTGTCTTGTTTTGTTCCGGTAATCCGGGAGTCGGCAAAACATACTTGAGGTAAGCGGTGGCTCTTTGCAAAAATCCAATGTTTCTGATGGCCTGAAATATTAGTTCCCTGGTAATCGACAGCTTGTGCGATCAAGAAGGGAAGGAGGACACCATTGTCACGGGCTTGTATTGCGACTTCCTTATCCAGCAAGAACAAACGGTCAAACAGTCGCCAGCATCATGGGAGCCATTCTGAAGCAGCTGGTAGGCAGAGGGGATATCCCAGAATATATACGTGAGGCCTTTCAAACAGCGAAAAGGAATTTTGGTAGCAGAGGACCACGACTCCCGGATCTGATGGAAATGGTGAGGAAAACAATTGTTTCACTACCTCAGGTTTTCATCTGTCTTGACGCCTTAGATGAATGCCTCCCGAAGCATTTACCCGATCTTCTTGGGTCGCTGAGAGATATTGTTCAGGAGTCACCCAAGACTCGAATATTCCTCACCGGAAGGCCCCACATCGCGGGGATATCAAACGATATTTCGCTACGGCAGTTGTGATCCCCATCAGTCCTAACATGGATGACATAAGGAGTTATCTGGAGAAGAGGTTGGATAAGGATTCCGAGCCAGAGGCGATGAATGGTGGTTTACGGGCGGATATTCTAAGAGTTATCCTTGAAAGGACATCCGATATGTGAGTAGGAGTATCTAGCATTCCCACTTATTGATAATATTCACTTACCACGGGAGTACACAGATTCCTCCTTGTTTCTCTCCACATCGAAGCCATTCTTGGAGAAGTGACAATTCGTCAGAGAAGAAAGAAACTTGATGAGATGACACAAGGAAACGGACTTAGCGATGCATACACGGAAACCTTAACCCGGTTGAGGGCTCAGCCGGGAAATAAATCAATACTCGGACTGAAAGTCCTGATGTGGGTGTTGTACTCGGAACGCCCATTAAGAGCGAAGGAGCTTTGTCATGCCTTGGGGGTGGAACTCGGATCTACAGATCTGGATCATGAAAACATTCCTGCTTTGCGGACACTTTTAGCATCTTCTCTAGGCCTTGTTACGATCGAGGCATCTTCATCTACTGTCCGACTGGTCCATTTTACCCTTCAAGAGCATCTTCTGAGCGATCCGACCTTATTCCATAGTCCCCACTCAATAATTGCGGAGGTTTGCTTAACATACCTCAATTTTCAATGTGTCAGAGATCTCTCGCCAGCTCTTGACTCGGCTCCCACGACAATGCCCCTTCTGGAATATGCATCTTTTTGCTGGGGAGAGCACGCAAAGAAAGATATGACGGAGAATGTGAAAATACTTGCGTTGAGACTGCTGGATAAATTTGACGAACATATCTCGGCTCAGCTAATATCATTGCATTATGATACAACTCTATTCTTTCTCCCCCGTTTGGATTCCGCCAAAGGACCTACAGGATTTACAGGACTCCACGGAGCAGCATTTCTTGGGATCGTGGAGATACTTGCAGCTGTATTGGAGATGAAGGAATGGGATGTTAATGCAAAAGATATTGCGTTCCGTACTCCTCTAATGTGGGCAGCCCTACGGGGTCATGAAGGGGTTGTAAAGGCGTTTTTGGAACAAAAGGATATTAATCCCGACCTAGCGGACCACAGGCATGGCAAAACACCACTCTCGTGGGCCGCTCGGGAGGGGCATGAAGGGGTAGTAAGGATGCTTTTGGACAAAGAGGGTGTTAATCCTAACGGGGCAGACGCCGAATATAACGAATCACCACTCTTTTTGGCCGCTTTCTTCGGGCATGCGGGGATAATAAATATGCTTTTGGAACGACAGGACGTCAATCCCAACCTTGTATCCAGCTTCCTCTATGCGGTACCACTCTCGGCGGCAGCTCTGGGGGGGCATGAAGGGATAGTAAAGATACTTTTAGAACAAGAAGGCATTGATCTCAACCATGCAGATGCTTTGTTTGGTGACACACCACTCTCGTTTGGCGTTAAGTGTGGTCATGAGGGGATAGTAAAGATGCTTTTAGAGCGAAATGACATCCGCACCGACATACGAGATCTGAAGGACCAAACCCCGCTGTCTTTAGCTCTGTCTCGTGGACACGAGGGGGTCGCGAGGATGATATCGGAACGGGCTGGTACCGGGTCCAACCCATCGGACCCCAGTGGCCAGACATCACTCCCGCCGTCAGTCTGGCATGGGGAGGAGCGTGTGGCAGAAACACAACTCGGACATGATCACCCCAACACCAACCCCGCCCATCCTATCGTGCCATCTACATCCCCGTCAGCAGACCCCAATACACCCGAAGGGGTACCGGACTGCAACGACTCTGCTTCCAATTCTGCCGATAGCACCATACCTTCTACTGAACCGCCCAACCCGCCCCCCCATCCCTGGTGGTATCTAAAGTTCTGGTATTCTCTACGTATAATTGGCACCCTTACGAGAACACCCCGTCAACCCACGATCGACCGGCATCTAATCATGGCCTCTTTCGTTTGTATTTTGGTTTTTATCCTTTATATCCTCCCTTCCTCACCACCGGACGTGCTCTCGTTCTATAGATAGTTGCCGGATATGGGATCGGTGTTGGCAAGACTTTCATAGAGTTATATGTAGCTAGACTTTTATGAAGAGCGTTTTTCTAGTTTGACAAGGCCATGCAAGTATGATAACTTGATTCAAAAACCTAACAAACTCACAATCCAAATGCTTACAAAAAAGACCGAGGGAATCATGCATACATATTATGAAAAATCCGGCATGCAAGAGCCAACAAACTACTAAAGAGCAAAGAAAATGCAAAAAAAATGCCTACGCCGTAGTCATAAGAACCCCCTCCCTTCCTTCGCCTCAACCATCACCTAGTTGACGATCCAGTCCCCAACTGCAAGCCTCAGCCTCTCAGCTGTGGCCGGAGAATGCAAACTGCGCGACGCTCATAGCCCGTCCCATCCTGCCCCAGAGACCGACCAACTGGAATGTTGTGAATGTTGAAATTTTGCTGCTCACCACATGCAGATTCTTCGACGGAAAACTACTACTACGAGGATGACATCTTATCGAATGGTTACTAGAACGAACTAGTTTCCGACTACTATTGTTTGATACCGACTGCACAACTGTTAGCTTCATACAGATAACGCACAACCCTGCATACCTAGTTCATCACGATCAACAACCACGAAACACCTTAAGTGAAAGGTGCGACAACATCGAAACACTAAACACAACATCCCTCAGTCTATCGTGATACCGACAGCAGCGTGCCATCCCCGACCCTTGGTAAACTAGATTTCACCTTGGTTATGAGTCGGAGGAGATTCAGCAAAGATGGGTAGTGGTGGAAATGCGAGGAGAGAATCGGCATACGCAGGTCGTATGTGCGAAAGGGAGCTTGCACTTTGAGGAGGATAATAGGACTTCTGCTTTCCCTTTGTCCGTTGTTTTGACCATCCATCAGACATTCGCTTTGCTCTTCGCTCTACTATTTTCTGTACACAGAGTATCAGTCTCTTGTTTCTTTATTCTTTATTGGATTTGTTTCCTTGCCACCTTACTTGTTCGTATCGATAAAAGTCTTTGGGTCCTCCCACTGTCAGTGATCGAATCCGCTGTGCACCAAACTATTTTGTCCAAAAGGTTATGAGCCCGGTGCTCAATTCGATCTAACCTTCACCAACTCCCCCTACGATCAGCATCCATCATCCACGATGTCTGCCTCTGCAACCGAGTACAAACTGTTAGCGGGTACAGGAATTCGTTCTCTATCCCAGGGAACAGAATACCGCGAATGGCGATTAGCCGTAATCGATATCCTTGCTGAGAAAGGATACTGGGACATTGTGTCCAAAGCAGAGACGACCACGAGTAGCGACACCTCTACCAAGAACAAGACAGCCAAGGCAAGAGGCCTATTAGGGCGCCTAATGGACAGCAACCATCGTGAACTATACGTAACCGAGCGTGATGCGAGCAAGCTGTTGACCAAACTGGAGAGCCGTTATGCTGGTAAGGGCCAGACAAGGATCTGGTACCTACATTGAGAGTTGTCCCAAATACGATATGATAATGAACCCATGGTTGACTATATAGCCAAACTGGAAAAGCTATTTCATCAGCTAGCTGGTGCAGGCGAAACACAATCGGGAGTTCTGGACAAACCAACTGTGCATTCCTGTCAAGCAGGAATGGGCAGGCACGAAGAGGTACCTGGGGTGACCGAGGTGGTACACAGTATCAGGTACAAGGAGGAAGAGGAAGAGGGGGATACAACCCAGCTCGAAGCTGCTGAGAACGATACCGACAGCCAGTGGGAAACCGATTCCCCAAGGTAGACAAAGACAGTTGCATGTACAGCAACGAGAAAGGCCATTGGGCAAAGGATTGCGCAAAGAAGATGGATACCAGAACAGGGTCAGCAAGCGAAGCCAAAAGTAAGGCGATTGGAGCCTGGATGGCTGCTAGCAAACAGGAAGGGGAAAGCGGCGGTTGGATACTTGACTCCGGAGCGACACATCATATGAGCTCACAGCGGGGGCTATTTACTCACTTCAAAACCCATAAAGCATCAATTAGTATAGCGAACGGAGGAACAATTAAAGCGACAGGAATTGGGGAAATCTGGATTACGGTTTGGAACGGCAAAGGAGATGGGACCCCCATTTGCCTGCAAGAGGTATTGTATATTCCGGAACTGGGTGCTAACAATTTAGTATCGGTCAGATGTAATCAACAGGCTAGAACGACAGTGCTATTCGGGAGAGGGCCGAAGCTGGAAGCAAGTATCCATTTTGATGGAGATGAAATCGCTATCGCCGAACTTTGGAGAAACTCCTATCTACTATTAGCGCAAACACAAGGAACTGGAAGGAGCTGTAAGGAAGATAGTACAGCAAACACAGCAGGGCAGGCGAAAGGTTCAGGAACCTTGATGTAGTGGCTCTCACGGTCCCCTGATGAGATACGTGTTGGGATAACTTTGGTGTTCTTTCCTTTGTTACACGGTTGCCATGAGGGATTTCCTTTGTAAGGTTTACGACAAATTGTATTGTTTCCTTGGTTACGCGGATATGCGACTCATACTGGGGTATGAGTCGGGCGGCAAAAGGCTGTGTTAGGATTTTCTTCTATATAAGGGAGGCTTCGCCCCCTTTTTTCCTTGATTCTCTACGCTACCTGGTATTTCTTTCACGACTCCTGTACTTCAGAATATAACGTCTTCTATTCTGATATCCAAGACCCACGCCAAGAACCCACGAACCCTGACCCTGATCTGCCGTTACGCGATCAGCCTTGAACTGAGATCATCATCTCCGAACCCTCACGCTAAACGAGTGTTATCGTTTAGGACTCTCCTGTCGTTGTGTGCCTTGGACTAACGTCCAGTGCCAAGACCCCGTTCCAGTGGCATCAGCGCTTAGGTCACCTAGGATTTGACGATGGCAAAAGGTTAGCTAAAGTACAGCCCTGGATTGAAATACTGGGTATTTCATCAAACAACGAAACCTGCGAAGCTTGTCAGATTGGCAAGCAGACGAGAAAGCTAAACCGAAATCCAGTGACCCACCGACCCACAGAGCCACTTGGGCTGATCCATAGTGATGTAATGTAGCTGGACCGATGGCCACTCCCGCCCTTGGTGGCGCCAAGTACTTGGTCCTCTTTATCGATGATTTTTCAAGGTATACGGAGACCTATACAATAAAGAGGAAGTTTAAAGTAATAGACTGCTTCCGTCAGTTCAAGGCCAAAGTCGAAAACCAACAAGGGCGGAAGATCAAGCGTTTTCAGAGTGATGGCAGAGGAGAGTATACGGGCCAAGAGTTCACTAAACTATTAGAACACGCTGGCATTGTTCGAGAAGTAACTGCCCCGTATACGTCAGAGCAAAATGGAGTAGCAGAGCGTGCAAACAGAAAGATTATCGGACGGGCAAAAGCGATGATTTATGAGGCGGGATTAGCAGACACTTTATGGGGAGAGGTGGTACATACAGCTGTGTATTTAAAGAATCGAAGTCCCACCAGTACACTTGAAACTGGAATAACCCCACTCGAGGCATTCACTGGGGAGAAGCCAAACCTTGCGGACCTGATTCCCTTTGGTGCGAAAGGATTCAAACATGTGTCCAAGAAACTATGGACCAAGTTGGAGCCCAATAGTATTCCCTGCACATTCGTGGAATATGCGGGAACGAACCAATTTCGAGTATTGGTTGATAGAAAGATTCAAATAACTAGAGATCTGGTTCTAACAAAAGAGATACCAGATAATCAGCACAGGAAGCCTTGCCCGAGTGACGACACTCAGCTGGTTCCTATTACCTCATCAGATGACGAGTCTGATGATATGTCAAGGTCATCACGCGAGCGCATGCAGGAACCCGCATCTCAACAACCAGAGTTTTTAGAGTCTGAGAATATTTCGCCAACACCCCAGACCCCAAGCCGCAACTATACTCCAGGAGAGTTTCCCGTGACAGCCCTGAGGACTTGGATGTTATCCATTTACGCCCAGCAGCGATACCAGAACCCGCACCACAGGAGAAGGTATATGCCCAATGACCACGCCGACAAAATGCGGGAAAGTTTACATCTACAAGATTCCGTGATGAACAGTTTTCGAGTCTTGCAATCCGGGATTGCAATCACATCCAGCCGGAATACTCCGCATATCATACAACAATCACCTCAGAACTCACCACTTATTCCGATGCTCTATCCGGGCCAAACAGCGAACAATGGAAAGAAGCCATACACGAAGAACTCGATTCCCTATTTGACAATAAAACCTGAGTTATAAAAACACTACCGAGTGGCCGTACACCAGTGAAGTGGAAGTGGGTCTTTCGCGAAAAGGAAGGTGCTGCAGGAGAAACGATCTGATACAAGGCGCGACTGGTAGCCAAAGGGTTTACGCAGCAGTATGGCATCGACTACTTAGAAACATACGCACCTGTCATCAAACTCGCATCTCTTCGTATACTGTTAGCCATCGCAGCATTCAAGAACTATGAGATACACCAAGGGGATATTAAGTCAGCGTACTTACTTGGTCAGCTAACGGAAGAAATTTATATGGAAATACCCGACGGAGTACACCTACCAGCAGCGAGCCAAAATTCCCAACGACATGTTTGCAGTTTACTACGAGGCCTCTACGGCTTGAAACAATTAGGCAGAATATGGAATAAGGCATGGGACAAGTATCTGATAGGAAAGTGTCAGTTTAAGCGATCATCTGAAGACTATGCTGTTTACTATCGTACAGGAAATCAAGGAACCCCTGGCTGGACACTTATCTGGGTTGATGACGTTCTGTGGATAGGAAATCCTAACGACATACGAGCGGCCAAGCAGGAACTTGGCGAAAGGTTTCCATTAAAGGACCTCGGTACAGCACACTTCTTCCTAGGCATGAAAATCACCCGCTACTCCCATGAACGAAAACTAGTCCTGTCTCAAGATCAGTATATTGTTACGATACTCAAGCG
>Ga0307510_10007897_pt1 | contig 12673 bp, 12 predicted proteins | sample 12_EM_MG_FD_207224 | JGI IMG/M metagenome (GOLD analysis project Ga0307510, IMG submission 207224) | Populus trichocarpa ectomycorrhiza microbial communities from riparian zone in the Pacific Northwest, United States - 12_EM | ecosystem: Host-associated > Plants > Roots > Unclassified | place... | reverse complement strand
CCCTCTCCCTCCTTCCCCATTGCCATTTCCTTTTCCCACCTTCCTTATCCTTTTCGATTCTCACCTCCCATTTCCCATTCCCCCACCTTTTACTCTCCACATCCCAGTTCTCACCCTCCAACTTATTCTCTCTAACCCTTATAAACATCCTCCCCGCCCAACTGCCCTCATAACACCCATATCCTTCTTCCCTCTCCCTCCACTTCTCCCCAAAATAATCCCCTCTCCCTTTCCTCAACAACCTCTTACCCCAACTCTTAACCCTCATATGCAAATCCCACTCTACCCTCCTCTTTCCTAATTCTCCCAACATCGCATCCACAGGCGTGCTCCTCACTGCACCCTGTATTCTCCTCATACCCCTATTCAACCACACCTGCAATATCCTCCTCATTTCCTCCTGTCCATCCCAATTCAATTCCATCCCATACATCACCGATTGTTCCACCACCATATTCTATATTCTCTTGAAACTATCCACCTTTACCCACAAGATGAGGAGATAGTACTATACACCTACTCGTCATATGGTACTGCATTACACAAAACTATCATCACGCTTCCGGGTACCCTCAATCGCGGAAGTACAGGCACAAACAGAGTCCCTGTCAAGACCCCCAAAAGCTTTACAAACCACTTCTCAAAACAAACCACCCAGAACCCTAGGACCACACCTCCAGCCCACTCAGGACCAATGACAATAAGGCGTTTGGGACATCCATCTGCCGTAGGTGCTACAGCTGTTAAAACCAAAACTTCTTAAACGAACAACCCCTTGAGTAGAGCGATACGGGTAGCAAAACCTAGTTCCTCAAAGTAAGCAAGTACATCAGCAAAAATAATAACTTGCGTTCTGTGCGTTCTGTGCGTCTGACGCACCTGACGCTGTAATGCAAATCACGAACCAGGACGCAACCACCCTACCACACAATGCGCCTGACGCAACCTGACGCAGCACCTAATCCTCAGGACGCACCAGACGCAGCACCTAATCCACAGAACGCACCAGACGCAAAACCTTATCTTCAGGATACAACCCAACATCGGAACTCCTCCTCCGGATACAGTGCATTCAGTACTCATCTTCCTGCAATAAGCGAACTTGAAGGGTACCCCCTTTACTTTCCTGACCAGGGTCACAATAGATTTCATGCTCTCAGTGTATTAAATATACTACTACTAGTGTTCTATTGTTCTAATATACAGGACTGCTCATGATACTCATATACAACCCCTCAGGCTGCCCTACCCGGAACTCGACCTTTACCCTGTAATCAACACCCACCCGGGACACTGTAACTTCATGAATAAAAGACGCGGGGGAGAAGATCTTATAATATTCAAGTTGTCAAGCTGGCGATCAGATCGAGGATCGGAGCTGTGGTTGTGGAGGAATCTGTCATCGAGTTCTGGGATCGCCAGGACTCCATTCAGCCCTGTAACTTCATGAATAAAGGTCGCGGAGGGATGGACCTTACACCATTGTGAAGCTGGCGTCGGGCCCAACGACCTCCCGCAATCAGATCCTGAATCGGCCCCGTGGTCGTGGAGGGATCTGACATCGAGCTCTGGGAGCGCCAGGGGACCTCTAAAGACAACCCTCACCATAATGGTCAGCGATTTCATGGGATCAGATGCGACAGAGACGTCCTTTATACCTCTGCGTAGCTGTCGTCGAGCCCAACAATCTCCCGCAATCAGATTCAGGATCAGAGTAGTGGTTGTGGAGGAATATGTCATCGAGTTCTGGGATTGCCAGGACTCCATTCAGCCCTGTAACTTCATGAATAAAGGTCGCGGAGGGGTGGACCATACACCATTAGGAAGCTGGCGTCGAGCCCAACGATCCCCCGCAATCAGATCCAGAATAGGCCCAGTGGTCGTGAAGGAATCTGACATCAAGCTCTGGGAGTGCCAGGGTATCTATAAAAACAACTCTCACAAGGGTCAGCGATTGCCTGAGTTCTGATGCGACAGAGACGTCCTTTCTACCGCTGCGTAGCTGGCGTCGAGCCCAACGATCTCCCGCAATCAGATTCAGGTTCGAGCAGTGGTCGTGGAGGAATCTGCCATCGAGTTCTGGTATCGCCAGAGTACCTATAAAGACAACCCCCACAAGAGTCAGCGACTTCCTGAGTTCTGATGCGACAGAGACGTACCTTATACCGCCGCGTAGCTGGCGTCGAGTCCAACAGCCTCCCGCAAAGAGCAGCCAAATCCGTCCAGCGGTTGTGGGGTAATCTGCCATCGAGTAAAATATCGCCAGGGCTACTATAAAGATCCTCTTCACAGAAGACAGCGATTTCCTGGGTTTTGATGTGACAGAGACGTACCTTATACCGTTGGAAGGCTGGCGTCAAGCCCAACAACCTCCCGCAAACGGAATCAAAATCCGTCCAGCGGCTGTGGAGATATCTGCCATCGAGTAAAATATCGCCAGCTTGATACCTGATACACCCGGCACAGAAGACAGCGACTTCATGAGCTTTGATGCGACAGAGACGTCCTTTATACCGCCGCGTAGCTGGCGTCGAGCCCCACGTTCTCCCGCAATCGGATTCAGGATCGGAGCAGTGGTCGTGGAGGAATCTGCCATCGAGTTCTGAGATCGCCAGGGTATCTATAAAAACAACTCTCATAAGGGTCAGCGACTTCCTGAGTTTTGATGCTACAGAGACGTTCTTTATACCGCTGTGTAGCTGGTATCGAGCCCAATGGCCTCCCGCAATCAGATCCAGGATCGGAGCAGTGGTTGTGGAGGGATCTGCCATCAAGTTCTGGGATTGCCAACACCCCACCCCATTCAGCCCTGTAACTTCATGAATAATATCCCTCTGGGGATGAATCTTATACCACTGGATAGCTGGCATCGAGCCCAGGAACCTCCAGGTGTCGGATTCAGGATTGATTGTCTGGCTGTGGTGGAGTGTTGCAGCTGTGGCCCGGGAGTGTGGATGTTGAGTGTTGTGATGAAAAGAGTGTTGCGTCGCGTCCAGTTTGAGGCTAAGTGCCGAGAAACCACCAGGCACTATGCTAGACTTGAGAGTATTATGGCTATCACTCGCTTTCAGACTGGAGTGAGCTGGCATTTTCACTCATTCAAAGGGTGTGACACGGACTTGGAGTCTTTAGCGCAAATTTAAGATTAAGGGGATGATGGCTTTCTCACCAGGCGCCAGCACTAACTATATTTTCTTTGCCAAGAAATCCTCCTGGTTCACATCCGGGCTAGTAGAAGACAAAGAAGGCTGAACGGAGAATCAGGGGTAATGGTGAATCCGGATGTGCGATGATGTTGAGGTTTAAGTCAGAATGCATGCGAGGCAGGGTTGCTTGGTTGGATGTGTCCGGACGGAACCCAGTGTAGGCAAGGGTCGCCGGACGCACCTGACGCAACAAGATGTGGCCTATAGGTACAGGACGCACAGGACGCACAGGACGCAGGGTCCAGGCTGGGAGAGTCAGGACGCAGGGTCCAGGCTGGGAGAGTCAGGACGCAACACTACAGGATCTGACGCAGGCCACCTTTTTCCTGATGTAAGATCCATAAGTCTCACCTTTCCCTAAGCCTACTTCCCACCCCCTGTTGTTTGCTCCTTAAGCGATACGTTATAAAACCTGATCAACTACCCGAGCCACATATTCAAGTATAAACCCTGCGATAGCAACAACTAAGACGAGTGGTAACAAGATCGTGTAACCGAAATATGACCGACATGCGCGGACTGTCCTCTAGGGCTGCTATCAAGGCTCAAGGGAGCCGAGAATAACACCTAGCCCCACAAGGGCTATTAACGCCCGCTTCGCCATACCTGCTCAGGACCACTAGGCCTCTGCTCTAGCAGGCTGTCCATGCCTAGCCCGACACCCCCCTGCACCTTGCAGGTCTAGGGGCCAATCAGACTTACCAAGCTCCCTGTCAGATTTCTCTTCACACAGGATATGACCTATAGCTGAGCCCATGGTTGACCTGTCACATTCTCAGCAAATCACACTTACTGGCTTTACCCCTCATGCTATCTAGAGCATCCTGTTTACTGTCGTCTATCTCAAGAACAACAGGCGAGGCGCAATAATTTAATGCTCACGATCAATCTTTCCCCCTTGCCCACGACAATGTTAAACAGGTGCCCAGTCCGCAGACTCCATGACTTGAATATGGCGGTGTCTCTCCTAGGCTTGACCATTTCATGACCAAATATACGAAAATACCAGCAATGAACAACCAGGGTTGAAGGAATAGAACCCTCATGAGAACGTGTCGGTTGGTAATCAGGAGAATTCTGAGGTCTGTTTCACCCTGTCAATAGAAGCCATTACTACCTCTACCGTACTCCCAGACCTGTGACACTCCCCTTTATTTTCCGCTCAACACACTGATGGAAAACGAGTAAAACCCATGAAGCTATCGCAAGATAAGAATCATGGACCCTGAATGGCTGATTCCCCAAAATTGACACGTCACTCGAAGGTTAAATTTCAATCGCTGGGGATGTAAGCACCATGGAGGATGTTCGACAGACTTACACTTAACCCCCGGTACACACCACGAGTGACTCGCCAATCATAAAAGCCAACTCCTCGATTATTTATTTATTTTGGGAGCTACAGAAGCTCGGAGTATTGTGGATTCGAGTTGTGGCTTCTGGGTAGAAGCGAATTGTAATGATTGTCTGAACAGGGGTAACACACCCCCTGCACCTTCCCGGGCAATATGCACCAGGCACGTGCAAAGGCTCGGATAATTGGAGCTTAGGTTAAGGTGCCGGAGCCTTCCCCCCCCCCACTTTTTTCCTCATGACCCACTATGATATGCCATCCATAGCATACCAATACCAGCCTACCCACTATGCCATGCATAGCATACTAAAACCAACCCACCCACCATGCCACGCAGACGATAGCGGAATTCACCCCTTCGCTGGCATTCTCAATCACCAATCAAAACCACCACGACTACGAAAGGGGAAAAAGGGTGGCGAACGATGAAATTCATGAGTTGGTCAATACAGATTCAAGTTGATTGTCCTACTCGGTTCAGATGGGGAAACAGGGGTTTTGGAAAGCACTGCAAGACTAGCGCCGAAGCCCCAGCTGAAAAGGTTCTGTGGGGAAAAGCAAGCATAAGGCAGAAAGGGACCAGATGCCCGAAAAACGGCTCTTGGCCAAGAAGGCGGCTCTTGTGATCCACTGGGCTCAAGAAACCTGTTCCTCCCACTCACCCACACAAGACTACCCCCCCCATGCCCACCACTCTCCAAAGCTCCGAGGTGCCATTGCGCAGTATAAATATTTGAACTGTTTTGGAAATTCCCCCCTCCAAAGAGATAAGTCAACTTGGAATTTTTTCCGCTAAATTCGCAACTCTTCACAAACCTTTACTCCCATTTCTCATCAGCCGCCGCCGTTCCAGCTCAGCATCCAACCCCCCCAGCCCATCCAAGAGCCCCGATCTAAAGAGCTCTAAACACAAAACATGGACAAGACTCAATCGGATTTGGTTGTATGGTATAAACTCGAAACTGAATTCTTTCAGCATCATGTCAGACACACGAAATATATAGCGAAAGCGAAAAGTAGGAACGAAGAAGTGAAGGAGGATTGGAGAAATTGTGGTGAACTTGGGAGAGGAGGTTTCGGGGTTGTCCATAAACAGGTACAGGAAACCACAGGTCACTATCGCGCTGTTAAGACGATTGATAAGAGGCTGCACCCCAAGATCCACTATTCAAGGGAGCTCCTTGTGATGGCCATATTGGCAAAGGTTTGTGTTCTCACCTCCGAAGAAATTCACTCCACCGGTAGTCTACCGCCATAGGGAATACTCCTGTTGTTGTCTAACGGTCGGTTCTTTTAGCGCCCGTCATTATTTGTGGAGTTCGTTGGGTGGTTCGAGGAGCCCGAGACTCTGTATATTGCGATGGAATATCTCGAGGAAGGCGACCTTACCATGCACATCGGTACCCCGTTGTCACAAGAAACCGTCCAAAATATTTCCAAGCAGATACTCGAAGGTCTCCAAGTGATGCATCAACAAGGGATAGCTCATCGGGATCTAAAGCCTGCGGTATGGTCCTCATCGGAAAATATCTCGCTTGGTTATGTCGCGTCGCAGAACACTGACGAATGCATAGAATATTTTGGTAGTTTCCATGTCGCCCGCCTCGGTTAAACTGGGAGATTTTGGAGTGTCGAAGTGGATCCCGGCCGAAGCTACCACAACTTTTCACACCCAGGTGTCGACTCAAGTGTACAGCGCTCCCGAGGTCCAGGGCTTAGACTCCAATAGCGAAACCTCGAACTACACGAATTCTGTTGACATTTGGTCGCTCGGATGTGTGATATATGAGCTGCTTGTTGGGACAAGGCTATTCCTCTCGGAGGCTCAAGTATCCCGTTACTACTTCGGGAAAAGACCCTTCCCCGAAGATAAACTAAAATCGTTATTGCCCCCAACAGACGATGTCGGAATTTCGATACTAAAGTCCATGCTCATGATACGACCCGAGGATCGCCCTACCGCGACTGCTGCGCTGAGGCATTCGTGGCTTGCTGGCCTCAAAAGTGGTAATGAAGATAGTGGAGACTGTCGAGACACGATGACAAAAAGTCGGGACGAGAGCATCCTTAGTGTGAAGTGCGAGAGCACACTAGCTACCAATTACAGACAGAAGGAAGGAAGAAGCGAAAGAAACCCGATCACACAGGGTAACACAAAGTGTATCCCACGCTATGCGACCTTAGCGGCTACCGCAGGATCGAAAATGTGTGGTGACAACGCTACCGGCCCCAGAGCCTCAATTGGCACTTGTGCGGCGATACCATCAGATCCAACCTCCACCGAGAGCTCCACGGTCCAGGAAGGAGGCCGGGGGTCGGGATTGATACTTCATCACCTTCAATCCCCTCATCCTGAGGGGCCCAATGAGCTGAGAAAATCCCTTATCGGCAATATTCCACAAACACTTTCCCAAAGTAGCACCCCGAAAATAAGCCCCACCCACATAAAAATTATTGCTGACAAGAACTGGGTGATGATTCCTAGACCCCGCACAGCCTATCCCCCAACCCCTAACCCATACCGAGGATATAGTCTCCGACCAACCACATGGACAAACAGCCCCGCGCGACACACTCCAATGCCATAACATGCCCCACGGATACCAGCACCCAGCCTCCTCCAGAGGAGAGATTGCGGAAACCATAATAGCACATCCGTCAATTCACTGCAAAATCCTAACACCCGGCGAAACACTAATTCTAATTGGAACCCTAACCCTGGCGGGAATCTTATTGTTCGCTGGAATCCCAACCAGAATGCTAAAGGTGGCCGGAATTCTAACCGGAATCTTACTAGCTAAAATCCCAACCCTAGTAAGAACCTTCACCAGAATCCTAACGGAGAACGGAATCCCTGGATTGGAGGAAATCAAAACCTCGAACGAAGCAGGGCACCAAGCTCGGGCCGGCTTCGAACCGTCAGACGCCGGAACCCGAAGTAGAATCCCAATGCCGGCCGGAAACCTAACCCAAGAAATAAATATCTCGGACGGAATCGACCAACCTCGGACAAAACTCGAACTATTAGCGGTCGGAACCTGACCGGACTAGGGAGGGATATCGGGGGTGGAAATGGAAGATGTATAGGAAGCCGGAGCAAAAGATCGCGCATAAGGGGCAGAAGATCACAAAGTTGGACAAAAATCTTGGCTAGGTCCCCAGGTAGGTACTCATGAATTCGTCGTTGCAGCGACCCTTGTATTCGAGGTAGTATCGAATTCAGGCACATGACTGCAGGAAGAGTTCCCTGGGCAATGAGATTTTAGAAGTTTGGTTGGGATTGCAGCGCTCATGTTGAGAAGGGGTTTTCAAGATTTCGGCGATGGAAGCTATATTTCTACGCGAGGGGACAGGATTTGGAGGAAGGTTTGTGGGTGGATCGACATTGGCGGGGTGTGTTAAAAAATTATTAGTCAAATCTAAGTGGTTACTTCATCACCTGTGAACTTGAATTTTGCTATGGTGTACTTGCCCCTGAAGTGGAAGGCAGCTTGCATAGTGGCACTATCGATACCCGTGATTCCAATATTAGGATGCTTGAATATTGCGACTATCATACCGTCCAATACCTGGAGTCCTGCTGTCGAGAAAGTTATTGAGAACCGGGAGTAGAGTATGAAAGCGTGATTATTTGCCCATTCCCCCAGACGACCCAGCGAATGTCTCAACGCATAATACCTCAAGAACCAGCCGGAATGATTAAACTTCGCGCTAGGACGTTAGAGTTGCCTTTGCCGGTAAGTTCCGGCACTTTTTTTATTTTCCTTTTGTTTTAAGCTAGGACTCATGCGGTCGGTTTCCGAGGAGCCTTCACCACCCTACCCCCGAGAGCAAATTTCCGACGTCTTGACGCGAGGTTCAATTATTCAAGTTCTTACTGTATACACATTACAGTGTTCGATATTCCAACAGACCACAGCCTATTGCACCGAATATACCACCAGACGTAGTGCTCTTATTAATTAGTCATATCGTGTCTAGCAAGCAAGATGAGGTGCAAAAGAGCTCGTCACCCCCGGTATGATACTAAATATCTTGATGGCAACGAACCAATACCTTGATACATACCATATTTTTCTCGTGGCACGGATCGGAGGTTGGAAGCGCCTCTGGGGGGAGAAAGGCATAGGATAAAGGAAGAAAGAAACTTTGCGAAAAATTCTAATCGTAGCGAGAAAAGGAAAAAAGAGATATTTTGGCTAGGGAGCCAACCACTTGGATTATCTGTGATCACGGCTTGCGAAGGTAAGCCATGGCCTAGCGCTAATGTGTGCTACCGGGGGTCTAATAAATCGTCCTGGATATATGCAGCCAGTGGACATAAATAAGTATTGGTGATTGCGGGATACGGAGATATGTCTGTGTACCCAGCAGGTATTAAGCAAAATGGTGAGAATGGTATTGCAATAGTCGAGAAAATAGAAGAATTAAACATAAGATACTCCATTATGTAGAGCAGCACATTTAGTACCATGTATTACCGATAAGTTATGTGTGATTTTCATCAGAGGGGGGGGCGCTCCATTACTTTCGCTCAGCCTTGGTTGACTAAGCACTCACCAAGCCTTATCAATGAGTGGTGACAGTTGCGATTCTATGTGATGGAACGTTGCAACAACAAATGTTCGGTTACCCTCACTAAGGGACAATACCTTCCCGTCGGCAAGAGCTGTGGAAACGGCTGGAAAAAAACTTTAGACAGAGAAATGAGAAGTGGAACTTGAAACGACTTCTAACCTCCCAACGTCACGAGCTCAAATGCTGGTAACGAATCCCCGAACCATCCACATATACCGCACCGGTACCTGAGCCCCCCCTAGCCACTGCTATTTTCAAGAATAGTCTGTCGGAATGTCGCAGCACCAGACTGTCCTGGATGGCCAAAATCCAAGGGATCTTTCCGGGACAGCGAATTATCAGGGACAGCACATTAGGTTCTGGTGCAAAACAATTTAGAGCTCACGGAATTTCATCGGGGATGGAGGGTTTTTCGCGAGAGTGAGGTCCGAGAGACTGAGATGTGGCTGTGCTGTTGCGCCTCACTATCCCTGATCGCTCTGAACCTGATACCCCGCTGAGCCGGACAAAACCTCTGAGGCTCCGGAGAGCCATACAATTTCACTCGTTGAGCCGGGAAAAGGAAAGTTTCGGATTCATATTATACCGATATTCTCGGAAATGCCGCCCATGTCTCTACCGAAAGTTCATCTGCTAAGCCCGATCCCCCCATAACTGTGAGAAAAACAATACCGAAATGGGAAGAAATCTAGGGCCAGAAATCCAGGCTGTGAGCGAAAGAGAAAAAAATTCCAAGAGAGGGAGGTGCAAGGAGAGACTGTACAAACCGACCGGAAGGACAATTGACACACGGGAGGAAACCTGATCTGTATATAGAGTAGACTACCGGAAATAATTCTAGATATTAGTGGAGGTTACCTTTTGTTCATTTGATACCTCTAATGCCTACAACAAAGTCCGAGGTTCTCTACTTTTCTTTCATGCTCTCTAGTACCCAGGAGACCCCATTGTTCAGTAGTTCAGGTTCTCCGCTGTCACGGGTGAAACCGGTGAAATTTGGCCATCGGGGACAGCGAGGGTATCGAGGTTCGACTTGATAGATACTCTCTATTCGGCGGCCCAGGGAACAACAATCGAAGACGGCCGAAAATTCATAACTCACTACAACCGAATTCAACCAATTTAGCTGAATTAGGATGCCACCCCGACATACTTCCCACTTTACTACCACCAGGCGAGCCGGCTCCCGGACTGTATGGGGGGGGTGGCCCGAGTGCTTTGCCAAGAAAATACTGCCCATCTCCAAACACTAAGGGATTGTCAACCACCAGTCTAATGAGAATAATGGCAACATTGGGTGATAGAGCAGGCGGTTCTCTAAGTTACACATTAACAAAGTGAAAATAGAAATATCTCAAGTTTTCATGGAGATATTGGGATTTAAAGTTTTCGTAGGCTCAGGGGGTGTCTTACGTAGGTCAGTCGCTATTAGCTTCCTTGGCTGGGGGGGTTGGTTGACATCTGCCAGGCTGCTAACTTAGAGAAGTCTACGCTGGGGAGGTTAACCTACTATTGATGAGCCAGAAGGAACGTCCGTCCGTTCCGGGTACTGACCCCTATCACGAGACGTATCCCTCCTACAGTACTTGGGCAAGGGCGAAAATATCAGAAAAAATAACTCCCTTGTTCCCCGAGATGTGCACGTGACCGGCAGAAATAGTTTCCCGATTTTTTCGTCCCCACTCGAGTATCCATCTAAACTCTTCCCGCTCTGGTATCGTATTACATCTGAAGCTGCCTGAGTATTGCGCTCTAACAAAACTAACCGTACTTAGGAATGCACGAAAGTGATTACCGTGGCGCGGTTTGGCACAAGGTGATAGGACTAGTCTGGCGTTGCCCACATCCAACCGGCCCTGTCACTTTTTGGCCAAACTGCGCCACAAAATGTGAATCCCTTTTTTTGCACCCCCGAGTACATCAACTAAAAACTGGAAAAACTCCGGCCATGACAACAGCACTCCTCCACCAACCCCACTATTATTAAAATCAAAGAAAAGACATAAAATATAAATACATAGTAGAATACATAATAGGAATCTATATTTGATCTAGAGGAATATCTTTATATGGTGTTGAAAATGCGGGGTTGTGGGTGGGGTTGGGTCGCCATGGAGCCTTTGTGTACTCAGAAATTCATAAAGTACGAGTGAATATTGTGGGTGTACAGTACAACTGGTCTTTTCGCGTTTATAATACCATACATTTTTTCTCCCCACCTGTTGTTGGCTTTTGTTTGGATGGAGGAAATTTTTGTAGATGGGCTATTGGCCCGCGCCGTTTAGGATACTGGCCGGCTGGGTTTCCTTATCGGGAGGTGTTGGGCGGTCGCTTGTGAGTGGGGACATTAGATGCGGTAGGGGGGGGGTAGGAAGAAAAATGTTGCTAGGGCGGGGAGGGGAATGGTTCCCTCCCTGCCGGCGAATTGAGCAGTGGGGAAGCTATGGTTGGGCAGATGGAGCGAGAAGTGGTGGGCCGCCAAGATAGCACATACTCTTAGGCTGTATGATACTTGTACGACAAAGTACGGTAGGATCCAGTTTTAGGAGTTTTGGTGTGAGGGCTCACATGGATCATACAGCACAGGCGGTAGCGATTCAGAACGTTTGAGTGTGGGAGCGGGAAAAAATGGAAATGGAAATCAATAAACCAGGGGGTGGGTGTGTGGGAGCCGGAGGGGAGGGGGGAATGGATAAATCGATAAACCAAAGTATGGATGTGTGGGAGCCGGGAAAAAGAATGAAGAATAAAAAGGTGAGTGGGTGGGAACCGGGAAAAAAAAGAAAGAGGGATCTGTAAATCAATAAATCAAAAGATCGATGTGTGGGAGCTGGAAAAAAAGGAAAGGGTGGTCTCGAAATAAATAAATCAAAAGATGGATGGGTGGGAACCGGGGAAAAAAAAAGAAAGGGAAATCTCGCAATAAAAAGGTAGAGGTGTGGGGGCTCTTTGGGTCCTGTCGTGTTACGGTGTTACCTCTTCCGGATGAGTTAGTAGAATCATAGTGAGTTGATTGGAAGCATGAACAACATATTGTTCGTTTTTTGCTTGTTAGGTACTGTACACCGACACAATCGCCCCAGCTTTGAGCAGGAGGGACGGGAGTGCCGCTACAAGGGAGTCAATCTTGGCTGACGAAAGGTTTAAAGTCAAGTATATTATTATGATAGTTTCTTTTTTTTTTTGAGGCGTTTCTCCAGCGCTTTCAATCCGGTAGCTTGAGTAGAGGGATATGTACAATTGTAAGCATTGCGAGCGCCCGCCCGTCACGAGAGAGATAAGTTAACTTACCACTTTTCCCTCTGATACTAGATTCGCAGCTCTTGTCTTGGTTGGGAGACATCGATTGTCATCTTCTCACTAGTTGCTATCAATCCGGTCTTTCATTTGCAGTATTAAGTTATTTCGTAGTAAGTTCTGGATTCGGAGAGACACAAAGGGGACATGGTTGAGGCTCAATCCGATTGGACCCCATGACATAGATTCGAAACTGAATTCTTTCAGGATCTTACCAGACAGACAGGATATGTGGAGA
>Ga0307510_10007895_pt1 | contig 12678 bp, 18 predicted proteins | sample 12_EM_MG_FD_207224 | JGI IMG/M metagenome (GOLD analysis project Ga0307510, IMG submission 207224) | Populus trichocarpa ectomycorrhiza microbial communities from riparian zone in the Pacific Northwest, United States - 12_EM | ecosystem: Host-associated > Plants > Roots > Unclassified | place... | reverse complement strand
TGAGTGTTCCCCTGGCAGTCATGATGGCAACACTCGTGTACGCCGGGTCTGCTCAGGTAGCGGTGGTCCCCCTGATCGCTGCGAGCGCGCCCATGTGGGTCATCTGGGCGACCGCGGGTTGCGTCAGTCTGCGCTTTCTCGTCTACAGCTACTACTACCGTCCATACTTCATGCACCTACCGCGATCCCGTCGGATCGCGCTGAGCTACTTCATGGGCGACACCGGTTTTGCGATGTTCGTGCGCAAGTTTCCCGAGCCGCGCGATGGTGCTGCGCAGCAGTCCTATTTCATAGGCTCGTCCGTACTCACCTACTCGACCTGGCAGGTAGCGATCGTGACCGGCATCGTTGCCGGAAACATTGTTCCCCAGGCTTGGGGCTTGGGGTTTGCGGGAACCATGGCACTCCTCGCGTTGGCGTGCGGCCAAGCACGCAGTCCTTCCACCGGCGTGGCCGCCTTGGTAGCGGCATGTGCCGCCGTATTGACTTACCAACTGCCTCTGCGCCTGAACATCGTCGTCGCCATTGCAGCCGCCGTCGGTGTGGGAATCCTCGCGAAGCGCTTGCCTGGCGCACGAAAGCAGCCTACCGAATGACGTCCCTGGATATCTTCTTCACCACGTTGGGCATGGCCTGCATCACCCTCGTGTTCCGTGCCTTCTTCCTCATTCCCAAGCAAGACCTGCCCATGCCGCAGTGGCTTCGAGACGGGCTGAGTTATGCCCCCGTCGCGGCCCTGGCGGCTGTCGTCGCGCCGGAGATTGTCATGACACAGGGGCAGTTGATCGACACCTGGCGCGACCCGCGGATATTTGGAGCACTGGCCGGTCTGGCAGTCTATTTCTGGCGTCACAACCTGTTCGCCACCATTGCTTGCGGCACCGGCGTGATGCTTGGACTCCGCTTTGGATTGGGCTGGTAGCAGAAATGTGAGCGGAACCTAACGCGGCATCAACATTCGGAGGGTGTGGCCGGGAAACGCAATACCTAGGCGTGCCGTTTGAGCCCGGCCCGTCACGCGCTCGGTGGGTCGAGAGAACAGCACGAAGAGCGCAGCAGACTTGCCGCGTGCGGGAGCCTTCAAAACACCTCGTCGCGGCTCGATCGCGCCCAGAGGTTCAGACCACCGTCCTTCGCATGCTCGTCGATCTGTGCCAGTTCGTCCGCGTCGAAGTCGAGGCGGGCGAGCGCAGCGACGTTGTCGTGCAACTGCTCGGGACGGCTCGCGCCGATCAGCGCCGACGTCACGCGCGAGTCCCGCAGCACCCATGCCAGCGCCATCTGTGCGAGCGTCTGGCCGCGAGCCTGCGCGAGCGCGTTCAGCGCCTTCACGCGCGCGATGTTTTGCTCCGACAAATGCTCGGCCTTGAACGATCCGCCGCCTGGTTGGCGCATGCGCGCGTCTGCTGGCACGCCATTCAGGTACTTGTCGGTCAACAGCCCCTGTGCGAGCGCGCTGAAGGCGATGCAGCCGGTGCCCTCGTCGGCGAGTGTCTGGAGCAAGCCATCTTCGATCCAGCGATTGAGAAGACTGTACGAGGGCTGGTGGATCAACAACGGCACACCCTGCCCGCGCAGCAGAGCCGCGATCTCGGCCGTCTTTCCCGGCGAATACGACGAGACGCCGACGTACAGCGCCTTGCCGGACTTCACCGCGGTGGCGAGGGCCGAGGCGGTTTCCTCGAGCGGCGTCTCGCCGTCGAAGCGGTGCGAATAGAAGACGTCGACGTAGTCCAGACCCATGCGTTGCAGGCTCTGATCCAGGCTCGCCAGCACGTACTTGCGCGACCCGCCGCCCTGCCCGTACGGTCCGGGCCACATGTCGTAGCCCGCCTTGGTCGAAATGATCAGTTCGTCCCGGTAGGCGCGGAAGTCCTCCTGGAGCAGGCGCCCGAAGTTGCGCTCTGCGGCGCCATACGGCGGCCCGTAGTTGTTTGCGAGGTCGAAATGCGTGATGCCGAGGTCGAACGCGGTGCGCAGCATCGCGCGCTGTCGATCGATGGGCACCGTATCGCCAAAGTTGTGCCACAGGCCGAGCGACAGCAACGGCAGCTTCAGGCCACTGCGACCACAACGGCGGTACTGCATCCCTTCGTAGCGGGCGGAACGGGCGGTGTAGGTCATGTTCGCAGGACTCAGATTCGAAGCATCGAAGTTTGCCGCAGATTCCCCAGTCGGCGCCGAAGCAGCCCGATCGTCGGCCAGCGCATACTGCCTGAATGATGCAGTCTCCGACTCCGCTCGTTCATCGCCCTGCGCCTGGAGTCCTGGCCACCTCGCTCGACAGCGTGCAAGCGTTCCCTCGGCATGCGCACGACACCTATGGGATCGGCCGAATCCGGCGCGGAGCCCAACGCTCATGGAGCGCCGCCGGGTGGGTGGAGGCGGGGCCCGGCGATCTCGTCATGGTCAACCCGGGCGAGGTGCACGACGGCCAACCGATCGGCGGGGAGGCGCGCAGTTGGCAGATGCTCTATCTCGCGCCAACACTGGTGGAGAAGGCGGCCTCGGAGATGATGGTTGTGGGGCGTACGCTCCCCCTTTGGCGACCGGTTGCGCGCGACGCAGCGTTGGCAAGCGCGTTCGAACGGTTGCACCGACGCTTGCTTGCGAAGGCCGGAAGGTTGGCTTGCGACGAGGCGCAGGTCGTCTTGCTGGCAACGCTGTTTGCGCGCCACGCGACGCTCGCTCCGACTCGGGTAGGCACGCCCAGCGTCGCGCGCGCCCGGCAACGCCTGGACGACGACCCCTCGAACGATCCCGGCCTGACCGCGCTTGCCGCCGAGGCGGGCGTCAGCCGGTTCCAGATGCTGCGTGCGTTCGCACGCGAGTTGAACATGACGCCGCATGCCTACCTGGTACAGCGCCGCTTGGCGACAGCGCGCTCGCTGCTGGACGCAGGCACATCGATCGCCGATGCGGCGGCCGCAGCGGGCTTTTCGGATCAGGCTCACCTGACGCGACTGTTTAGACGCAGCCTCGGCTACACACCGGCAGCGTACGCACGCTCCCGAAGTTGAGCCAGTCAGGGTCACGCGCAATTTCGTTCAAGACTGCGTCGCTCGGCGTCCGCACCATGCGGGTCATGAACGCCACCGCATCCTCTATCCCCTCCCCTCGCCGCCTGCCCGGCGGCGTCTTGCTCACGCTGGCCATGATGACGGTGGGCAGTACCGTTGTCGCGAGCCGAATCATCGCCGCCGGCCTCCCGCCATTCACGGCCGCTGCGCTGCGCTTCGCAATCGCGTTGCCGGTGTTCCTGGCTTTGATGCGCTGGCGAGGGGAGTCGTTGCCGCGCCCGCCGCGACATGACATGGTGTTGATCTCGTTGCAGGCACTCTGCGGCAGCGTAGGCTACGCCGTGCTGCTAACGGCAGGTTTACGTACAACCTCCGCAGCGAATGCCGGCGTGATCACGGGATGCCTGCCCGCAGTGGCAGCGCTCATGGGCACGCTGGTGTTGCGTGAAAACCTGGGAATGCGCATGGCGATCGCGATCACGCTCGCGTGTGTCGGCGTCATCGCCGTGGTAGTCGGGCCCGGGCAAGCCGAAGCGACGATGCCGCCGAGCATCACCGGCAATCTACTCGTGCTCACGGCAGTAGTCTGCGAGGCTGTGTTTCTGCTATTGAACAAGCAGCTCCATGTACCGTTGTCGCCACTGACGCAGTCCACCTTGATGACCGCCTTGGGCTTCGCGATGACACTGGTGCCTGCCTTGGCGGAGCGAGCGTGGGCCGCGCCAGTCGACGCCGCAGCGCTGTTGAGCGTCCTGTACTACGCACTCGTCCCTACGGTGGGTGGATACCTGCTTTGGTACGCAGGTTCTGAACGAGTTGGAGCCGGGCACGCAGCCCTGTATACGGCGGTTCTTCCGCTCTCAGCACTCGTTCTCGCTGCTGCAGTGCTTCATGAGCCGATCAGCGCGCGCCAGTCCATCGGCGGGTTCTGCGTCCTCGCGGCGATCGCAGTCGGTGCACTGCCGCGTCAACGTGTACATCAATGACCGGCTTAGCTACCTTTTTAGCTTGAACGCAGACAGAAGCTTGGCCAGAATTCAACATGCTGATTCAAGAACGTGGGCTGGCCTTGGTGTGTGAGGTGGGCATCGTCCACTGCTTCGAAGGCAGATCGCCATGTGGCGAGCTGCAGCCCATCGGCACTTCGCGTTGCCCAGATGACCCACGCGGCAACCGTTGTTGCATCGGCGTTTCTGATGTGGTGCATTTACACCTGGTACATCCTGCGGTGGTCGTTTCGCGGCACAATCGCGAGCATGCCAAATCTTGCATCTATCCTTAAATCCGAAATCGCACGCGTCGCCCGCAGGGAAATACGTGCCGAAGTCGAATCCCTGAAGAAGGCCATCAGCACGTACAGATCGGAAATCGCCGCCCTCAAGCGCCGTGCCCAATCGCTGGAACAGGTTCTGAAGCAGGTCCAAAAATCCCAACCCAAACCAAAGCCGATCGAGACTGCGGAAACCGCCAAGACGATGCGGTTCAGCGCCAAGGGCCTGGCCAAGCATCGCCAGCGCCTTGGACTGTCTGCGGACGCCATCGGCACGCTGATCGGCGCCTCCGGTCAGTCGGTCTACAACTGGGAAGACGGCAAGGCTCGTCCTCGAGCATCACACCTGGCAGCGATTGCGGCACTTCGCGGTTTGAGCAAAACCCAGGCGGCCGAGATTCTGGCTTCGCGCAAGGCGGCTGCGTAGCGCGTCGCGTCGCCGCCCAACTTTCAGCTTCTATGGCCAAAATTTTCGGACCATGTGCTTTCGCAGCCGGCGAGTCCGCTGCGGGCGGATCGATACATCGCAGGCCCGACCCGATTGCGCGGGGCCTGCGAGATCTGGCGCTTGGTCCATTGGCCGTGTTCAGGCTGCCCGAATTCTGCGCATTACCGCTTGTCAGTCGCGCGGTCTTTCGGAGCACGACTTCCCTTCTGCCGGCACAGGTTGCACACTGCATCGCATCTTCCATTGAATCAAGGGAACTGCGATGAACGAGAAATCTGCCAGCGTGCACTGGGAAGGCCCCGGCCGGAAGGGTCAAGGCCAGATCAGCACCGAGACAGGTGCGCTGAAGGCCTATCCCTATGGTTTCGCGAGCCGATTCGAAGACGACCGACGGGGTACCAACCCGGAGGAAATTCTGGGCGCGGCGCACGCCGCATGCTTCACGATGGCATTTGCCTTTGCATGCGAAAAAGCCGGCCTGCAGACCACGTCGATCGACACCGAGGCCAAGGTCCGCCTGACCAAGCAGGGCGAAGGCTTCGCCATCGACCGCATTGCATTGACGCTGCAAGCCTCCGTGCCCGGCATTGACGATGCACGCTTCCAGCAGATTGCGGCGGCCGCGAAAGCAGACTGTCCGCTGTCCAAGGCCTTGGCCAGCGTGCCCGAGATCACCTTGCAAGCCACCCTGCGCTGATACGGTTGCACGTGCGGCGACGGCGAGCGCCCGCACACTCCGATCACTGTGTCCACCTCGCGCGACGTCGCGTCGATATGCCGTCCCCGTCCCCGTCAGGGTCGGCGGAATGAAGGGTGTCAACGATCGATGCACGCGGGGAATCACGCGTGCCAGCGTTTCTGGAGCGTCAAGCAGAGACGAGCAAACGGCACGTCCAATAGACTCCTATGGCCATTTGCACTGCAAACGCCACGAACCGAAGCGTCACAGCGGGCACCGACACTGAGCTCAAGTGAATGACCGATTGCAGCACCCGAGAGGCAAGGAATACATAGGCAAGTGGGTCCGTGATAGCCGCTTTCCCGCTGACGACCGCAATGACCATGAGGCCGCCAAAGAGGGGCAGCCCCTCTATGCAGTTTGCGTGGGCCCGCGCAATACGCTGCATGAACGGCGACAGGCTGGAGTTTTCAGGGTCGAAGCCGTTTGCCGGGACTCTTCCGAAGAGGACGAGCTTGGTGCGAATGCACTCCATGAGGACAAGCAAGAATAGGGTCCAGCTCACAAACCCGGTCAGGGCGTTCAGGGTTGGGTTCATCGTGACCTCCGATGCGCCCGTCGAGTGACTGGCGACCCTTCAGTGTGCAGTACGGACGGTTATACGCTCGTGATGAACAGCAGCACGTGTCCGAAACAACGCATCGCTTGCCCAATGCTTGTGAGGCTTGTGCCTTGGACCGATAGCCTGAAAGGCCGCTTATCCGAGGGCGACTTGCGGCACCCCTCAACGCCAGTCGACTGCGCCGAACCGATCCTGCCCGAGCAATGTGTAGAAAACGCCGACCGTCACCTGCGACTGGCGCTGCACGCCCGCGCTGGTGTATGTGGTGTCGCGCCGGTTGCCCAGCACCCTGAGGGTCACGGCATGCAGCTTCGTGATGCGATAGGTGAACGACGCATCGGCGCGAACGATGTTGTCGTGACCTCCGTTCGCGGAGGATCCGACACTGCTCACAAAATATTCGCGCGCCGTCAGATCCAGTGAAGCCTTGTCGCCCTCAGTGAGGCGCAGTGACAGCAGAGCCTGTGGTGCGACGCCGTAGTTGTAGTCGCGCTCGCCGACGGCGCCGCGGGTCGTCCCCACCGCCGCGTAGCCGAGGCCCACCATCGCGGTGCCTTGCAGCGAGAGAGACTCCCCCAGCCACCACTGCGCGGTCGACCCCAAAGACAACGCGGTGCTCGAGACGCGAAAGGTCTGCGGTGCAATGTAGTCGTAACTGCCATACAGACCCCAAACACCTCGATAGGACGGGCCAGCCTGGTAGCTTGTTCCCACGAGCAAGCCTGCGTCATGACGTTTTCTATGCCGTTGGCGCTCGACGCGGTGACGCGAAAGTTGAAGTAGTCGAAAGGCCGCGTGTATTCGTAGTTCGGCGTGCCGGGAAGGCCGTAGTCGATCGAAAAATCTGCCTGCGCCTCGTTGCGCTTGAATTCTATGGTCGAACTGCCCGTGTCGCGCTTCACGCTGCCGCTGTAACCCAGCTGGAGGCGGCTGAAATAGGCGGCATCGTGACTCGAGAAAATGTCGCCATGTCCTTCCCCGAACGCGAGGCGGTTGAAGCCGGCTGCGGGGTCGATTGCCGCTGCTGCGGCTTCGCGCCAGAAACGCGGCAGGCCACCACCGTGTTCCAGAACCAGATTGGACATTCGATACAAGGCCTCGCCGAGAAAGGTTCCGCCGATGCCGCTGGCGACCTGGTCATTGCGCGAGGGTCGGGTTTGCTCGCCGGCGATCTCCCACACCGCGCTTCCGGCGAATGCATAGCCGAGCGAGTGCCAGTAGTCCAGCCCTGCCGATCGGGCAAAGCCGTGGTACATCGCGCCCTGATAGGGATGACCGAGCTGGTTGGTCTCGAACGGGTCCCGATCGGTGCCCCAGCCACTGCGCAGGTTGCGCCGGATGCTGGCACTCGTCACGCGGTAGTCGTCACGCTCAGTGCCGAAGTAGCGATTCGCTCGATTGAGCAGGACCTGGAACCCCAGAATCTCCGCGGCCGGGAGGCGGTAGTCCGGCTCGGCGCGCTCTTGGGCGGGGTCGTCGCGCAGTATGCGTGGAGACAATGCTGACGAGCTCGCTGCCGCACTTGGCGCAGGTATCGCCGGTTCGGACGACGCGCCCGCGGCAGCGCCAAGCATGGAAACGGCCAAGCCACCGCAGGCGATGGAGTTCAGAGCTGATAAGGCGCACATGCGGCAGAGTGTTATGACGCGCCGTTCATCGCCCAGTAGGAGCAGGCCGCTGTTTGCTGTAGGTTGACGCAGCGACTTGCGTCAAGCTCCCAGAAGCCTGTGCTAAGCGGTCAAGTCCCATCGAAATGCGCGCCAAGACAACGTCAACGACACCCCCAACCTTGATACAGGCTTGGTCAGTGATGGCGCATCTCCCGCGCATCCGAGGCCGGCAGACTATTCGTGCGCCTCAGCCATCGCGCTCTCCGGAGAGCCCGAATGTTCGAGATGGGAGATGATCGACAAGTCGACGACGCCAAGCGCGAGGTCGTCACCGGTGGCAGGTGGCATGGTCAGGCGCCTCGCCGGCCAGCGGAGTCACGGCCTCAGCGCAACAACCCAATCAATACCCGACTGATGGCGTAGACGACTGCCGCCACCGCGAGGACGCGGGCTGCGGGAAGGAAGCTTGAACGCCCCGCCGGTCCGGTTCCGCGAGGTACAAACCCGGCGCGTGCGAGAAGTGCAAAGACTTCGTCGCTGCCGCCACGACACGAAAAGCTCATCTGCCGGGGATAGTCCGTCCGGTTGTGCACGATGCGCACACCGCCGTCGAACCACGTTGTTCCTCTGCGCTCGACGGATACGACATCGTCAGGTGCGAACGAGTAGGTCCGGAAGCACCGAACGAACAGCCGGTCTCCGTCAATGCCAAGGAGATCGGCCCCTCCCCGCCTTCCGAAGCCGACTCTGACCTCACCGTTCAGGCTGAGGCGCGTCATCAAACGAAGAAGATCAGCACCATCAATCCGGCCATGCCGAACGGTATGAGGCTAAAGAGGCGCAACTGACGCGCCTTCTCGGGCTGCTTCTGCGCCTGGATGAGCGCGAGAGTTCCGGCACAGATGCCGGTGATGACGGAGATCGTAGCGAGCATGGCGGTCCTTTCGACGGGGGGCTTGCGCAAAATCGGGCTCTTCGGGCCCCTCCTCAATACGAACGATGTCCAGGGCTCGGAATGGACATCTGACAGGCAAGGCCCCGATAGATTTACGTCGACCAATCGCGGAATTGCGGTCGTGGCCCGCACTCACGACGCCAAGACGCCGCAGATCTCGAAGCGGCGCAGCCCGTCGGCGGTGGCGGTGTCAGGCGCTCGTTCGCGGAAGATGCTCAGGCGGCGAACCGCGCCGATGTAGCCGGCCTGGGTTCGTGGCTGCAGCTTGCGCATGCGCATGTCGTCGAGCATGCGCTGACGCAGCGCGGAGACGGTCGGAGTTCGGAATTCCACGGTTGTGCTCCGGTCGAAGAACGAGGCGGATTGCCTCGCTCGACAACAGTGGCACGACTGCCCTCCAGAGCAACCGACTACGCAACGACGAAGCGTTGCCGCGCGAGCGGCTTAGTCCTGTGGCCGATTCAGGACTCAGCGTCGCGGACGCCGCGTGCTTGGCGAAGGCACAACGCCCGCGCCTTGAGCGCGAACCGTTGACGCGCCGACGGGCGGGCGACCCGCAACGGCGAGATGCCCGCGCTTGGCTCACCTGACTACGTCAGGTGTCCACGCATGCGCCTGGAAGGCTTCTTCCAAGGCAGGTCGAGCGACAGTGGCCACGTAGTTGGTGATCGTCGAAGCGGCGACGACAAGGATCACCTCGAGCACCTGAGGCTGCGTGAAACCAGCGCCCAGGAACGAGTCAAGGTCGGTCTGCGTGGCATGACCTCGGGTTTCGATCAGGCGCTTGGCAAGGCCCGAGAGAGCTGCGTGCTTTGGATCAGCTGGCTGCGTCCCATGTCTGATGGCCTGAACGTCCTGCGCGGACACGCCGTTCTTCAGTGCCAGGAAGGTGTGAAACGCCACTGGCCAGGTGCTGCGGTTAGTCACCGCGTTGGTCAGCAGAAGGACTTGGATTTGTGCCTCGTCGAGGCTGCCGGAGTGGGCATTCTTGAAGACCGAGAAAAACCCGGCGAGCAGGGTTGGCGAAGCGGCGAGAGCACCTGCAATGTTCGGCACGAAACCGAACGTCTGCTTGAGCTCTCGCAGCACTGGCTTGGACTTCTCGGGGGCGTTGTCGAGGTCATAGATTGGGAAAGACATGTTGATCTCCGTCTGAAAGCTAGCCAACCAACACGGTGCGCGTTGGATCTTTGGCGTGCGCCAAGACTAGGAGCCGCGACCGCTCGCTTCAATTACATGGGAGGTAATCGACTCAGGCGCTCCGATCGGTACGATGCAAGTCATGCCTCGACCCGCACTCCCCCCGCGACCTTCACCAGATCAAGGTCTGGGCGCCATGCTTCGCCGGTGGCGCAGTTTGCGTGGCCGTAGCCAACTGGACCTGTCAGGCGACGCCGGCATCTCGCAGCGGCACATCAGCTTTATCGAGAGCGGGAGAAGTTTGCCCAGCAGGGCCACGCTCATGACGCTGGCCAGGTCTCTCGACATCCCCATGCGTGAGCGAAACGCCCTGCTCCTTGCCGCAGGCTATGCGCCCACGTATTCCGAAGCACGGTGGGACGCGGACGAGATGCGCAGCGTGACTCGAGCTCTGGATCGGATGCTCGTCCAGCACGAACCCTACCCAGCGCTTGTCCTCGACCGTTACTGGAACGTCCTGACGACAAACGACAGCGCACCTCGCTTCTTCGGTCACTTCGTCGACCTCGACAGATTCTCGAAGCCCAGAAATCTCCTGCACCTGATCTTCGATCCCAACGGCTTGCGGCCGTCGATCGCGTCTTGGGAGTTGGCGGCACAGGCGCTCTTGCAACGCGTTCATACAGAGTCGGTGGGACGGGTGCTTGACGATCCGACGCGTGAGCTCATCGAGAGCCTGCTGGCCTTCCCGGACGTTCCTCATGCCTGGCCGCCGGAACCGGCGCGAGGCGCGAAGGCATCGCTGCCCGTAATCCCGATCACATTCATATGGCGGGGAGGTCTGCTGAACTACTTTTCAATGGTGGCCACCGTTGGAACGCCGGCGACGGTGGCGACGCAAGAGCTCCGGCTGGAGTGCATGTTCCCCGCTGACGACACCACCGAGGTGACCCACCTCGCTCACTTCAAGTGACCGCGCTTCCGCGCGTCGGCATCAGAGCCGTTGTAAATCCCGATCGACCGTGGTCTGGCTTTTCAGGCTGGCCTCCCGGTCAATCCATTCCTTTGCGCCGTCGATCGCGCGTTGGATGGCCATCTCCTCGGTGGCAAGGGGCTCGAAGTCTAGAAAGCGTTGCTGAAGGGTGCGGTCGCCGTCGAGCGCCATGATGGCCACCCGCGATTCGAACTGGTCCTCCGACGTCGTTGGCATCGGCGCAATGTAGTAGCCGCGGTACAGGAGCTTGGGGCGCATGACGCAAGGATTGTCGCGAAACCCATGCGGTCGAGGAACGGACGAATTCACGTTTTCGGCCGATAGTCGCACTCGGAGTGCAACGAGCGGTCTCAGCAGTCCTGCGGCTTGACCAGAGCCGGGGCGTTTCTGCGTCCGCGCGACCTGGCGACTGATATCCCGGTTGCCACCATCTTGGAATTACAACGAGTCTTTCTGCAACGCCGCTGATTCATCCAGGATCCTTCGCAACGGGCTGCCAAGAATTGGCTGGTCCGAGGGTCGCGTTCGACAAGCAGTCATCTGTTCGCTAAGCGTCGCCTTGGCGCGGTGGAAGTACCGCGCTACCGAAGCCGCCGAGCAAAGACGATGCTCGACCGCCAGACATCCGACAAGCGCTCGCGCTCGTGCGGCCGCAGCGGTTGACGCGTCGTGGAGAAGCAGCGGGCTTGCGAGGTGGATCTTCGCGGCACACCAGATCGACAGCAGCGCCAGCGCACCGTCAACCCCATATGTGCCCCCAGCGGCGATCAGCGCCGCGGCTGGGCCCTCCACAGCCCTTGCCATCGAGGGACGCGGCCCCACACTCCCCGTTGCCAGTTCCAATCCCCGCGTGAGTTCCCAAGCGCGCCATTCCTGCTCGGAGGGGCGGTGACGCACCCAGCGCCGCAGCGCCGCTCGTCCTTCGGGAACCCCTTCCCCGAATAGATCCATGTACGGCCGGGCATTGAACCCCTTGCCCGGCGAGTAGCCGGCCGCGGTGCGCAGACCTCCATTCGGATAGTAGACGGGCGTCGAACAGAGCCCCAGCATCACGGGCCGCCACGCGAGCATCCGCAGTTCATCGCGCAAGGCGTCGATGGATCGGATCGGTTGCGCTCGATAAGGTCCAGCCAGGACCGGACTTCGAACCGGTTGCTCCTCCCGTACCCATCGCGACAGCACGTTGCCGAACGCCCGTGCCACGCCACTGACGGTCTCGCCAGCAGAGATCTGGGTCACCGCGTGAATCTCCTTGGGCAACAGCACGAAGTCGATGAGCACACGCCCCTCATGCGCATGGGCCCCGATCAGGCGACCTCGGATCCGCTCAGCGAGCGGCACCCGCGAACGCGCATAGGTGAAGAAGTCCCTCCCCACCGCGGCCTGCCAACACAGACTCCAGGCGACTGGCCCCGGTTCTCTGTCGAGCGAGATGAATGCGCGCATCACCCATTGACGAACCGCGCGGCACTTCACTCACCCCCAGTTTGACAATAAGGCGACCATCGTTCGGTGACACGGCGCGACCGATGCGAACCGCGAAGCCTCGCGCCGAACGTCTAAGACGTCATTGCCTTTCGCGATGGCGCGCCCGATCGACGCCCACGCCGCCCGGCCGATGGCTCGTCGCGAAAGCGGGAGACCGAACGCGCGTTGGAACCCGACCGCAACAGTGGACCCTGCGGCCCAAGAGGAATAGCTTGCAACTGCCCGACGCCGCTTCTGGCTCAGGGCTGTCTCAAACCTCAACTGAAGGAGTTGGTGATGAACGAAACGTCTCAAACCGGTACGGAACTGCAGATCGTCGAATTGGGCGACGCCAAGGTGCTCACGATGGGTGTGCACCTGCCGAACCTCCACGAAGAGGATCCCCAAATCCCGGGTCAGTACGCCTGACGCCGAGCGAAGTGCGCGCGCTGTCGAGAGGCAGCGCGCGCACT
>Ga0307510_10007893_pt1 | contig 12680 bp, 6 predicted proteins | sample 12_EM_MG_FD_207224 | JGI IMG/M metagenome (GOLD analysis project Ga0307510, IMG submission 207224) | Populus trichocarpa ectomycorrhiza microbial communities from riparian zone in the Pacific Northwest, United States - 12_EM | ecosystem: Host-associated > Plants > Roots > Unclassified | place... | reverse complement strand
TTTTTTTTTTTCTTTTTTTTTTTTTTTAATTTTGTTTTTTTTTTTGGGGGGGGGGGGGGGGGGGCCCCCAGGAATTGAGCCGGGGGCCCTGTAATGAACACTAAACAATATATATGTTAGGTATATGGGAAAGGCGTAGCTTTTCCACCTATTTTTGTGTGCTCTGGGGTTACCCTAATAGTACCTTCACCCTGTGAAGCTAACACCCCCCTCTGGCCCTGACGTTGGGACGGCGTGACGACACCAGACGGCGTCGTAGTTGCCTCCTAACAGCGAAGGACACTATCATTGGAATCTATCTCATAACACCATATACATCGCGGCTGTCCATCCAATCGGATGCTGTTCACAGGATATATGAGAGGGGACCCTTGGTGAGCTTATACAAGTATCCCGGGTGAAATCGGTTGATGTCGCATAAGGTTACAGACATAGCAGTACAGCACAGGAAACTATGTCACTAAAGTGACAGGACATGTTCGTCGTTTCTGCTCTGGAATGAAATGAGAGTATGACCGCACCCACACCAATGGTACATTACCATTTAGGACTATTCGGTAAGAAAGGACTATGAGAGAATTGTACCACTGGTATGATCCCGATTCATTGTCTGACCAAAGCCTATATGTAAGAAGAAGAGTGATGTCAGCTACTGCGATAAGTCCGATTACGAGGTTGGCCACTTCGTTCGATCGATAACATCAGCAAAACTGTGGTCTGCGACAGATACCGTAGTGTTGCATCCTAACTTGGACTCTGCGTCCTGTGCGTTCTGTGCGTCCTGTGTGTCCTGTGCCTCCTGTGCGTCCTGTGCGTCCTGCGCATCCTGTGCGTCCTGTGCGTCCTGTACATCCTGTGCGTCCTATGCGTCCTGTGCGTCCTGTGCGTCCTGTGCGTCCTGTGCGTCCTGAACCTGTGCACCACATCTGGTTCCGTCTGGTGCGTTCAGAGACCCTTGCCTACACTGGGTTCTGTCCGGACACATACAACTAAGCAACCCTGCCTCCCATGCATCCTGACTTAAACCTCAACACCATCACCCATCAGAATTCACCATTACCCCTGATTCTTCTTTCACCCTTCTTTGTCTGCTAGCCCGGATGTGAGCAAGGAGTATTTCTTGGTAAAGAAAATATAGTTAGTGCTCACGCCTTGTGAGAAAGCCATCATACTTTTAATCTTAAATTTGGGCTAAAGACCCCTAGTCACACTGGCTCTGGTATTCAGAGTTCTATTTTCAAAACATCATCTTTGAATGAGCGAAAATGCCAGCTCACTCCAGTCTGAAAGCGAGTAATAGCCATAATACTCTCAAGTCTAGCACAGTTCCTGGTGGTTTCTCGGCACTTAGCCTCAAACTGGACACGACGCTACAAACTCTTTTCATTACAATATACAACATCCACACTCCCGGGCCACAGCTGCAACACTCCACCACAGCCAGACAATCAATCCTGAATCTGACACCTGGAGGTTCCTGGGCTCGATGCCAGCTATCCAGTGGTATAAGATTCATCCCCAGAAGGATATTATTCATGAAGTTACAGGGCTGAATGGGGTGGGATGCTAGCTATCACAGAACTTGATGGCAGATTCCTCCACAACCAGTGCTCCAATCTTGGGTCTGATTACGGGAGATTGTTGGGCTCAACGCTGGCTACGCAACCGTATAAAGGACGTCTCTGTGGCATCAAAGCTCAGGAGATTGCTGACCCTTGTGAGAATTGTCTTTTTAGGTACCCTGGGAATTCCCAGAACACGATGACAGATCCCTCCACAACCACAGCTCCGATCCTGAATCTGATTGCGGGAGGTTGTTGGGCTCGACGCCAGCTATGCAACGGTATAAAGGACGTCTCTGTGGCATCAAAGCTCAGGCAGTCGCTGTCCTCTGTAGAGGGGATCTCTATACCACTATCATAGTAGCCCTGGCGATTCTTTACTCGGCGGTGCATTACTCTACAACCGCTAGATGGATCTTGATTCTGTTTGCCGAAGGTTCTTGGGCTTGACGCCAGCTATTCAACGGTATAAGGTACGTCTCTGTCGCATCAAAACCCATGGATCTGCCTGCCCTTCTGAGATTGGTCTTTGGACTAAAGTAATGGAAAGCTCGATAGCTGATAGCTCTACAACCACTTTACCGATTCTGGATCTGATTGCAGGAGATTGTTGGTCTCGACGCCAGCTTCACAATGATATAAGATTCTTCCTCCCGCGAATTTTATTCATGATGTTACAGTACTGAATGGTGTACTGGCGATCCCACAACTTGATGGCTGATTCCTCCACGGCCATTTGTCCGATTCTGGATCCGATTGCGGGAGGTTGTTGGGCTTGGCGCCAGCTACGCGGCGGTATAAGGTACGTCTCTGTCCCATCAAAACACATGAATCCGCCAACCCTTCTGCTACTGGTCTTTCTAAAGGTCCATGAACTCAATGGCAGATTCCACCATAACCGCGTGGCCTATTCTGGATCTGATTGCGGGAGATAGTTGGCCTCGACGCCAGCTTCACAATGGTATAAGATCCTCCCCTCCACGACTTTTATTCATGAAGTTACAGGGTCACAGGTAGGGTTGAGTCCTGTGGAAAGGTTGAGTTCCCGGTAGGTGAGGGGTTGCTTATGAGTATCATGATCAGTCCTGTATATTAGAACAATAGAACACTAGTAGTCATAAATTTAATACACTGAGAGCATGAAATCTATTGTGACCCAGGTCAGGAAAAAGTCAAGGGGGGACCCTTTGCTAATCTCAAGAATATGTGGTCTGTCGTCAGATGGCGTTCTGAGTATTTGGTGCTGAATCTGGTGCATCCTGAGTATTAGGTGCTGCGTCAGGTTGCGTCAGGTGCATTGTGTGGTAGGGCGGTTGTGTCCTTATTCGCGATTGGTGTTCCAGCGCCAGGTGCGTCAGACGCAGAACGCACAGAATGCAAGACAATATTTTTGCTGATGGATGCGGATACTGTCTAGTATGCAGACAAGTTTCAGTTCCTTCTGATGGAAGAAGGATTGTGAACTCTTACTGGGACTGGTGCCACACCAGAGAAATCAAGAGCTCTCCTTTCTGTAAGTCAATGGTGGGGCAATTATATTCATGGTAAAACAGTGTTCGCACTATGAGAAATGTTCGCAATACTTAGTAGGTACTTAGTTAGTATGGTAGATACTTGTAGGCCATGCACTCTATCAAGGTGAAATATAAATATCAAAGTGCCTCTCAAGCTTTACTGAAATCATAACGCTACAGAGAAGAGACCTTAACAATATATAATAAGTTATTACTAGAAAAATCTTTATTACTATTTTATGCACGTTTATATTGAGCCTTCCTAGACACATCTCCATCTACGATAAAGTACCCCGGTCTTACCCATGTCGCTTAGTTTTAGTGATCTGGTACCACCTAACAATATGGAATTTTGATCTGACTAGTTTCAAATATGAAGAATCTAGTGCTGAAGGCTTTGGAGTTGCCCCTCTAGGAGCTGCTCACAGTATCTCACATGATTCTTGAGAATTGGTAACAGTTTTGGTAGTTATTTCTGCAATGGGGAAGATTGGTGTACCTCTCCTCATTTATAAGGGAATTTACCTTATAGAAGCCTGATTTCCAAATCAAAAAAATGATAGTTAACTGTCTTAACCTCCAAAAAAGTATTTATTAATAGAAATATCTTCTATAAGTAGTTTCATGATTACTTTCCCTACGCACCTGATCACTGGTTGTCAATTCCTTCCCTTGACAGTTATTCCTCATTTACATCAGATAAATTTCTGCAAGAAACACTGAAGCAAAAGGTTATTCCTCTATTTCACCTCTCCCATATGACCAATATCCTCCAGCCCCTCAATTGCTCTTGCTTTAGTGTTACAAAATAATATTTTCAGTCTGAAAATTCACAGGCATTTGCTGAAGGATTTGAAATGTCAAGTCAAAGAGCTCACTTTTTAAGATAGATATAGCTATCCGGTAGAAGGCCTTTTCAGAATACATTATCAAAGGTGGCTGAAAGTGAGCTGGTATCTATCCTTGTAATAAACAGCTTGGTATTAGTAAATTTTGTTAGCAAATTGTAACGACCCTACAGATAGGTAGCTACAGTGGACTAGATTCAAGCCCATATGATATACCAAGAGGTAATCAGATTGAGGATAGAACATTATATGTAGTATACTATTGGTAGGCATGAGTTCGTACAAGTGTCTACAAAGTGACTTGGTAATATAGTGTTAAACAGGGTAACCCAGGTAGGTCAAAGTTAACCTTCCAGGCAGGATAACCTTCGGAGAGCATGTTCGTGTAAAGTTAAGAACACATAGTAAACATTGCACAGGTCTCTGGGGCAACATTATATGTATGAGCCTGGACCTATTATGGGGTAGTTAACACGGTAGGATTCAGGACTAACTAGGCCGAGGATATTTGAAACAACAGATTATAAGTCAGGAAAGCTCAAGAAGAATTGTTCGATAAAGTAATAGAAGAATATCGTAATAACTTATAATATTGTTAAAGTCTCTTATTTGTTGCTTGATGATGTTCTCAACCATCGGGGCGAGCCCTACTATTTATACTAATGTTCACGCTACTTTGACTTATCTAGTAAAGAAGTATCTTTCTAGAAATTCAGTTTGTGAGAAAAAAGTGCAAACATTGTTTGACCCTGAATCTTGCCCAGCTTGACCCAGAGAATGTCCCGACTGCTATTTCTTCTGAGGGTGTCCCCACTCCACCAGTAGTCAGTCTTCGATCTCTTCGTCCTGATAAACTATAATAAAATATGTAGTCTAAATGCCTACATACTAATAGTATCATGAAAATCAAGTGATCAAGTCCGATATTCATCTATCAATGCATGATGCGTATGCATTAGTAAGAGTAGAGAACTGGTTCTCTAATCATCGTTTCAATCAGTTAGCCTTATCTTGAAACGTAAACTCTTTGTAGTTCTTGAGTAGTCTCCCAGATGCCTCCGGGAAGTCCCTACTCAGGAAGCTTGGGTTCGGATATATGCTCTCCCCAATGGTGGCATATACCTCGCCCATAATTATGCAGGCTATTCCAGCTACAGTAATAGCACCCCCGAAGGCAATAAAGATATGAAGAAGTGAAGATACCCTACCTTGGAAATATGATCACCCTACCTTGGGGACCCAGTTACCCTACTGAGGAACCCCAGTTACCCTACCTTCACTGACAAAGTAGTCTGTGGACTTAGAGAAAAGTTATCCCACTATAGTGCCGGACATCTAAAACCAACCCTCCTGTTCACTTTTTGTGGATTTGAACTGGGTTGTTTCTGCAATAAAAAGTGAATTCCTTGGCATTCCTTGGCATTCCAGACATGGAATATCACTCATATTGCCTATCTAGGTAATTTCTTGGCTGTTCACTTTATTTTCCTCTCATACAAAAATGATTACAACTGTTCATCTAGTATATGCCCTCACCTTGCTCTTAATGAATAAAACAGATCCATAGCACTATTCTCACCTTTTTTCTCCTCATTTCTATACTTTTATTTTCTTCATTACATCAATCCTGTATTGTTGTCGTTCAAGTCTTGTTCGCTTCCTTTGTTGTTGCCATGAGGGTTGGTTTCATGCGTCCGACACCATATAGTGGGGCTCTTAAATGTTCATCGGGCCGCTTCATATGGCACGAAATGGTCTACTGCTGGAGCAGGAGTGGTCTGAACCTCCTGTAACTTTGAGGGGATACTAGTATTCCTAACACCCCCCTCCGGCCCGAGCATTGGTACAGCGTAACAGCACTGTACAACTGTGTAGTTGTGTGCTGCCTAGTAAGGTGAGATGGGTAGGAGTGCTTCCACAATATTATATAAGTTATGGTCGTCCAAACAACCAGAAGCTATTTGCAGCTTCTATGAAGGGTGTGAGGGTGACCGCCTTCTGGGGCGCCACCTACGGGAATACTTTGACCTTCGGGTAGCGGTATGGTTAACTGTAGAGGGCTTGGGGCTGACCGGGGAAGCAGCAAGGTCTCTAGGACAACCACCTCAATGCCAGTCTCAGGCTATCCTGTGAACAGTAGCATTACCAGGGGTTATTAGTAGACTCTAGAGGTGTGAGTCTTGTCACGATTTAAGAGGGTTCCGCATGGTTGGCTGTGGGTAGCGCCCATGCAGTCAAGTAGCAGGAGATTTCTGATCAAGGGAGCATGTAGTTAGGTTTAGAAGCTGAGTATAGTCAAGTAAATTTGCCGATAGACTGTGTAGATTGTATAGACGAAACCACTACTGGGCCAGTGAGTCCCAATGGGTATTATCTTTACAGTGGGCATGTTAATCAGCCAGTAACATGCTGCCAATAGGAAAGTGTTTTTGCTCATGCAGATGGAGCTGGAGAGACATCACCGGAAACACTTCCTATTTGTGGAGATAGTTAATATCCAAGCGGTACGATTGCCTCCTAGTATTAGCTCACTTTAGGCAGGTGAGTTGGACAGCCCTAAGCTGATCGGGGTGCTCACGAAAGGTCAGAATGGTTGACAGGTGCCCTCTAGCTTTACATTATTCTACTTGACGGAAGCGAGAGACTCCCTATTCTGACAACCAACAATCCTCGAGAGTACCTATTGAGTGAAGCTTTCAGGCTTAACGATATTAAGTTTTACCACTTGATTCTACTTTGAATTATCTTTATCTTTATTTTGATTCTGCCTTACTTCTACTTTGAGTTTTCGGTACGGTCGCAATCTTAGGATCTGTCTTCCTACAGAGTGTCCCTGTTATACAAATACCCTTGCCCTTTGATACACTTTCTGATCAGCAGGGAGAGGAGGAAGTAAGAACCAAGCAAGTTGCAGATGAGGATATTGCTACTCCAGTGATTGCTGATCCTCCTTGGAGGACTGTTTGGGTGTTTTGATTATCTGGAAATACCCAAATAGCGATGGCTATATGCAAGCCGTACTATGATCACTCTAAGGAGCCAGAGGCATGACTTGCGATTCTAGATACTCAGCTTCAATCCACAAGAAATGAACTAGTTGAACCTAAGGAAAAGCAGTCTATAAAGGGAACTCATATTTCTCAAAACAATAACAATGTCTGCTACTTTCTTCCTGAGGTGCAGAACGATGAGAGCCATCCCCTTGCAGCTCATCCTGAAGAGGCTAGGGACTATGAGAGTGCATGAGCCCACATATTCCTCTTTTTTTTTTGATGAAATTTTTCCTTTTCTACAAATCATCACTTCTCCTCTTGACATTTTTTAAAACAAGCATGTTGGAGTGGAGAAAAATGAAAATTTAGAGAGCGTGCAGAGCTAAGGACAGGGCTGAAAATGTGGTGGCATTGCTACTGTAGTAACTGGGGTATCATAGCTCGTAAAAGCCTATGGTTCATGTGAACCAAGACCTGCACGAGGCTGAAAAAAAGTGTTACGTGGCTAAGCCGCTTTGAATATTAGGGCTTCTCTATATAGGTCCAAAAATATGGAAAAAATGTCTCCATTTTAAGGGCTAGAACAAGGTTCAAATATGTGAACATGTTATATATAATATTATAGGAAATTATAATTAATTATATAGCCTAAAATAATATACAATATTAACTGAAAAGATAATATTACCCTTGGTGGTAGGTTTAATATTCTCAAAACATATAGGCTGTAGGTTTTGTAATATATTTTGCACACACTTGGATAAAAGCTTGGCATAAAAACCAATTACTAATCCAAATTGTGCCCTATCTTGGCAGTCAATCATGGCTGTGTGTAACACATTTTCCTCTTCGCCACCAAAAATGCCTAAGTTCAAACGATTATACCTCATCATACAGCTGGTCCAGAAACTTAAAAAAACCTCTACATTGTTGAGAAAGATAAGGAGAATAATGTAGAGGTTTTTTTGAGTCACCTGGGTAACTTGTTCTGGTGGAATAATCGTTTAAAAATAGCTAGATTCCTAGTGCAGGTCTCGGTCCGCACGAACCATATATTGGATTACTGATATGCTTTAACCCTAACCTTCAAGCGAGCAAACAAATAACTAGCTGGGTCATCCGGGTCTCCCCTCACCTGCAACTTCTATCATCGTGATATTACCGGTATTATTTCAGCTACAGTATCTGCAGTAACTTCTAGCCCCGCTAACCAGCAGCTATGTCCAGCAGTAAATCCTTAACTCCCCTCCTACCCCCTTCATACACCCTCCACACACAAACCCTCCTCACGAGCCTTTGGTCAAACTATGGGCACATCTACCGCCTAACCCTCAACCCCATCAAACCCCGCCCCAGCCCCCGATATTCTCAAACATATCCGGCCCCCTCCAGTCACCTCCTCCTGTCCTACCACTGAATCACATCTTCGAAAACTAATATCTTACCGGGTAGAACGCTACTTCTACACCAACCTCTCTCATCCCTTCCTTTCTCCCGACACCACAAAAGTAGCCTCCCGCTATGACGCTGCCGAGGAGCATACACTTTTACTGGAGGACTTGACCAGAGGCTTCCCGCTGCGTGCCCCGCACACGCTCCCGTTAAGCAAGACCCACACCGTGATCCGCTGGCTCGCAGGTTTCCACGCGACCTTCTGGAACCATACGGATATCCCACTGATCCCCCCACCAAGCGAAGTCCGGGAACCAGACACGGCAGAAGGGGTCTAGGCACAGGGTGGGTACTAGTACCTCGCCACTCGCAGCGAGGAATACGCCTCTTTGGAAGATTCTCAGGAGGAGTACACCTGGCTAATCCCGTATGCCTTGCCCGCCGCCGAGAAACTCAAAACCGAGGTTCTCGGAAGAACACTTCTACACGGTGACGTTAAAGGCGCGAACATACTATTTTCTGAAACCGCCCCCCGGCAAGATGCTCAGGGAGAGGTGAAATGTGCCTTGTATGATTTCTAATATGTAGGCTCCGGCCTAGGGGTTGTGGATTTAGCATATTTTCTTGGGACGACGGTGGACGAGAGAGATTTAAGAGGGGATGAGAAGGAGGAGGGGCTGTTGAGGCTTTACTTTGAGGAGGTAGAGAGTGTGCTTAAGGAGAGAGGGGTGGGGATGGGGGGGTATTCATGGGAGGCGCTAGTGCAGCAATGGGAGTGGGCAGTGGTAGATTGGATGAGGTTTATGGCTGGGTGGGGGTGCTGGGGGAATTTGGAATGGGTTGAGAGGAGGGGTAGGGAGATTTGTGCGAGGTGGGGGAGGGAAGGGGGTTTGTGATGTTTTATCCCCTAGTAGAGAGTAAAATTTCTTGAGGGATGTCTAAACTCTCGCAGATAGTCTAACTGTGTAAACTCTGTCGTATTATGGCATCGCTATCCTTAACATCAGGCAAAAGTCAAAGACACAAGGATAAGTATTTGTTTCTGTATCGATATGATACGAAGATACCTAGCTAGCGTAGTGGTTGACACGTTAAGAAACAATTAACACCTGTGCAATTAGCAGGAGCCCAGGCGCTCAGTATCTGCAAGGTGTTACCTTACAAAAGTTGGCCCGCCAAACAGGGCCTTATAGCCTCGGGTCCAATTATTCGAGCTCTTGCGATAGTATACTTGTACTAATATATTAGTATAATTGCTAACAACACATGATGTGAGCTTTGATCCTGAGTAGTTTTGATCCAACAACCAGCGGACCCACTATCCGGGGAGCCATCCGCTGCATTAGCTGTCGAGTTGGTCTGGGCGACTAACTTATCTATTATTATCTGAGCGGGAGCTGAAAAGACACACGAGTGATAGTTTGTGAATAGCTTAGAGCCATCCTACCAGCCAGTGGGAAAGAGCCCAACCTGAGAAATTACCAATCAGAAATCGAGACCCAAACCGCCTAGGAAAAAAAAAAAGGTCACGCAATTGCATACATGGCGTGTAGTAAACGCTGCCAGAATTCTCGTATTGTGCCAGAAATCACCTCCCAATGTACCCTACTCACTCAAGGCGAATGAAGATTTTTTAGACAGGGTGTCAGAAGCTATATCGGAATTGGCGAGTACTGCTGCGTCACTGTTAAGTCACCTGACGACTAACTTAATGGCTTGTTCCTAACCAAGAGGCGGATATCCATTCACCCTCAAGGTTACCATCGCAGCAGATGCGCCGGAAGTTCAAGTGAACCCCGGGGCATTTGGACTGGGGCGGGGGAGACAAGCTCGCGTTTTTTGGGTGTTGGGGCTTACTAAAAATGTGGACCTACTTTTGCCCCCCCCCCCCGGTACACCGTCTTGTTACGTATACCACTTGCAAGACTTGCTGTTGCTGTGTTGTGTGTGTGATAATGGGCGACGTGGCGCAAAGCTGCCAGTCTACACAGCCTCCAGGTATTTGGTGGGTTAGTTTATGTCTAAGCTTCCCTCAAGGTGCAGAATTTTAAGGGCTGAGGAGAGGAGGGGAGGGGAGTGTCTGGTAGAGATTCTTGTTTGGTTGGGTTGGAGAAGTTGGCTAAGCACTAGGTGGCTGGTTGCCGCTAGCATGGTTGGTAGCTTGGGGCGGTGTTGGGGGTGGGTTTTCTGAAGCAGAGTGATTCCGTAAGATTTCCCATGCGCAAGTCTGATATCAGAGGCTTTGGTTTCCGTACATTTTTGTGAGGTGAACACTAGTTGGAGATAGGATGTATGTGTTTTCACGCTAAAATCGGCGTTGGAAGGAGTTAGTCCACCAGAGCTCGAGCTCAGGTTCGTGGGAGATCATTTTTGGGAGGACTCTCACCAAGCGCTAAATTCAATGTCCAAGACCTCACGTAGAGCCGAGCCGTCATAGTTCTCATAATTCTGCTGGATAAACACATCGCCTTTGCTTCGGGTGGGTGTTGTATACTGGCATTTGGCTCAACACGAAGAGCTTACCTTGAATGGGTTCTGAGCAGAGTGAAGATGCGTATATTGTTCTTGCAAATGTTTGCTCTTATCACAAGATCTCTCTCCAGGGGTTCTGGCCTGCACCCTTCCTGTCTACAATCTAGAGCCCTTTCTCTTTCCTGCGCTTGGTATTTCTTTCCCGCAATAGCTCGCCCAGTTCCGCTCCCGAACCCTTTGCCATTCACCCCACTTTCTACTCTTCGACGGTGACTGCGATTCCCCCTATAGCTTCTGTTCGAGCTGCTAGTGCCACCTTTCGGACCCTATAGTTCATTAAAAGCCTATGTTTCAATACTAGTGGTCACTAGCTCTCACTCGATTGCCCCAGAAATGTGGCTATGGTAATGTAACGGTCACCAGCCGAGGTAACGGTAACGGGCAGTCAGAGGATTGGCTATTTGGTAAAGGCTTATTCAGGATAAAAGGCGGTCGACAACAAGAAAGGAATGGCTAACTGTTTATGAACAAAAATGATAGAGGTATTCCCAGCTCACCTCCCACACCTACTATCCTCGTACCCTCTCTGACGAAACAAAATACAAAGGCCGGTGGAGGAACAGAGAGGAGAAGAGCTATAACATCCACGGGTCCACCGGCGCTGGCTAAGTCCTGGCTTCCGAGTGGAGTAAGGCTGGTACGGAGCACTTGAGAGGATAGAGAAACTTTTTATCGGAAACACTGGCGACGGTGTGAGGGGCGAGGGCGGTGAAGGTCCCCCTCTCCACATCTAGACGCATTACATTATAGACTAAGCATCAGAAATTCTATCATATTATACAGTGCCCTGTGAGTTATGATAGGTATCCTTGCGCGAGCATACACACAAGCCCCAGGCGGCAAGCTACGTTTGTAAGTTGGTTGTCGGAATTTTAGGAGGGGCATATGAATCAGATAATGTACCCAACGGCAAGTTGAAACACACGGTGGCACGAAAAGCACATATAGAGTATCGCTCGGTGTCCATTATTAACATGTATTCTTATTAGCCTCAGCCCCGATACCAATATGCACTTATCCTCCTCTTCCCTAGCTCTTCCCCCTCTCAAGCGCTTGGTAGGCGGGGACGTAACTCTTGTCCTTTTGGGCCTGATTTGAGATGCTGAGTGCAAGTTCGATGAGCTGTTCTGTTGCAAAGTGGCTGGTTATAGACATTTTTAGGAAACAGAGCGCTTATAAAAACGATTGATACATTTCATCTACTGGAGTAATGGCTTTAATTTAAATAGATATCTACACGATGCAAGTTACCTCAGGGTGCGGCACTTGTTGGTTGAGATACTCAAAACCCGGTTTATGCTCCTCACTAGTGCAAGTTACTAGTAACCAGTTGTTTCGTGTCTCCGTGTGTTTCGACCCGCCGTGGGGTACGTTAACTGTTCTTTTTCGGTTGAAGCCAGTTGCCTTTCCCCTGGCAAACATACGCTGCCACACTCCCCAGTTTCGGGGACTTTCGCAAGGGTTGGACTAACATAGATTGAAGATCCAGCAGCTATGTTATCATACATTCTAAGGCCAAACTTCCAAATAATCCCTTTGTGGTGTGTTGGTTCTGCACCACGGTGTTGGCAAAAATGGACTTCTCCCACTAAACCAAATGTACCAATCTTTGTGGGAGCTAATTTGCATGAAAACCGCCCCTACTTGTCAACCTATCTGCCTATTATCCTGCTAGAAGGTGCTTGGGGCTCCTAGCGTCCTCTGTCGGAAGTATTACTTCAATGTGAGGTGCAGCGCACATATGTTCGGCCAATGGCCAGGCGACTTGGAATGTGGTGTACGGGGAAGTAACTAGAGTCATATTGATGTATGTTGATACTGCGGATTGTTATAAAGTAC
>Ga0307510_10007892_pt1 | contig 12680 bp, 9 predicted proteins | sample 12_EM_MG_FD_207224 | JGI IMG/M metagenome (GOLD analysis project Ga0307510, IMG submission 207224) | Populus trichocarpa ectomycorrhiza microbial communities from riparian zone in the Pacific Northwest, United States - 12_EM | ecosystem: Host-associated > Plants > Roots > Unclassified | place... | reverse complement strand
AGATATATTAGTTGTGTCAAGTTTTAATTTTTTTTATTTGTACATGTTAACTTAAAAAAAATAATAATTTTTTTTTGTTAGATTTCATTAAATTTATGCTTACATGATGTAACAAGAAAATAATTTTTTAACATATATTTAGTGATGAAAATCTTTGTAGCTAAAAAGAGTTCACTAATTTAATCACAAAAGGAGTTTTTGTTACATTTCCCTTACATTGTGTTTTGTAAAATTTATATTAAAATGTCATATTTATACATTTATGGCGTTGGAAAAACTTATTTATTGATCATTCTAGTATTAATTAAACCCACTTCTACAAAATATTAATCCTTACCTTGCACAAATAATCCATTAAATTTTATAATCCTCATGTTTAAACATTAAAATAAAAATAACAAATATAATGTGTGTGTGTGTAAAACTACATAAGATTAAAATCCTACAAAATCTAGGTAGCGATGATAATTGTATTAATAACATGAACATAGATCATTCAAAGGTTGTCATGTCATAAACGACGCATATTATCTTCATAAATTAATGATAGAACCATTTTTTATTTTTCTTTTAAAATTATTCTTAGTTCTTCATTTAAAGAAAGCTAAGTATTAAGCAAATTCACTCTTCATTATATAATAAACCTAATTAATTTGTCCATAATAAACAAAAAAAATTATTCAATATGTAACCAATGTAAGTTATGATAAATTAGTTTAAAAAATTAAGAACCATTACAATTAATGCATAAATATTATATTGATAGTTTAATATTGTTAATTTCTAAGATAAGTTTCAATTAAGACACATTGTCTCAATCATAAATGAAACTTAATAAAAATTTATTTCACTTATTTTAACATTTCATCAACTTATAATTTAAACTTTGACTCAACCCAAACTATATGTGATCAACTAATAAACATGCACTCTGTCTTAAATGCATATTGATGAGGGTGATTGCTTATACATCAAGATAGTTAAAGCTTCACGAAGTCAATTACCTAGTGCATGATCTCAAGTTAGCCATTGTGGTTTTTGCTTTAAGAATATGGAGGCAATATCTATATGGTTTCAAGTCCAAATTTTTATGAATCACAAGAGTTTGAGATACTTGATGACATAGAAGGACTTGAACATGCAACAAAGACGGTTGGTGAAATTGATTAAAGATTATGATTGTATGATCGAATAACATCCTAAAAGAGCAAATGTTATGGTAGATTCTTGGCTAATTTCAATTTGCCCCCTGAAGTTATGACATTTAGCAATTAGACCCTTATTCATGGAAAATCTCTTTTTTTTTAAAATTTTTTTTGCCCCTGGATTAATTGCAATTGGACCCCTGGATTTTAGCGCCATTTACAAAACAATCCTTGATTTCTGAATTATTCAATTCAATCCTTAATTGATTCTTCAACTTTTAATTCTTTCAAAATTACCCTGGAAAAATCAATTAAACTCCCTACAGTACCGTCGCCATTTCACCTTGATCATTGGACTCTAATTTCTTGCAATTTTGCCTCGAATCAGCGTCAAACTTTGGTATTTCTTCAATTAAGCCTTTAATTTCATTAATTAAACTAATTTCAAGTTCAATTAAGTCCCCAAATATATCAATTCTTCAATTAAGTTTCATTTATTAAACCAATTCAAGGTTTAATTAAGTCCCTAAACTTAACAATTCTTTCAATTTCTACCAAAATTGACTTTCAAATTTATAGTTTCATCCTTATTAGTCTTTAAACTTTCAATTTGTGTTGTCTTAAACCAATTCTCAAATTATTTTTCATTAATTCATTTTTATCAGTTATTTTTATTATTTATTATTTTTTTGAAAATTCAAAAAATAAATTATGACAATTTTATTTTATCCCTCATTAACTAAACTAGGGATGGTCATAGATACCCGTGAATTGGATTATATATCAAATGATATCAACTAAACTATCTTAATATCTATACCCTACTCATTTTTTATTGGATAAAAAATTTAGATATTTATAAAATATTCATTGGGTTTCGGGTATCCATATGAGTATTCATCTGACTATTATTTATTCAACAAAAAATAAAATAATTAATATGTATATTTGAAGTGTATATATATATATATATATATATATAGAGTTAGGTTTAAGTAGATTTCAAGTTAGGTTTTATAAAATTCATATCGTATCTAGTATCCAATAGAATAATCCAAATAAACTCACCTATTTAAATTAGGTTGGGTCTGTATTAATCAAGTTAACATTAAATTGTAATCCCTTAACTAACTAAACAAGTACAAAAGACTTCTATTTTATACTGTGAAACCCAACTATATTTCCTATTTCTTTTTCATCCCTTCTATCGTAATTTTCTTTGACTTTTTTTATTTATTAACGGTAACGAAACACAACAATAAAAATTATTGCGAAAGATATGGATAATTATTATGATAACTATGAAAGAGTAAATTTGCCATGCACTAAGTTCCTAGTGTCATCTCATAAAAGACTTTGTCTGCCACATAAGCTGTTGTGAGTGTCGTTTATTTACACTTGTCAACCAATCGCTGCCATGGACTCTTGGGGGTAGGTGAGAGCTTGGGCTTTGATGGGAACTGCATGAGCCAAAGGGTTTGGTTTCTTGAATGTGAGATGGGCATGCTTTGATTCCCTACTTCCCTTCCTACTCACCTCATCTTCAATTTGCCAGCTTAGCTACCAGTCTCTCACCACTACTTTCACCAAACTTTCTCTGCTCCTATATTTATTACACTTTGCTCGACTGGCTCTCTCCTCGTACACGCATACACACCGGTCGATTAACACCATCCAGAATTGGGATTGGTTGAGTATACATTCTGAGCGTTAGATACATATATCACACAAAGAAACTCCCTTTCATCTCAAGAAACATGATGTCCGTGGCCACGGTTGAGCCCCCGAAACCGGAACTCTCCCCCCCACAAAACCAAAACGCACCATCCTCTCATGAAACTGATCATATTTTCAGATCAAAACTACCAGATATAACCATCTCGAACCACCTCCCTCTGCACGCATACTGCTTTGAAAACCTCTCTGATTTCTCAGATAGGCCATGCTTGATTTCAGGTTCCACGGGAAAAACCTACTCTTTTGCCGAAACTCACCTAATATCTCGAAAGGTCGCTGCTGGGTTATCCAATTTGGGCATCAAGAAAGGCGATGTAATCATGACCCTGCTCCAAAACTGCCCAGAATTCGTCTTCTCCTTCATGGGTGCTTCCATGATTGGTGCAGTCACCACCACTGTGAACCCTTTCTACACTCCAGGTGAAATATTCAAGCAATTCTCTGCTTCTCGTGCGAAACTGATTATCACCCAGTCTCAACATGTGAACAAGCTAAGAGATAGTGATTGCCATGAAAACAACCAAAAACCGGAGGAAGATTTCATAGTAATCACCATTGATGACCCACCAGAGAACTGTCTACATTTCAATGTGCTTGTTGAGGCTAACGAGAGTGAAATGCCAACAGTTTCAATCCATCCGGATGATCCTGTGGCATTACCATTCTCTTCAGGGACAACAGGGCTCCCAAAAGGAGTGATACTGACTCACAAGAGCTTGATAACAAGTGTGGCTCAACAAGTTGATGGAGAGATCCCAAATTTATACTTGAAACAAGATGATGTCGTTTTATGCGTTTTACCTTTGTTTCACATCTTTTCATTGAACAGCGTGTTGTTATGCTCGTTGAGAGCCGGTTCTGCTGTACTGTTAATGCAAAAGTTTGAGATCGGATCACTGCTAGAGCTCATTCAGAAACACAATGTTTCGGTTGCGGCTGTGGTGCCACCACTGGTGCTGGCGTTGGCCAAGAACCCAATGGTGGCGAACTTCGACTTGAGTTCGATCAGGGTAGTCCTCTCAGGGGCTGCGCCACTGGGGAAGGAGCTCGAGGAGGCCCTCAGGAGCAGGGTTCCACAGGCCATCCTGGGACAGGTTAGCGTTAGTTACCTTGCCACTAATTAATTAATAAAAGTTTTCATGAACATATATACATGACATGCGTAATAGTGAGGGTGGTGTGTGCGTTTTCGTTTTGCTAAATATATATATGGGAAAGGTAGAAGAGAATCACTATTTTTGTGTGTTGGACAAATCTTACGATACTTGAGCTGTTTTAGGCTCCATTTACTCTGATTCATAGTTTGTTTATTTTTTATTTTTTTAAGAAATTTTATTTTAAAAATATATTAAAATCATTTTTAATTTTTTTAACTATTAACACATCAAAATTATTAAAAAAAATAATCACAAATTAACATATCGATTTAATTTTCAAAATTCTATATTAATAAAAAACAAAAACTATTGTATTCACGAAATCTGACTGTTGAAATAAAATTAAAAGAAAATAAAATAAAACTTAATGAAAATGGATGTACGATCGATGTTGTAGATGAAAGCAACGTCAGATATATACTTAAATCGAATTAAAAATAAAATTAAGGTTAAGAACGAATTTCTTATGGTACTATATTTAGGTAGACATATCACACAGTACTATTGAAAAATAAATATTTACATGTAATAAAAAGAACATATAAATATTTGAATAACCAATAATTTAACAAGTACTGGTCTCTTGATGATGACCGGAACCGGAGATCTTAGATCCGATATCCGATCCAATGAGGAGTTAAATGTTATTGTATTGCAATTAAAGGCATTGGAGGTGGCAGGATTTGATCCATTAATGAAGCTATCACAGTGGTTAAACATTGTTTTAGAAGCATGCGATAGTGAAAGCTATCTGTGTGGTAGGAAGGCCAAGGATCTATGGATATGGTTGGGAATTATACGCACGAGTCTGGTCGGGCACGAAATGCAATGGGCACAAGCGACAAACCATTTGCGCCGCCCGTTACGACGACCACCACCTAGCTAGGGCACTCTAGGTGCCCGTTGCTGATGGTGGCATGGATTTAATAATTACGAGACAAATCCTAACTTTATTATATATATCTTTGCTAGTAAGTCATTTTTATTTAAACTAACTGAGATTTACGAACCATAAATATAGACTTTATTAAGGAAATAAAAAATATTAATACAAAGTAAGGAAGGAAACTGTTGATGATGGCTTCGACATGAACAGGGTTATGGGATGACAGAGGCGGGGCCAGTGCTATCAATGTGCTTAGCCTTCTCAAAGCAACCTTTACCCACCAAGTCTGGATCATGTGGAACGGTGGTTAGAAACGCAGAGCTCAAGGTCATTGACCCTGAGACCGGTAGCTCTCTTGGTCGCAACCAACCTGGTGAAATCTGCATCCGTGGATCCCAAATCATGAAAGGTTCGGTAATTTCTCCACACTCAGCTTGATATGCCAAAAACATAATTAATTATATCATTCTTTTGTAGGAGAGGCTATGTCATAGTACCATCTACAGTATATCTATAATCTATTCTCTGCAAAGGGTGCTCCTTGAAAATGTTTTTGTTTTTCTGAGGTTAATCATGCGAGAGTTCCAAAGTTATTATCCCTTACTAGCCTAAGCCCAAACAGGATATTTGAATGACGCGGAAGCCACGGCAAACATCATAGACGTTGAGGGTTGGCTCCACACTGGAGATATAGGTTATGTCGACGACGACGACGAGATTTTCATTGTTGATAGAGTGAAGGAAATCATAAAATTCAAAGGCTTCCAGGCATGTCTGACATTGGACCTATTTCCTTTCATATCTATGCATGTATTGTACCGTACCTCACTGACAATTTAACAAGCATGTTCCATGCTCTATGGTCAGGTGCCGCCAGCGGAGCTTGAGGCTCTCCTTGTAAACCACCCATCAATTGCGGATGCGGCTGTTGTTCCGTAAGTACAATCAAACTCATCATCATATCTGTATCATTTCTCTTAACACCATACTTGTTCAATCGGATTAGGAAAGGAAGGTGTTGTTCTATCATTGTATTTCAAGGCCCCTAAAGCTAGAGAGCTGGTGTTTCTTTTATTTTAATCATGTTTTCTGTCTCAAAGCCGAGATAACTTGTATGGAAACAACAGGCAAAAAGACGAGGTTGCTGGTGAAGTTCCTGTCGCGTTTGTGGTCCGCTCAAATGATCTTGACCTTAATGAAGAGGCTGTAAAAGACTACATTGCAAAGCAGGTGCTCGTGCAACTTCAATATATATATACTAGCTCTTTCAATGTTAAAAAAGATACCTTTTCTAAACAATCCTATTAAGGGTTTCAATGCTTATTAAGAACAACAAAGAAAAAGAAAAGCTTCCACGTCCATTGGAAGCTAAGATCATACATACTCTTACATTTTGTTCTAAACAGGTGGTGTTCTACAAGAAACTGCACAAGGTGTTCTTCGTTCATTCTATTCCCAAATCGGCTTCTGGAAAGATTCTAAGAAAAGACCTCAGAGCCAAGCTTGCCACAGCCACCACCATGTCCTAGATTTCATTACGTTAAATCTGCATTTATTATTTTGTGTTGTGTTTCACTCGTTGTGGAAAGATTCTAAGAAAAGACCTCAGAGCCAAGCTTGCCACAGCCACCACCATGCATGTCCTAGAATTCATTCCGTTAAATCTGCATTTATATTATTTTGTGTTGTCTTCACTCATTGTGCCCCAATAAAATTACTACAAACCCATCATTCTGTTCAATTAAACTGTAAGATTTGCCCCTTGTGATGTGATTTTTTATTTCTAATAACTAAAGTGCTCTTAGCAAGAATTGAGCAAACTTTTTCATATTAATTATAATTAAAAAAAATCAGTATTTTATTATAACAGAAGTTACTATGGACTGTGAGTTATTTTTACTGTGAATTGCATTATTTGACACTGTAGCGAAGTTAATGTAAAATGTGAGTACTTTCACTATAAACTGCATTGTTTGGTGGAGGCATGGTAAGGCTGCGGGCCAGAGACGCCTAATTAAAGGTACACTCCTTAGGACTGCAGACACCTGATGCTTGGTTGCCAAACCTAGATGTTGGGCAGGCACGTCTGGCTGTAGCCACTTGGTGCTGGGGTTGGTTGAGACCATGGTATGCAGACACCTGGTGCAGGGTCTGCCCAGCCTTAGGTGCTCGGGGCGAACCCGCGCGCCTGGCTACAGCCCTAGGGCGAGCGGGTTTGCAGACCCGAGTGCCTAGCCAGCAAACCCGCGCGCTGGGTGTAGACTCGACCGCCGAGGTCTGTTCTGATGACCCTTGGGTTTAGAGGAACGTGTGGTTGGATCAACAGACCCTGCAGAGAAGAAAAATGAAAAACAATATAATAAAAATTATTATTATTATTATTGTTAATGACTTTTTCAAAAAAAAAATATTACTGCAGAAACTTTGGCCAGACAAGTTTAATATTATTATTAATATGGTAAATATTATTATTTGTATTCTAAATATTATTATCTTTATTGTAATTAAAAGTATTGATATTAAGAATAGAAGAAAACTGAAAAACAAAATATAGTAAAAACTATTATTATTATTCTTGTTAATATTTTTTTTAAAAAAATTATTACTGTATAAACTTTGATCACGCAAGTTTAAAATTATTATTAAAATGATGAATATTATTATTTGTATTCTAAATATTGTGATATTTATTTTAATTAAAAGTATTAATTAATTATAATTAATTAGCTCAAATGTCTAACACCTGGCACTAGGGCTGACAAGCCAGGGCGTTGGGGCCGGCCACGCGCACCTGGCCACGACCCTAGGCAGCAGACACCTGGCGCGGGGTCTGCCCAGTCTTGGGCGCTAGGGGCAGAGCCGCGCGCCTGGCTGCAGCCCCAGGGGAGCGTTTCTCTACTATGTTTTTTGACAAGAATTACAGCTGGGGGTATTACCTTCTCTACCAAAAGCTATTGGGGTTGGCTTGATAGCTAGACCCATCGTTGTTGCGTCTGGTAGCCAAGCCAGGCCCAAAACACTTCTAAAAAAAGCTATCAATAGTGTTGATCCAGACCCAAAACACTGCAAAAGAGGAATAGGTATGCCTGCTGATTAGTACTTAAAAGTATTTCAAAACATAAAGAGTCTTTAGATAATCTTCTATTGACTTTTGGGACATATCCTAGTGGCAATGTGCATTGTGTATTTCATGACTTATGACCCCATTTTGATAAAGAACATGCTTGGCATAGTCTTGGGAATCTAACTATAAAAGACCTTGTTTACGAGTTTTTAAGAAAACTGGATGGGAAGCCTATCCTCGACCAATAAAGGGCGTTTAAGCCGTTTTTGGACGTAAAACTAAGGGAAGATGTGAGCCACAATCACAACTACAATTTAATCCTTAGTTTGTAAGAAATTATATCTTTTGGTTTTATTAATAGCATAATATTTGTGTTTTGTTGTTTCTTATATTTGTTTAAGTGTGTTTTAAGTTTGTCAGTAGTTGTTGTTTCAGGTGATGTCTTCTATACTCTATCTTTTTACCTTAAAACATTGAGGACAATGTTTCATTTTGGTTGGGGGGAGAGGGTAGTAGTTGACAAAAAAAAAAGACTAACTAACTATCTTTTGTTGTTATTAAAACCATTTGACAGAACTGTTATTAGGATGACAGAGTAAGGAGGAATTTTATTGAATCTTGAGACGCATCTTAGTAAACATTTTCCAATGGTTATTTGCAATATTCATAACAAGGTCTATCACACACTTCTCATGAAATATTCAGGTTCACAAACTCTCGCATTGTTATCACTTGATTCTGCTCATATACTCATTTAACAAGTATTCTTAAACCTTCATTTTCACACACACACACTTTAACATATGATTGTGGGTTGCACATTGCATTATTATATTATTTATGTTCTTTTATTAAAGGTAAAAACTAAGGGATAGGGATAATATATCATTTGCAAAAAAAAAAAAAAACAAAAACAAATTGATAAATAAAAAAGTAGATAAGTTTGGTTTCGTAGCCTCCTTGATTTAAGCAATTAAGCCCGAAGGAGTGTTTTAACACCTAATACCCTAAAGTCAACTGACTTGGGAGCTATTGGCCCAAAACTTGTTACATAAGTTGAGGAGAAAAGCTTAAGGAAATTAAACATTGCACCATCTACATATTAGTATCTGCAACCTGAGTTACTAAACTCGAATGGGTGTTTCAACACTCAATGCCCTGAGACCAACTAGTCTGGGAGTCATTAGCCTAAAGCTCGCTATATGGGTTAAGGATGCATTGTGTTTTTTTTTTAAAAAAAGAAAACTAATAAAAAAATAGATAATAATAATCCTAACCTAAGGAAGTTAACCTTAGAAAAACATTAGAACAAAATTGTGTTTTCATCCAAGTAAAGCCCCATAACAATGTGTTGATATATTGAGCATAAAAGGAAGGTTTATTAATATCTTGTTTAAGAAGTATGGAGCATATAAATAAATTTAATGAGAGTTTGCTTATTTGGATAGATTAATGGAAGTTGAATGATGAATGCCTTGCCTTTGAATGTCGCAAATTGTTTTAACGCTTTGATTACTAGGGACTAGTAATAAGCTGGTTGGGGGGTGTGATTAGTACTTAAAAGTGTATTTTTATCAAGGTTTTATATCATCATATTGCACTTAAAGTATCATTAAATTCCCTAACTTAAGCATGTTTTATAATAACAAGTCTGATAATATAAGATACCTTTAATTTATGGTAAATGTTTATTTTAAATGCAGACCTATCACATAAATCAAAGGATTGATTGATGAGTTTAACTACTGAAATTCAGAAGACAAAGAGAGGGCTAAGCTTAGAAAAGAGATGGTGGTTCAGTCCAAACTGGAACACCATTCAGTTATTGGATCATACCTGGAGCTGTAAAACTAGGATTTAGGTCTGGTTTATATGTATGGAAAGCTAAGATATAGGCCTAAAACTTTCATTAAGAGTCCAAGATTTAAAAGTGCCATTTTCGAGTTCAAATGGTAGCAATAACAGAGTCGAAATCTATCATGCAACCCATACATTGTTCAGTGTTCAGCCCATATCTCAAGTTCTAGAAATCCAAATGCGTCGATTTTTGTTTTGTTGGAAAGCTGAGACAATTTTCCAGAACTTTCATTAAGACTATATGTTCAAATTCTGATATTAGAAATGATGTTTTGTTCAGACAAGAAGATAAGGATTGTCACCAAGTCAAGATGTGGCCACCCACTCAACAATTAGTCATCAAATCAATAGTTCTGAATTTTGGTCTATAAAAGGAGGTATTTGCCATGCATTTAGGCATCTTGATTTTCAGATCAAGATCATTTCCTTACTTGCTTTCTTTCTTTGTATTTTAATGTTTAAGTTTTATTTCATGTTATATTTTTCTTAATCTCTTGTTTATGCTTTTCATTTCCTTTACTATACTTATGTTCTTATGTTGTTTATTTATGTTTCTCTCTTTCATTATGTTTAGTTAAGTTTATTATGTCAAGGTGAAAATGTTACACTAATGGTGTAAGAATATCCTTAGGTCTCGCAGCATAACCATACCCAAAGCTACTATTATGTGTATTATAAATATTATAAATTTTATTATTATTAATATTAAAAATTGTATTATTTGTCTTATAAATAATATATTTTTTTTATAATTAAAAGTATTAAAATTAAAAATATTATTATTTGTATTATAAATAATATTATTTTTACTATAATTAAAAGTATTAATATAAAAAACAAGTATTATTCGTGTTATAAATATTATTATTTTTATTATAATTAATAGTATTAATATTAAAAATAGTATTATTTATGTTATAAATAATATTATTTTAACTAAAAATAAAATCTTTAATATAAAAAATATTATTATTTTTGGTGTTATCAATAATATTATTTTTACTATAATTAAGAGTATTAATCTAAAAAATATTAATATTTTTCACTTGGGTCCTGCATCAGGACCTAATGCTCTTGGGTCCCGCGGCAGGACCTGTTTCTCTTGGGTCTTGGGTTGTGTTATAAATATATTTTTTATATATAATTCAAAATATTCATATAAAAAATATTATTATTTGTGTTATACATATTATTATTTTTATTATAATTCTAACTATTAATATAAAAAATATTGTAATTTGAGTTATAACTATTCTTAGGTTTCTTAATATAATTATTTGTGTTATAAATATTATTATTTTTCTTATAATTCTAATTATTTATATCAAAGATATTATTATTTGTGTTATAATATTATTATTTTTATTATAATTCAAAGTATTAATATAAAAAATATTATTATTTGTGTTAGAAATATTCTTGGGTTTCTAAATATAATTATTTGTGTTATAAATATTATTATTTTTATTATAATTCTAAATATTCATCTAAAAACTATTATTTGTGTTTGAAATATTGTTGGGTTTCTAAATATAATTATTTTAGTTATAAATATAATTATTTTTCTTATAATTCAAAGTATTCATATTAAATATATCATTATTTTTGTTATAATATTATTATTTTTATTATAATTCAAATATTAATATAAGAAATATTGTTATTTGTGTTATAAATATTCTTGGAATTCTTAATATAATTATTTGTGTTATAAATATTATTACTTTTGGTACAAATATTATTATTTTTATTATAATTCTCTTGGGTGCTAAACCAAATGGTCTTGGGTCCTGTGTCAGGACCCAATTCTATTGATCCGGCATCAGGATCCAATGTTCTTGGGTCCTGCGTCAGGACGCATTTTGTTTGGGTTCATCATCAGGACCCATGTCTCTTGGGTCCTGCGTCAGGACCCAATGCTTTTAGGTCCTGCGGCAGAACTCATTTCTCTTGGGTCTTAACGCAGGACCCATGCGAAATTGGTCCTGATGCAGGAACCATGAGCATTGGGTCCAGAGTCAGAACCTAATGTTATTGGGTCTTGGGTTATGTTATAAATATTATTATTTTTCTTATAATTATGGAATTCTTAATATAATTATTTGTGTTTTAAATATTATTATTTTTATTATAATTCTAAATATTCATCTAAAAAATATTATTATTTGTGTTAGAAATATTCTTAGGTTTCTAAATATAATTATTTGTGTTATAAATATTATTATTTTTATTATAATTCATAGTGTTAATATAAAAAATATTATTATTTTTGTATAAATATTATTATTTTTATTATAATTATAAATATTCATCTAAAAAATATAATTATTTGTGTTAGAGATATTCTTGTGTTTCTAAATATAATTATTTTTGTTATAAATATTTTTATTTTTATTATAATTCAAAGTATTAATAGAAAAATATTATTATTTGTGGTATAAATATTATTTTTTTTATTATAATTCTCTTGGGTGCTGAACCAATTGGCCTTGGATTCTGTGTCAGGATCCATTTCGCTTGGGTCAGTCATCAGGATCCAATGCTCTTGGGTCCTGCATAATGATCCATTTTCCTTGGATCCTCACGCAGGACCCATGCAAAATAGGTCCTGATGTAGGAACCAAGAGCATTAGGTCCAGAGTCAGGACCTAATGGTCTTGGTTCTTGTGTTGTGTTATAATTTTTTTTTTGTATATAATTCAAAATATTCATATAAAAAATATTATTATTTGTGTTATAAATATTATTATTATTATTATAATTATAAGTATTAATATAAAAAATATTATAATTTGTGTTATAAATATTATTATTTTTCTTATAATTCAAAGTAT
>Ga0307510_10007891_pt1 | contig 12681 bp, 11 predicted proteins | sample 12_EM_MG_FD_207224 | JGI IMG/M metagenome (GOLD analysis project Ga0307510, IMG submission 207224) | Populus trichocarpa ectomycorrhiza microbial communities from riparian zone in the Pacific Northwest, United States - 12_EM | ecosystem: Host-associated > Plants > Roots > Unclassified | place... | reverse complement strand
GCGGCGGCGGGCATCGACGCGTGGTGTGGTGTTATGGACCGTGATGCTTGCATGGCTGGTCATGCGGTGTTGCTTTATGGTGCTCGGGTTGGGTCAGGGCCTGGGGGATCAGTAAGGCAGAACCACATCCACAAAGCAAGCACGCACCTTTGCCTACACCGTACTCCACCTTCCCATCCACGTCCAAAAGTCGACGTTCGCCTTGGGGCCCATCGAGAGGGGCAGCACCGTCAGGATTCGAAAAACGAACAAGCAGCCTGAACAGATATGGCACATGGCATGGCTTTTGCCATAATTTGGAGGGTCAGTTTTTTTCATATTGTGGTCGGGGGATGGGCTAACTACCTACCCCCCTATCCGGGAATCCCGGTCCGAGACCCCCTTGATGGCGACCTTGTTTCTGTCCCAAATCGCAATGCTTGCAACATCATGGGCAGCCAATTCGGGAATATTTCAGTACCGCAGACATACATGCGAAGAATAATCAAGAGCGAAGAGGCGGACATAGTCAGGAAGGAAAAAATCTAGCAAAAGGACAATAATAAGGACGTTCCCTCTTTGGGTATGATGCCATAGGTGAAGTGTCGGTGCTTACAAATACGGATGAGAACGCGGCCTTGGGATAGTGAGTGGCGAATCAGATCCGAGCTGTAAGGAAGCAAGCGAGGAACACGGCACTAACCTGACAATTAATTGGACCCGTACCATCCATCAGGACGAAACCAAGAATCATACACGAAAGCGCGGTCACTCTCGCAAGTGAGTAAAGCTATTGATTATCGAATGAGAAGTCAATTTGGGGCTCCCGTGCGCCAATACTCTAGGGAGAACAAAATAACGTGATGAGGATGTCGGTACGGACCCATATCGACCACCGGTAAGGGAGACGCCCGCGAATGACATCCCATTCATATCCAAGGGTAGTGAAAAATTCCCAGCTATGAGCGAGGATTAGGTTTGTGCCATGAGCCGTACTTCGAGAAGATACAAGGGGCTGGTACGGCCTGAAAACCTCACATGTAGAGACCGAAAATCGTGTGCCATACCCTGACAATCATCGCTGGCAAGGAAGGAATTGGTGGGACTCCTAAAGGGTAGACCATAGCTTTGAAAGTGTACGCACCAGAGTCTTGCGCGGCCACATCAGGACCGAATAAGTTAACCATAGTAGAAAGCAAGAAGTCAGTCGGACAGGCAGAGAAGTGGGCTTGTAGTAGGGTTGGTCTTTGAAGCACTGGTGTTTGTTGTTACGCATATATATATCCCTTCCGCAGCAGGCAGTGTCGCATCACGATCACTGTCCTGGTGAGGGGGGGCAGTCACACCCCACAAGTTACGGGAACCGCGCAAAAGGTGTTAACCACCGACTCAGGCATCAAATATCAAGTGACTATTGGCCCTGAGCACGATCAAAGGGGTCCACGGATCGAGGGACTACGTAACTGTAACGGCAATGCTCTGCCTCCGAGTCGGATGCGTAAACGCCTAGGCATTTGCCGAGGAACATCGAGGACTTGCTTCACGGTTTCTGCGGGCCTGCAGGTGTCTGGCAGGATGAAAATACTGCATAAATTGGGCGTGTCCGGTGGGCATTGGATGAAAGAACGGACTCAACGAACGCTGGAACTCGTTATCAGAGTTGCGGGCTAGCCTGTCCTGGCCTCACATCCACCCGTCGTAACTGGGACTGAATATAGTACTGAATGGTGATGTGTGTTGTATTCAAGTCACAGCCTCTAATCCGCGTTCAGGTTAAATGTGATCGCGCAGGCTGTGCACGTCCCGGAAATGACTTGAGCCATGCGGACTCAGCACCGACTTAGGGCGCGTGTCGTATAGCATTTCTTAGGCGCGCCGCGCCACAAGTCCTTTCCTATTCACCCGATTTTGATTTTTTTCACCTGATTGTCGCCCAGGGTCACTACGGTCAGCCGTAAGCCTTTACCGGTACATATCGCCGTCCTCAGTTCTGGCGTTACACGCGTGCGCGGATACCGGGCCTCTTGAGCCTTGGACAGACAACTGCCATGCGCGTTCCGCCGTTCCCTCAAACTAAGAGAGGTATGCCGTAAGAATACGTTGATCCACTCCGTGTTCCATACCTTAATCAATACCCCATTATGGATTACCCCGCAACTTGCCCGGATTGTCTCTCGAGCGGGTGGTTCCACGTGGCGCCAATCCGTATATACCATTCCAAGCCATGATGTAGGAGGAGGGGAAGGGGAAGGAACTTAATGCAGCGCTAATAGTGGTCGCGCTGAAGGAGCTGGCATTTGGCCCGGAGGTTCTTCGATGTTATCTCTGAGCCATGCTAACATCATGGCGACATAGTCATGGCGGCATAAGGGTTACGAATTCGGGCTTGCCCGAGCGTCACCAGTAGCCCACCGCAGTTCAGCGCTTACAAATACAAACACAAATAAATGTATGTCAGACTTGGCCAGACTGACCCATCCCTACTCCAACTTGGAGTATACATTGTACCATCTGATTCCCCGTATGGCTTTTCCACATTTATGGTCCCAAAGAGAGACTCCAAAGAGCCACATGGATCCACACCTGCCTCTCGCTGGTGGTTGCCCCCTAGCATAATCAACTGGTCAGGGGCAGAAGGTGATCAGTCCTAACTAGTTGGTCATGCTAGGGGGCAACCACTGGCGAGAGGCAGTGCAGATCCATGTAGACTGGTCGGACACACAGGTCTGTGCGGAGGATAAGAAGCTGAGGATAAAGGAGAGCAAAGGTGCAGATGGTGGAATGCCAAAATGAGGGTAGGACAAATGAACAACACATGCAGTGTGATGTTGGGACGAGATAATGTGGCGGAATGGTCAGATGGCTTGACATTGCTTGAAAGAACAGACTTAACACAAGATATCTGACTAGCCTGACCCTGGTTCCATGAGCGCACATCGTAACCAAGAGTGAGGGTTAATATACGTTAATAACCAAGCTGATGACTCACGTCGTCCAATCAGCGGCATGTTCCGCATATTAATCAAGACGTCATCCATCGGATGTATATGCAGAGCGGAAAGAAAGATCCAGGCTGCCTCGGAGACTCGAGCTGCGGGAGTAAAACCATAATCCCGGAGGGCACGACGTGAATGAGGTCCCTGGTGGTCAGGGTAGCACATGCGATTCTTTTCCCAGATGTCCAGGTGGTGGCCGAGACTCAGGTCATGCGGGTAATCCCGCAGGGCCGCAGCTACCTGTCCATACCGATTTACGGATCAACCAGCTCGTCTGCGATGTATGGTTCCACTCGTAGGGGGTATGTGATGTAGACTAGTATCGAAATCCATGCGTGCATGGCACTCGAGTCTAGACTATGGATTAGCCCACCAGTGGAAGGCATGACGCTACTGGCGCAATAAGCACGGAGAAACGGAAAGGTCGGACATGTCGGTGGACTCTGGATGGCCTGCCAGAAAAATGCTGAAAGTCGTAGCAAACAAATACATTCAGGGTCAAATATACCTGGGATTTGCAGATGCCCACTCTTCATCGATAGATCGGATGGAAGTGGGGCCATCATTTAAATTCACAGTAACACACACCTGTCGCGGAAAAGGTGACGAGTTAAAGAAATCGCCTGTGGTCACACCCAAGCAGAAGTTTAAAGTGCCAGGGATACGCTGCCTTCGACGGTCTACACGGTTATCGAGGCTAGATCTGTTCGGTTTATCGCGCAGCTTGCTCGTCCATGCTAGTGCACGTGTTATCGGTGTCCGATGCTGCGGACCACTTGCATCGACCGAGCGGAATTGACACGGCGGGAGTTCGCTTGATCTCCGGAGCTGGAAGGTTAATGTTTTGTGAACTCTCATGTGCGCTGAAAATACATAGGTCACGATGAGCGGGAGATGTCAGGACGGGCGGTTGGGGCTGGTTCGCGAAGGGGTACGCACCTGGTAAGTTGCGGATGCATGCTCAAACCCGAATGGGTTATGCCAGTCAAAATAGGTGCGTTTTAGGGACAGAAGTTATCCGCATCACCCCCGCTGCGTGCAAACACCCCAGTGGCGATCAGGAAGGGTCAGGGAGGAAGCCCCCTAGTGGACACGCACCTGTTCGCGACGTCCGTGATTCATTGATTGTGCTTCAAAAGGTCGGGCGTAATTCATTATGCGTTCTTGTAGACTTGAAGCCTTCCTCTAATGCGCTTTTGGCCACTAATCGATACTAATCTCTTGTAAGCCTGGGGCCTGAGTTAGCTCCATGAGGATCAAGCCAAATCCGAGTCGCTGCTGGCCGAAGCCCGGAGAGTGGACTAACGACGCATGCGGTACTGATGGAGGATGGCGGGTCCTGGACGTACTGGTCTTCTGATTAGGTCGGTCATGCTGCTATGCTGGCAGTAAGAAACTGAGAATCCCGAAACCCAATGGCAACAGTTCCGCAGCGGGCTGGCCGGTCCGGTTGCAGTTGTTACGGCACGGCGCTGCACCGCCATGTGGCATTCCTGCACACCTCGATTAAATCCAACTATCGTATTCCTAAGTTATCAAGTCCTACTGTACTGGATATTTAGTCTCACCGGCAGTATGTCAGCTGCCCATCGTAACGTACCGCGGCCCTGTAGAATCAACCGATTGCTGAGCTCAGGGCCCTACTAGTCACAAGGTCGCCGTCTGGCCCTGTTTGTGGACCGAGGTGTTCGTAGTCCTTGAGGCTTATCAGACATCCAGCCTCTGACTGTGCTTGGGACTTAGACGATCCGGAAAGGCTGAGACGTCGTGTATTGGTGTGTCGGGGCCGGGGTACAGGAGTTGGGACAATGGTATGTATTTGGGTACGGAGGTTGGAGTGTGGTGTAACCTTTTCTTTTCCTTTGTCTTTCCCTTTCTCGGGCTCTTGGGTGTTTCCTACTGACAAGTGACGGTTCCGCATCAGGGTGGCGAAGAAGGGCGGTGGCATGGCCAGCAAGGATATTGGCTCGCCTGCTGACTATCAAAAACGGTTTCTCACAGAGAAGGGGAGCATAGGAAAGGTTGCAGGACTAAAGGCATAAACGGGTATCCTGAGCAGAGTAAGCGGAATGGGGACAACACCCCTATATCAGTTTTTTCCCGGGAGTTTTTCGCAATCAAGTCGTGCGCATGGGGGTGTCAGTGTTCTGTAATAAATGCTCATCAGGAAATACAGAACCGATGCACCCCAAGAACAGTTCGGAATGGTGTAGCAGTGGCAGAGGCGAAATTTTCTGCTGGGATAGGGACAGGGACATATGTGATCATAAAATAAATATTGTAGCTCAGCTCGACATGATCAGCGCCTCAGGGTGTTTGTTCGGTGTTTGATGATGGACCAGATAAGCATGGGGGCAGCTGTAACACATTCACATGTGTTAGGTAGTTTCTGAGTGAATGAGAGAACCAGATCAATTGGTTTATTGCAAAGCTGCGTAAAAAGTAGTCGAGCGGGACTTATATACATGTCATGTAAATTTGTGCTTAGTACTTATTTATTTGTGTTTGTCTTACGGACACCCTTGTTACATGTCCGATCAGGCCCATCAGGGTGCAGGCCGTGCAGCCCTCGACTGCGATCGTGCGGTCAGTCACTCACATCCTTTACAGGCTGACCCGTGTGTGTTAACTTAACTTAGCTCGGGCGGGTCATGTGATCACGCGCTCACGTGCACACACCGAAGGGCTGAGAAGTGGCCCGTCTTACAGCAGCGCTCTGATGGCAGATGGCAGACTGATGCCCAAGCCTGAGGAGCGTTTGCGCTCGCGGTCCAGTACATAAAATTTAGGATACTGACCATAGGAAAACCCCCTCCGATCTGTGTCAGCCACCCCAATATTTTTACCGCGATGCAAGGGCAGACACACTAGTACATACTTGGTGTTTTAGGGTGCGTTCGGGAACTTAAAACGCTAGATTCCGATTGTATTGCACATGCTAGATAGAGATAACGTTTCCGTGTCTCAGAATTTTTTTGCATTATCCGCGTGTCTTGGGCAGGAAAATTGGGGCACAGCATAAGGAAAGAGGTTGTAAGGGTGAAAGGGTGAAAGGATTGAGATGACAGGCATGGCGGGACGGCGGGCGCACGTCGTGGTCGAAGGTGCTCGTAGCCTCGAAGCATGACGGTGTCATGCTTGTCCGTGATTGGATGCCGGACGGACCGGACCGTGGGACAACACCGGCCGTTCGTACACAGCTGAGAGTGACCCTGCCGGAGACTGAGACTGGACCTCAGTCCTGGGTGAGGATATCCATCTGATGCCCACCTTGCTGTCTTTCGTTCCACACATACCAGGCCCAGTAGAGACGTTAATCAAATCCGTGTCAGTGCCAGTGGAATCGAGTGGATGGCACTGGCACTAGATGTGACCGTTCTCGAATCTCGATGTTACGCAGAAATTTTTTTAGCTGAGTGGTATTCCTCCAGTTCGTAATGAATTCAGCGGCAAGTCCCCTTTCGATGGTTCTCAGGGACAATCATCATTAACTTTATTTTACATTTGATCGTCAATCGCAGCTCCCACAGCTGCCAGTGTCGCGCGCCATTGAGGCTTCGCTTACCAGGGGACTGCTTGTAAACCGGCGCTTCCTGCAACGGGGAGTATCCAGGTATATATTTTCACTTTGAGGAGTCTTAATGCCAGCCTTTACCTCAAGGCACTCCCCAGTCTCCCCCGCATATACCAGACTTGTCAGTATGGTCAACTTCAGTGATCCCGCTGTACAGGCGCGGGAATATTGTGCGTATACTTTTCCAGCAGTGCTCCGTACTTTAAGAAGCCCGTTGAACTCTCCTTTACCAGTGGCGATGATCAAGCTGTGGCACACCGTGGGCGGTATCTACATGTGAGCCCTTAGAACGCACAAGCCCGTACTTGTTGCAGTATGACGCACCACTCAATCCTAACCCGCAGCTGGGAATTTGTCACCACTCTTCACTACGAATGGGATGTCATCCGGGGACGTATTCCTTACGGATGGACGACATGGGTCCGTAGCGGTCTTTCTTTCATTTTTGTTTCGTCTGCCGTGGACCGCCATCGCCGCGGCACACCAGAGCCTTGCTGGACCGATTCGCTCATTCGATGAACGATAGGTTTATTCCATTGCGCGGGTGTCCGCACTGCTGACCGTGATACTTCGACTTTTCACGATGGATATCACACATCCAATCGACTGCCAGGTGGGCACCTGTTTCACGCCTGCTTCTTTACTTACAGCTAGGATCTGGCTCACTATAATCTCAAGGTCGTATTCTCTTTCTCAATTGTGAGCGCTGGCACTCGCTTTAATGCGTTATCATCCCCCAGAGGAAATCGCTTGGCCTCTTATCGTTTCTTTTCGCTAGGTTTTTTCATTCCTGGCTATGTCCAGTTCGTCGCTATTGATCGTCCTTCGCATGTATGTCCTCACCACCCACACTTCCGCGATACTACCATCTCCCAAAACGAACGCTCATTGAGATTTCTAGCTGTGCAATTTGGAATAGAGATAAGGTCGCTGTGGCCGCCGCAATTGGTATATGGCTCATGGACGTAGGGTTTCTCATCCAAGGTGAGTCTCTTCCCGTCATTCCTGCGTGCGATCTGAATGCCATACTTACGTGGTATGGATTGTATGGTAACAGGCGCCGTGCATGTAGATATTAAATTTCCACGATTTCCAACCATCTGTCTTATGTCATCTTTAGTTTCGCGCTGTGTGGGCACCTGCACAACGGACCTGTATTGTAGTCCTCTCCGAGAACAATTCACTCAGCCTCATCTTCATACTTGTTACCGACATCGTGTTACTTCTTATGCTGGTCGTTGGCTTGTATCGCCTGCGTCGCCGCCATTCAAGTGCGTTCGGTCTGGCCCGACTTCTCTGGACACAGGTGTGATCGCAGCTCTCGTTGGCCTTGGTTTTTGTAATCCACTGACATATTTTCCCTTCATGAGGGCGTCATTTGGCTCCTGCTTGCCAGTCTTGCTGGGATTCCGCCAGTGGTAAGTCCAACTAAGTTCTCTCTTCGCCTTTTCGTTCATATTTCTTTGTCCCAGGTGTTCATGCTTTTGAAATTGAATTGTATTTCTTCATAGCATGCTTTATGCCGAATGTCTACTAAATTCCACCCCTTTTCGGAATATCAGCTATCTTTCAAGTCGTATGTTGTCGTTTGTCGCCAGGAGGATAGCCTCTTACTCCTTTGTTCAACCCAGATGTTCGTGCTGCCTTCTTGGATCGCGATGACAATCGCTACTACCCGGCTGCATCGCTCTCTGGTAAACTTCGCCGATTCCGAGTCCACTTGCGTGTATGATGCCCTTTTGAATCCCTGCGTTCTTCTACTTATTGATGTCGACATAGGTCCGTTACACAATCGACTCCACAAACCAGTAGACCTCCCTGCTTGAATTCCAAGCAACCCGCTTTCGACACAATTCCACCCGGTCGGATGGAGCTGACCGTGCATGTGGTCACCGAGACGGACAGGGTCCCGCAGAAGGGAGACGGTGATTCATACACTAGCACAGGAGAGCAGATGCATGAGCAATTGAGTCATGATGACGATGTGAAGCGCATCGTTTAGTTTAGCACTGATAATCACCGTGGCCACTTGGGAGATCCTACTTTGTACATCTCACAATATGACCTCGTCAAAGGTTGTGGATCGATGGTTGAAACGTTTAAATTTTAAACCGTGACATAACTAAGTAGACGGCAGCTCCCGAGTCTCAATTGGAGGGCGCATCCAATCATCGTGAAGGTGCGTCGCTCCATATGAGTACGCCAGAAATTCAGTGTCTGATGAAATACTTTACTCATGCATTTTTTACCCGAATCTATTCCTGGAAGTCGGATGACACAAGGCTTATTATCTGTGATGACAACGAAAAATCTACTAAAACCACCCTCGTATTGCTCAACAATTATAAAGGGTGAACTTGTGAAGGCGTGGAAGGAACTGGAAACCGCACGAAGTTGGACTAGGCGTACAATTCAACTTGCAAAAGGATTAGATACATGTCTAGCTTTTTTGTGCTCACAATAACTTATGCAACGATACGCAACTTTGATCAAATTCATCTAATGACGAGTATTTCAAAGCGATCGCTTCCAGCAGTGGTCTCCAGAACAGAGGCGGCCCACTTTTATGTGCGTTCCACGTCGTCCTCACGGCTCAGCCCATTCGGTTTCACATACATCCGCCCGTTCACGGTATCACAAGAGTCTTCATCCTTCATCTCCTGTATCCCATGCTGCTCGGAGACCACGTGTACGGCTACCTGCATGCAGTCCGTCGGACGTGATGAAGTAGTATTGATGCGCATAGTCCCCGGGACACGGAGGCTAGTGAATTCGGGGCCACTAAAACTAAGTCAACCACGGTGAGTCGGAAAACAACAGGAAACAGATAGTGTCATACGCGTCCGTGGAGCTCGAGGCAAAAACTACGAGAGCGCGGTGCATCCGGGTTGCAGCGATTGTCAGAGTGGTCCAGGAGGGCGGCTGGAGCATCTGGGGTAAACCAGGCGGTAAGCGACTACTACCCCAAAGACGATAAACCAAGACACACGATGTTGAACGGGGCTAATTTCGATGAGTATGCGACTCAACAGACGTTTAGGGTAAACCAAATTGAGGAGAAATACCATTCAAATCCAAACTAGCGAACACCTACGACGAAAATTAGAGATGAACGCAAGGAGACGAGAAAAGAGTCTCAGACATACCACTGGCGGAACCTCAGCGGCGGTAGCAAGTAAGAGCCAAATGATACCCTTGCGAAACGAAACCGGGTCAATGGATTGAAGTAATCACAGACAGCGAGAACAGCTATCACACCTGTCTCCAGAGGAGTTGTGCCAGGCCAAACGTGCCACCACCATGAAGGCGCAGACGGAGCAAGCCGACGAGCATGATGAGAAGTAAGGCGATGTCTGTAACGAGCATGGCGATGAGGTTGAATTGAATGCTTTTGGTGCTTTCGGGTATTACACAGCTCTGTTGGGCAGGAACCCACTCAGAGCGGAGCTATGGATGGGTTAAGCACAGATGATACGAAATAGTGAGAATCAAATAGTCACCTGCACTACACCTGTGACCAACCGCATTGGAGTGTGATTTGGTTCCCAATCGCTCGTAGGACAAGGGAGAGGTAACTTACGTTGGAGGAAGAATGCAGCGTTAATTACCCAGATGCCGAATGCTGTCGCCACAACAATCTTGTTTTTGTCCCAGATAGCAATGCTAGCAACACCGGTGAGCGTCTGATTTGGGGAGACTGGTTCCGTCGAATCGTTATTGAGGACGCACATGCGAAGAACAATTAACAGTGAGGAGGCGAACACAGTCAGGAAGGCAAAAACCTAGCAAATGACGATGACAGAATGTTAGCGTTTCCTCCTCGAAAACGGAGAGCGCATTAGGGGTGTGCCAGTGCTCACATTTATGAAAGAGATTATGGCCTTGAGGTTGTGGGATTAGGGACCGGCTGGAAAATAGGGAGACTGCGGAACATAATTTTACCCACCTGACAATTGATCGGGCCCTTAACATCTATCATGACAAAACCAAGTATTGTCACCAAAAGGGCGGTCACTCGAGCAAGAGAGTAGATCTATCAATTAACGAACAAGAAAATCAGACTGGCGAGGTTCCAGTGTGGCAGAAGAAACCAAAAGGAAGCGACTATGCGTACGGACCCATATCGTCCACTGGTAAGGGAGACGTCCCCTGATGACGTTCCATTCATATTCGAGAGTAGTGAAGTATTCCCAACTTGAGGAGAATTGAGCTATGGGTCGTACTGTGACAAGAATAGGCCGATAAGCTCACATGTAGAGACCGCCCACGGTATGCCACAGCTTGACCGTCGCCACTGATAAGGGGAAGTTAGCGGTCTTCCTAAGACTCCTAGGCTGTAAAGCGAGGTTTCGAAGGTGAACGCACGAGAATCCTGCGCGATTACAGCGGGATCGCTGAAGTTGACCATACTGGCAGGAAAGCAGCACGTTGGATGGGTGAGGAGTGGGCTTGGGAAGGAGGGCCTTTGAGACACCTCAAGGTGCACAGGTATGGATGCTTCCCACTGCAAGAAGTGTCACATCATGATCATTCTCATGATAGGCGCGCTGCAACATGGTGATGCTGTGGGAGTCGCATCCACAGTTTAATATTGCTTGATCATTGACCCCGAGAACGATCACCGGAGGGCTCACCTTTGACCTATTATGGATAGACGAACCACGTAACGCTTTGACTTCCAAACGCTCAAAACCCTCGGCGTAATGCCCAACAGTTGCTGTGTAATGTCGAAAATTTGCTCTACATTTTCACGGTTATATTTCAGGATGAAATGATGCAATGGGGTTGGGTGGTCAGATGACTTGACATTGCTGGAAAGGAAAGGACGGACAGAAGGCAGGGCCTTTTGTCGAGGTAAGCCTGAAGCTTCAACTGAAGAGGTCGGTCGGTCAAGTGTCGGTCACCGGTGGCGCCGCCGCCGCGGCCGCCGTGCGAAGCAAAGACCATCAGCCGGACCGGTTGGTCCGCTCTCGGTCTTCGCGTTACGGACTCATCAGGCATCTTTCAAGTTGTTCTACACCGCTTGGTCTGGTTCGTCCAACCGATGACCAGCGGTCCTCAATCCACGCCCTTTCTCGCATCTCATCCAAGATGTCATTGTGCGGCGCAAATACAGGTCACAAAGAATGCCACAGGCGGTCCCTCAGAAAGCCTCGGGTTTTTCCACGTGAAGTTACAATGCCGGGATGGCCGGAAGTGAATGAAGTACCCTTATGGTCGATGTACTAGTGGCGCGTGTGGGACTCCTCCCTTCGCCTAGACCTCCAGGTTGTCATACAGGCTCCGTGGATGTGGATTGTTCCTCGGTTGACCGTCCGTAGAGTCGCCCGCCGTGCTGGATACCACTCGAAAACAGAACATAGTCAACTAGCGATCGAAGTCTGCGCATGCAGGATACTCGAGCCCCGGTTACCTCCCTGTAGAGTTACCCGCCAGTGAACGGTATGAGGTTACTACGGCAGTAAGACGGGAGATAGGAAAGAGAGGGAAGGAAGAATAGGTCGGTGGGCCCTGTGGAAGACCTGCGAAAGAGATGCATCGATCATGGGGAGTGGCGAAAGATTACAGACATGGGCACACCGCGAGGACGGACAGGGAGAGGAAAGGAACAACAACAGCCTCTATTCAGGCCCCTGTCGAGCCTCTTTTTACTACGGATAAAAAATGTGGAGTACAATAAATGTATAAACACACATCTCATGACACCCGACAGTCACTCCTAACCTGGAAGCAAATTGCTAAACCAAACCACGAAACCAACTCGTCAGGGATTGTCCATGACTGCGGCCGACGGGAAAGCCTACAGCGAGTTTGTTGAGGGAGGGAGTTAAGACTGGTATCTGAACGACTTGTCGAAGTTTGAGTCGTGCGAGAGCGACAGTGTATACGTGTATGGATGGGGTCCGAGTCGCCGGGATGTGCGGGTAGCGTTTGTACGATTTTTGTTTGAGAGGATGCCGAAGAGGGGTGTTCAATGATGTGTACGTCGCTCCCCATGGACAGGATGAGCGTTCCCTTGTCTTTGACGGCGAGGCTACCAATGTCATCTTGAGGAATGTTGCTGCTGTCGGGCAACGGCCGTCGGCCACAGGGATTTGGTGAGTGCGCCGGAGGCATCGTAGCGGGTGACCG
>Ga0307510_10007890_pt1 | contig 12681 bp, 10 predicted proteins | sample 12_EM_MG_FD_207224 | JGI IMG/M metagenome (GOLD analysis project Ga0307510, IMG submission 207224) | Populus trichocarpa ectomycorrhiza microbial communities from riparian zone in the Pacific Northwest, United States - 12_EM | ecosystem: Host-associated > Plants > Roots > Unclassified | place... | reverse complement strand
CGGGGCGAGCAACTCCTCCTGGCACGGCACCCATGTCGCCGGCACCATCGCCGCCGTCACCAACAACGGCAAGGGCATCGCGGGCATCGCCTACGGCGCGAAGATCTCCCCGCTCCGTGTCCTCGGCAAGTGCGGCGGCTACGACTCCGACATCATCGACGCCATCACCTGGGCGTCCGGCGGCAGCGTCTCCGGCGTCCCCGCCAACGGCAACATCGCCAAGGTCATCAACATGAGCCTGGGCGGCGACGGCGCCTGCACCTCGGCCACCCAGAGCGCGATCACCGCCGCCGTGAACCGCGGCACCACGGTCGTCGTGGCCGCCGGCAACGACAACGACAACGTCGCGAACCACTCCCCGGGCAACTGCGCGGGCGTCATCTCCGTCGCCGCCACCAACCGCGCCGGCGCCAAGGCGTCCTACTCCAACTACGGCTCCGCGGTGGACATCTCGGCCCCCGGCGGCCAGACCAGCACCGGCACCGCCAACGGCATCTACTCCACGCTGAACTCCGGCACCAAGACGCCGTCCGCCGAGTCGTACGCCTACTACCAGGGCACCAGCATGGCCACCCCGCACATCGCGGGCCTGGTCGCGCTCATGAAGTCGGCGAACTCCTCCCTCACCCCGGCCCAGATCGAGTCGGCCATCAAGACCAACGCCCGCGCCCTGCCCGGCAGTTGCTCCGGTGGCTGTGGCGCAGGACTCGCGGACGCGGCCAAGACCGTCCAGGCCGTGAGCGCCAGCGGCGGCGGTACGACGACAGGGGCGACCTTCTCCAGTACCACCGCCGTGGCCGTCCCCGACGCGGGCTCGGCCGTCGAGTCCTCGATCGCCGTCAGCGGCCGTAGCGGCAACGCGCCTTCGGCCCTCCAGGTCGGTGTCGACATCAGCCACACCTTCCGCGGGGATCTCGTCCTCGACCTGGTCGCGCCGGACGGTTCGACCTACCGCCTGAAGGCCGCGAGCACCTCGGACTCCGCCGACGACGTCAAGGCCACCTACACGGTGGACGCGTCCACCGAGACCGCCAACGGCACCTGGAAGCTGCGTGTCCAGGACACCGCCGCGCAGGACACCGGCACCCTCAACGGCTGGAAGCTCACCTTCTGACAGCAGGCCTGGTGGTACAGGAGATTCACAGAAACAGACCGACTGACCCGTAAGTGATGGGGTGCCTTCACTGGTATCCCGCCGGGTCGGTCGGTCTTCTGTGTGGCCGGTAACCGGCGTTGACACGTGCCACAGCCACCGAAAGTGGTCAAGAGTCGGGGCGGGGGTGACACAGGGACGCAAGTGATGGGAACGTGAGGGGTGTTGGCAGTCTTGGGGTGCAAAGTCGGCACCGTCGCACGGTGAGCTACTGTCTACAGGGGGTAATAAAAAACGGCACGGGCCGTTGTTTTTCCTTCACGGGAGTATGTCAGTCGATGGTGAGGCAGCTACGGGCCGAGCAGACCCGCACAACGATCATCACGGCCGCCGCCGAGCTGTTCGACCGGCAGGGCTATGAATCCACCAGCCTGAGCGACATCGTCGACCAAGCCCAGGTCACCAAGGGTGCCCTGTACTTCCACTTCGCGGCCAAGGAGGACCTGGCCCACACGATCCTGGAGATGCAGGCCAAGGCCTCGCGGCAGATCTCCAAGGAGATGGACAGCCGGGGCTACTCCTCACTGGAGACGTTGATACGTGTCACGTTCGCCATGACACGGCTGGCCGTCGAGGGCCCCATCCCGCGCGCCGGACTCCGGCTCGCCGCTGGGGAGATCGAGATACGGCCCCCGATGCCGCACCCCTTCACCGAGTGGCTGGACATCGCCTCCCGCAAACTCACGGGCGCCGTCGCGGAAGCCGACGCACACCCCGACACCGACGTGGACGCCGTGGCCCGTACGCTCGTCGGCCTCTTCGTCGGCATCCGCGTCCTGGGCCGCACCCTCGAACCGGTGGCATTACAACCCCGCCGGACGGCCGAGATGTGGCACCTGGTGATCCGCGGCCTGGTCCCCGTCCCCCGCCGCGCCCGCTATCTCAGCCTCGCCGCGCGCCTGGAGCGGGAGATCGAGACCGACTGACCCGCCCGGTACGGTGAGGCGCATGCCCGACACCCCCACCGCGCCCGTCATCCTCGGCAACGAGCCAGGCTCGTTCCCCCGCAGCGTGCTGGCCGAACGGCACCCCGCGATCATCCAGCAGGTCCGGGACGCCTTCCCGTACGACCCCGGGCAGCACCGCGCCCTCGACGCCCTCCTGAAGAACTGCACCGAGGGCACGATCGAGCCCCTTCCTTCTGATGCCCCCGACCGCGACCAATGGGCGGCGTGGGGCACCGACATGTACGCCGGACAGTCCTGGTACGACGTGCCCTGGCTCTGGTCCGAGAGCTACTTCTACCGCCAACTCCTCGACGCCGTCGGCTACTTCGGCCCCGGCGCGTGGCAGGGCATCGACCCGTTCCGCCCCTTCAAGCGCGCCGAACTCGACGCCCCCGAGACGGACGAGGAACTCACCGCACTCGACGAGCTGGCGACCAAGCCGCCGGAGGAGCGCGCCAACTCCCTTCTGCACGGCTCCCTTTGGGGCAACCGCGCGGACCTCGGCTTCCGCCTCTCGGCAGTCGGAGCGGAGTCGGCCGCGCAGGCCCCCGTCCCGGCTCTGGTCGCCGACGACAGCGAGTTGCTCTGGTCGCTCCTCCCCGGCACCGGCACCCTCTGCCTCGTCGCGGACAACGCCGGCCGCGAACTCATCCCCGATCTCCTCCTGTTGGCCCATCTTCTCGACGAAGGGCGCATCGAGCGGGCGGTCCTGCACATCAAGCCGCACCCCTACTACGTCTCCGACGCCACGACCGCCGACGTGGTCGACGCCCTGCACCGGCTGACCGCAGCGCCGGGTACGGCGGCGACATACGGCCGCCGCCTCTGGTCGGCCATGGCGGACGGCCGCCTCACCGTGCGCGCCCACCCCTTCTCCTGCGCCCCCCTGCCGTACGCCGACATGCCCGCCGACCTCCGCGCCGAGTTCGCCGCCGCCACCCTGACCATCGTCAAGGGCGACCTCAACTACCGCCGCCTGGTGGGTGATTGCCGCTGGGCCCCGACCACTCCCTTCGCCGACGTCACCGCTTACTTCCCGGGCCCGGTCGCGGCCTTGCGCACCCTCAAGTCCGATGTGATCACCGGCCTGGAGGCCCGCACCGAGGCCGCGTTGGTCGCGGCGGAGGGGCAGCGGTGGCGTACGGGCGGCACCCATGCGCTGATCCAGGTGCGGGGGGTGTCCTCGGCGGCCGGTGTGTAGTTGGGTCGGTCACCGACGTTCCTGCCGGGCGTTGTCGTCGCGTGAGGGGAGTACGACAGAGATGCGTATCGGAGTGGCACCACACCGTCTGTGGCCGGACCAGGAGGGGGAGTTGGACTCGGTCCTCCAAACGGCCGTCAGGGCCGAGGAGTTGGGGTTCGATCATGTCTTCGCCAGCGGTCACGCGGTGGCCGGTGCCTCAGGCGTGACCCCGGACCCGCTGATCCTGCTGGCGGCCGTGGCCGGGGCGACACGGCGGATCGGCCTGGTCACCAGCGTGCTCGTGCTGCCGCTGTACAACCCGCTGATCCTGGCCCACCAGACCGCCACCCTCGACCGGCTCTCCGGGGGCCGTTTCACGCTGGGGATCGGCACCGGTTGGGACACCGAGGAGTACGCGGCCGTCGGCGTCCCGTTCGCGGGCCGGGGCCGCCGGACCGACGAACAGCTCACCGCCGTACGGCAGTTGTGGCGCGGCGAGGGATCACCGCGGCTCGGGGTGCTGCCGTCCACCGAGGGCGGTCCCGGCGTCTGGATCGGCGGCCAGAGCGACGCGGCACTGCGCCGGGCCCTGCGCTTCGGCGACGCGTGGCACGGCTCCGGGGTCGACGCGGAGGCGCTCACCGGAGTACGCGCGCGGCTCGACGCGCTCGGCGACGAGGCGGGCCGCGACCCGGGCACACTGGACCTGACGGCGGGTCTGTTCCTCGTGCCGCCCGGGTTCACCCCCTCGGTGAAGGTGCCGGGCCGGCCGCTGGGCGGGGCGGACGCGACGGCCGAGAGCGTACGGGACGAGCTGGGCCGGCTGTCCGACGCCGGGCTCGTCTCCGCGTCCCTGTGGCTGCCGGTGGCCACGGAGTCGTTGCCGGACGCGCTGGAGTGGGTCGCGGAGGAACTCGTTTCGCGCCTTCCCTGAACGGCGGAGGAAGCGCGTGGGTGCGAACGTCACAAGACGCCCGGAAAACGCATGGGTTCGCCGGTGATTCACGCGATGGTGTGATCATGTCCCCCGCCCGGGATGGCCGTTGAGGGCCGCGGGTAGGGCCCGGCCATGACCCAGCCGTTCGAACTCCCGCACTTCTACATGCCGTATCCCGCGCGCCTCAACCCGCATCTGGACGAGGCCCGCGCCCACTCGTCCACGTGGGCACGCGAGATGGGCATGCTGGAGGGCTCCGGGATCTGGGAGCAGGCCGACCTCGACGCGCACGACTACGGCCTGCTCTGCGCCTACACCCACCCCGACTGCGACGGGCCCGCCCTGTCGCTGATCACCGACTGGTACGTGTGGGTGTTCTTCTTCGACGACCACTTCCTGGAGATCTTCAAGCGCAGCCAGGACCGCGCAGGCGGCAAGGCCTACCTGGACCGGCTGCCGCTGTTCATGCCGCTCGACCTCTCAACTCCCGTACCGGAGCCGGAGAATCCGGTCGAGGCGGGGCTCGCCGACCTGTGGGCGCGCACGGTGCCGTCGATGTCCGTCGACTGGCGCCGCCGCTTCGCCGTCGCCACCGAGCACCTGCTCAACGAGTCCCTGTGGGAGCTGTCCAACATCAACGAGGGGCGGGTCGCCAACCCCGTCGAGTACATCGAGATGCGCCGCAAGGTGGGCGGCGCACCCTGGTCGGCGGGGCTCGTGGAGTACGCGACCGCCGAAGTGCCCGCGTCCGTCGCCGAGGAGCGGCCGCTGCGGGTGCTGATGGAGACCTTCTCCGACGGCGTCCACCTGCGCAACGACCTCTTCTCCTACCAGCGGGAGGTCGAGGACGAGGGCGAGTTGAGCAACGGCGTGCTCGTCCTGGAGTCCTTCTTCGGCTGCACCACACAGGAGGCCGCCGACACCGTCAACGACGTCCTCACCTCTCGGCTCCACCAGTTCGAGCACACCGCGTTCACCGAAGTACCCGCCGTCGCCCTGGAGAAAGGTCTCACCCCCGACGAGGTCAGGGCGGTCGCCGCCTACGCCCAGGGCCTCCAGGACTGGCAGTCCGGCGGCCACGAATGGCACCTGCGCTCCAGCCGCTACATGAACGAAGGCGCCCTCGACAACTCGCCGTTGAACGGACCGACCGGCATCGGCACCTCCGCCGCCGACATCGGCGCCCTGCTCGCCGCGGCGGGCGCCGAACGGCTGCGCGCCTACACGCACGTGCCCTTCCAGAAGGTCGGCCCCTCTCAACTCCCCGACTTCTACATGCCGTTCGAGGTCGAACTGAGCCCGCACCTGGACGGCGCCCGCGTCCGCCTCGTCGACTGGATGCACGCCGTGGGCATGCTGGAGGAGGGCGTCTGGGACGAGGAGAAACTCGCCGCCGCCGACCTCCCGCTCTGCTCCGCGGGCATCGACCCGGACGCCACCGAAGCGGCCCTCGACCTCAGCTCCCGCTGGCTCGCCTGGGGGACCTACGGCGACGACTACTACCCCCTCGTCTACGGCATCCGCGGCGACCTCGCCGCCGCCCGCGTCACCACGGCCCGCCTGTCGGACTGCATGCCCATCGAGGGACCGGCGGTCATCGTCCCGGTCAACGGCATGGAACGCGGACTCGTCGACCTGTGGGCCCTCACCACCGCCGAGATGCCCCTGGACGACCGGCGCACCCTGAAGACCGCGATCAACAAGATGACCGAGAGCTGGGTCTGGGAGCTGGCCAACCAGATCCAGCACCGCGTCCCCGACCCGATCGACTACCTGGAGATGCGCCGCGCCACCTTCGGCTCCGACCTCACCCTCAGCATGTGCCGCATGGGCCACGGCCCGAAGGTCCCGCCCGAGGTCTACCGCACCGGCCCGGTCCGCGCCCTGGAGAACGCGGCCATCGACTACGCCTGCCTCCTCAACGACGTCTTCTCCTACCAGAAGGAGATCGAGTACGAGGGCGAGGTCCACAACGCCATCCTCGTCGTCCAGAACTTCTTCGGCATCGACTACCCGACCGCACTCGGCGTCGTCCACGACCTGATGACCCAGCGCATGCACCAGTTCGAACACGTCGCCGCGAACGAACTGCCCATCGTCTACGACGACTTCGACCTCTCGGACGAGGCACGCGAGATCATGCGGGGCTATGTGACCGACCTCCAGCACTGGATGGCGGGCATCCTGAACTGGCACCGCGAGGTCGACCGCTACAAGTCCACGTACCTGGCGAGGCGTTCACACGGCTTCGTCCCGGACCGGGTACCGGCGCTGCCGTTCGGCTGAGAGGAAGAACCCGCGGTGGGTCAGGAGGCTTGACGTTCCACCTGGCCCGCTCGGGCGACCGCGGCTCGCGCCGGCGCCTGTACCACCGGATGCGGGCGTGAGGCGTCGCCGGCCAGTTCCGGCTGGAAGAGGGTGGCCAGGAAGAAGGGGTGGCCGGGGAGTTCGGCGATCCGGACGTGACCGTCCTCGTCGTGGCCGGAGAAGCGCAGGCCGGGTGCGCGCAGGGTGTCGAGGTGGCGGGTCGGGCCCACGCGCCCTGACCGCCCGCCCGCGCGCGGGAGGGTGCGCTGCGCGTCCTCACCCGGGACGAGGTGCCGGTCGCCGTCGCCACCGGGACCGCGGACCTCGGCCTGGTCGACGGGATCGCGGCCCCAACGACCCGCTACGGCTGCCCGACGTGGCCCCGCTGAACACCCACGGCGTCGCCGAGGAACCCGTCTGCGTCCTGCTCCCCGACGCCCATCCCCTCGCCGGCCGCCCCGCCCTGCGCCTCGGCGACCTGGCCGCCGCCCGCTGGCTCGACGCCCCCGACGCGGGCGTGCCCCTCGCGCAACTCAGGGCCGCGAACGGCGGCGATGCCTTCCGCCCGGCCCTCCGCTACGACGGCACCGACGTCCGCGTCCTCACCGCCCTCGCCGCCGCGGGCCACGGCCTGACCCTGCTGCCCCGCCCGGCGGCCACCGGGGTACCGGGCGCGGTCGCCGTCCCGCTCACCGAACCACGTGTCGTGCACCGTACGGAACTGGTGCACGGGGGTGCGCCGCGAGGGGCGGCGGCGTGGTTGGTGGGGCGGCTGACGGAACAGCGGTGACGTGGAGGTGGGGCGCCACGCGCGCGTGCGACGGGCGCCGCTTCCCGCTCCTGACCGTCGGTCAGTCTCACTCGTTCGTGGCACGTCGCGCGCCGGTGCGCCGGGTAGAGCATCTGCCGGAGGCGATCCATGGAACAGACTGCGTTGCGTCCCAAGCCGATGCCCGGTCAGGAACCCGGCGGCGGCACCAAGCCCGGCGCCGGCCGGCGCCCGCACGCCGCGCGGCGCCGCGGCCGACGGCTCGTGACCCTGCTGTTCGGCCTGTTCGTCGGGACCGTCCTGGTGCTGTCGGGGATCGGGCTCGGCACGGTCGGCGCCACGGTGATCGGCATGAGCCGACTCGCCGAGGCACAGCGCCAGGCGGCCCGGCAACCGGCGCCGACGACCGCCCCGACCGGCCGGCCAACGCCCTCCGCGAGCCCGTCGCCGTCGCCCACGCCCGCCGCCGCGACACTCGGCGTGGAGGCCGTGGACGCCGAGAAGGCGGGCGCCCTGGTCGTCGGCGTCCACATCCCCGGCCCCGGCTACACGGCCGGCCTGATCCGCGGCGACGTCCTGCTCACGTTCGGCGGCACCCGGGTCGACTCGGCGGCCGACCTCGCGCGCGCGGTCGCGCGTGCCCACCCGGGCGACGAGGTCACGATCACGGTGCGGCACCACAGCGGCGGTTTCGAGCAGGTCACCGTGACCCCCGGGTACGTCGTCTGAGGAGGCGTCGCGCGTCGCCCCGGAGGTGGCGCACGACGTGACGCGGACCGTCGGCCGGGACGGCTCCGAACGCGGCGCCGGGGCCTCCCGCCGTGAGGCCTGGTCGGGGAAGTCCCGCCGATCGGCTCGCGTGGCCCTCCGGGTCCGGGCAGGATGCTGACCGTAGCCCCGTTCCGTCCGTCCTCGGAGGCCTGAATGACCGGTAGCACGCCCGCGCCCTTCACCGCCGCCGACTACAGGGCCCGCATGGACCGTGCCGCGGGGGCCGCCGCCGACGCCGGTCTCGCGGGGCTCCTGGTCGCTCCGGGACCGGACCTGGTGTGGCTCACCGGCTACGCGCCCACCGCGATCACCGAACGGCTCACCGTCCTCGTCCTGGCCCCCGGCCGCTCCCCGGTCCTCGTCGTGCCCACCCTGGAGGCCCCCGACGCGGCCAAGGCGGCCGGCGCCGACGCCCTCACCCTGCGTGACTGGACCGACGGCAAGGACCCGTACGCGGCCACCGCCGCACTCCTCGACGCGACGGGCCGCTTCGGCATCAGCGACAACGCCTGGTCGATGCACCTGCTGGGCATGCAGAAGACGCTGCCCGACACCACCTACGCCTCCCTCACCGACGCGCTGCCGATGCTGCGCGCGGTGAAGGACGCGGCGGAACTGGACCTCATGGCGGCCGCCGGAGCGGCCGCCGACGCGACGTACGAGGAGATCCGGAAGGTTCCCTTCGCCGGCCGCCGCGAGTCCGACGTCGGCGCCGATCTCGCCGATCTGCTACGGCAGTTCGGGCACTCCCAGGTCGACTTCACCATCGTCGCCTCGGGCCCCAACGGAGCCAACCCGCACCACGAGGTCGGCGACCGGGTCATCCAGCGGGGCGACATGATCGTCCTCGACTTCGGCGGCCTCAAGGACGGCTACGGCTCCGACACCTCACGCACGGTCCACGTCGGCGACCCCAGCGACGAGGAGCAGCGCGTCCACGACCTCGTGCGCGAGGCCCAGGAGGCCGGTTTCCGTGCGGTGCGCCCCGGAGTCGCCTGCCAGGAGGTCGACCGCGCCGCCCGCGCGGTCATCGACGACGCCGGATACGGCCCCTACTTCATCCACCGCACCGGCCACGGCATCGGCGTCACCACGCACGAACCGCCGTACATGATCGAGGGCGAGGAACAGCCCCTCGTACCCGGGATGTGCTTCTCCGTGGAGCCCGGCGTCTATCTGCCCGGCCGCTTCGGGGTACGCATCGAGGACATCGTCACGGTGACCGGGGACGGCGGCCGCCGGCTCAACAACACGGCCCGCGAGATGGCCCTGGTGGACTGACGACGACCAGGAGCCCCCGACACCCCGAACGGTAACGGCGCGACCATGACCCAGGCACCGACACCCACCGCGGACACCGTCCGCCAACTGGTCCGTTCCCTGCTCAAGGACGGTACGGCCGACGGTGCCGGACCCGAGATCCGGCCCGTCGCCGAGGGCGGCGGGCACGCCACCTGGTGGGTCGGCTCCCGCCATGTGCTGCGCCTCGCCCCGGACCGCGCGGCCACCCTGCGGCAACGCCGCGAACTGCGCCTGCGCGACCTCGTACGGCCGTATCTCCCCGTCGCGGTTCCAGCGAGCGTGGAGCACGGCGAGTGGGCGCCCGGGCTCACCTACACGCTGGACACCAAGGTGCCCGGCCGGTCTGGCGAGGACCAGGACGTCTCCGCCGTCGGCGAGGCCGACCTGGCCGGGCTGCTCACCGGGCTGCGCGAGGTGCCCGCCCGGCAGGCCGAGTCGCTGGGGATCCCGCGCACCGCCCCGCGCTCCCTGGAGGCCCTGCGCCGTGCCGCCGAGCAGGCCGCCGAACGACTCGCCGCCGCCGACGAGTTCGACGCAGCCCGCCTCCACCAGCTCACCCAGCCCGGCGCGATCCAGCTCGCCGCGCAGCCCGGCACCGCGGTCCTCGTCCATCACGGTCTCAAGGGCGAACACCTCGTGGTCAGCGCCGACGGCCGGGTGCGCGGTGTCCTGGACTGGACCGACGCGACCCTCGGCGACCCCGCCGAGGACATCGCCGGACTCGCCCTGGCGGTCGGTTCCCCCGCCGCCGTACGCGCCGCCACCCTCGCCGGCTACGGCGCCCGCCCCTGCCTGCGCGGCCTCTGGCTCGCCCGCTGCGACACCGTCGTCCGCCTCGCCGACCACCTCAAGGGGCGCGACGCCGGGCCCCTCCCGCTCCTCAGGACCCAACTGCGACGCACCTGGGAGGCGATCCTGCTGGAGCGGGTGACGGAGCTGCGGGACGGGGGCGGTGGTGAGGGCGGGGAGCTGTAAGGCGTAAACGTTTACGCAATCGTTTACGCAATCGTTTACGCAAGCGCTTACGCGAGCGTTTGCGTCGGCGTCCGTAATCGTTTGCGCAAGCGTTTACGCCTGCACCAGCACCACGCACGACTCCCCGGGCAGCCGGAGCAACCCGTCCGCCCCCGGCGCCTCCACGGGCTCCCACGCGGCGAGGATCTGGGCGGGGCGGGTGCCCAGGGGGATCGCGGCCGGTTCCTTGCCGAGGTTCACGGCGACGCGTACGTCTCCGCGGCGCAGCGCGAGCCAGCGGGCGTCCTCGTCGTAGGCCACCTTCGTGTCGGTGAGGTCGGGATCGGTGAGGTCGGGCTGTTCGTGCCGGAGGGCGATGAGCCGGCGGTACCAGGCCAGCACGCGCGCGTGGGGCTCGTTCTCCGGCTCCGACCAGTCGAGGCAGGAGCGGTCGCGGGTCGCCGGGTCCTGGGGGTCGGGTACGTCCTCCGCGGCCCAGCCGTGCGACGTGAACTCCCGCCGCCTGCCCTGCCGTACGGCCTCCGCGAGGTCCGGGTCGGTGTGGTCTGTGAAGAACTGCCAGGGCGTGCCCGCCGCCCACTCCTCGCCCATGAACAGCATCGGTGTGAAGGGCCCGGTCAGGGTCAGCGCGGCGGCGCAGGCCAGCAGTCCGGGGGAGAGAGAGGCCGAAAGACGGTCCCCCTGGGCGCGGTTGCCGATCTGGTCGTGGGTCTGGCTGTAGCCGAGCAGCCGGTGCGCGGCCACGCGCGTGCGGTCCAGCCGGCGGCCGTGATGACGGTCCCGGAAGCTCGAATAGGTGCCGTCGTGGAAGTAGCCGACGGTCAGCGTCTTGGCGATCGCCGTGAGCGGGGCCCGCGCGAAGTCCCCGTAGTAGCCCTGCGATTCACCGGTCACCGCGGTGTGCAGGGCGTGGTGGAAGTCGTCGTTCCACTGGGCGTGCAGCCCGAGTCCGCCCTCCGCGCGGGAGGTGACCACACGCGGGTCGTTCAGGTCGGACTCGGCGACCAGGAACAGCGGCCGGCCCGTGTCGGCGGCCAACGTGTCGACGGCGGCGGAGAGTTCCTCCAGGAAGTGGCACGCGCGCGTGTCCTGCAACGCGTGCACCGCGTCCAGCCGCAGCCCGTCGATCCGGTACTCGCGCAGCCATGCCAGCGCGCTGCCCAGGAGGAACGCGCGCACCTCGTCCGAGCCGGGCGCGTCCAGGTTGACGGCACTGCCCCAAGGAGTCTGGTGCGTGTCCGTGAAGTAGGGGCCGAACGCGGGCAGGTAGTTCCCGGACGGGCCAAGGTGGTTGTGCACCACGTCGAGCACGACACCCAGGCCCAGTTCGTGGGCCCGGTCGACGAACCGCTTGAGTCCCTCGGGGCCCCCGTAGGGCTCGTGCACGGCCCACAGCGAGACGCCCTCGTAGCCCCAGCCGTGGCGGCCGGGGAACGGGCACAGGGGCATCAACTCGACGTGCGTGACGCCCAGTTCGGAGAGATGGCCGAGCCGGTCGGCGGCCGCGTCCAGGGTGCCCTCGGGTGTGTACGTGCCGACGTGCAGCTCGTAGAGCACCGCTCCGGGCAGCGGGCGTCCGGACCACGCGGCACGCCACGCGTACCGCTCGTGGTCGACGACCGCGCTCAGCCCGTCCGGGCCGTCCGGTTGCCGGCGCGAGCGCGGGTCGGGCAGCGGCGGGCCGTCGTCCACCGCGAACCCGTACCGCGTGCCGTCGCTCGCCTCCGCCTCACCGCTCCACCACCCCACGCGCTCGGGATCGCGCTCCAACGCGCGCGTGGCGCCCTCGCAATGGAGCGTCACACGGTCTGCCTCTGGTGCCCACACCTCGAACTGCACGGACGGTTCCCCTTCGTCTGCTCACCGGGATGTAGCCCGTCCATCGTGCTTCAAACGAGATCAATCCGCTTTTGAATCCATCCCTTTGGAGCAGGTGTCGTCATCTTCGCGCGCGTGCGGGCGGTTTCCGCGTCTTCTGGACACCCGGGGTTCACTGCCCGACAATCACGAGCGTGACGTCGTCCTTCGAGTTCCACACGTACCCCGCGCGGATCTCCGACGCGGAGCGCGACAAGGCGCTCAAGGTTCTCCACGACGGCGTCGCCATGGGGCGGTTGTCCCACGACACGTTCATCCGGCGCATGGAGCTGGCGCTCGCCGCCCGCCGGTCCGAGGAACTCGTGCCGCTCACCGCCGACCTGCCCACCGAGAGCCGCCTCTCCCGGCTGCTGTTCGGCACCGTGGAGGCCGTCTCCGGCTTCACCGTACGGCTGCGCAGGGCCTGGCAGGCCGAGCGGCTCCCCAAGCTGCTGCTGCCCCACCCGGGCAACGGACATC
>Ga0307510_10007889_pt1 | contig 12682 bp, 18 predicted proteins | sample 12_EM_MG_FD_207224 | JGI IMG/M metagenome (GOLD analysis project Ga0307510, IMG submission 207224) | Populus trichocarpa ectomycorrhiza microbial communities from riparian zone in the Pacific Northwest, United States - 12_EM | ecosystem: Host-associated > Plants > Roots > Unclassified | place... | reverse complement strand
CACTTTTGCAGATGAGGGCCCATATGTAATACTGATTTATACTGATTACCTACAGTAGTGTTTATGCATCTCAAACACATGAGAACTCGGATATGCCATACAAAGTAGTGGCCCACTAACACAAGTCGTCCTAAACGTGCTGACGATGTACTCCTCGCTTTAACTTTTCGAGTCTTCGAGTCGCGGGATAATGCTGAAGCCTGACGGACGACGTGGAATGGGACGCCAGGTGGCGCTGACATCAAAGTGATGAAGGACATGTCATGTGAGTGATGACATGGTTTTCTTAATCCACGCTAACTTGATCCAGGGGATTGAGCGGACGTTCATCGCCAGGATCCGCAAGCCGAGGTGAACATCGGCACGATCACGACTCATGAGCGGCGGTGGGTCGCAGCGCCTCGCACACGCCGTGGGCAACTCGCGTGCGATGGAACTCATGCTCATGGAGCGCATGTGGAGCGTGGGCAGCCATCGATGGAGCTCGTGCTCACAGGGCGCATGTGGAGCGCGCCACGCCAAGTTCGGGCAGCGAGATTGAACCGGTGAACATCAGCACGATCACATCCTCGGAAAAACTTCAACATTGCGCGCAAATCACGGCACAGCGACACTGGGGCGTGGCGCGTGGTTCATTAAAGGCAATACACCCTCAGAATGGGAAGATTCGAGAGCGAGTTCGCTCCTATGGATCAACGGGAAATGTCAGTTGTCGCCCAGCGCTTACATTTTACACGAAGCCGCCATCACGAAGGTCTTGGAGTCGCCAAAGCTGCGTCTTGATTGGCGCTTGTTGGGCGTCGCCCATAAGTTCTTAGATCTCGGTCACTCGTAGTTCGGGCATGCTTAGCTCTCCAAGTGTCTTTGGTTGATACATGCCAGCGCCCCAGCCGCATGCCGAGATGCTTCGGAGGACCCAGGAGGAAACCCATAGGCGCTGGACGAGCAATCGGGGAGGGATAAACTGGGGCATGAGGTATGTCGGGATTGCGCGCATTCCTTTCTCAGGAATGCGACGAGGTTCAGGTTGCCATCGCGAAACGACATGAGGGAGGTAGTCGAGGACGCCGCCGGTTGTATACATCATGGTCCGCACGAGGGTAATGGTTGCTTCATCAATCTCATCTGCCCAGCCAAAGATGTTCCACATGTACTCTAGCTACTCTTCATTGCTGCGATCCGGTCCAGCAAGGCAGCTTCTCATCATTCATCCCGGCCCCTTTACATCGGCACGTTCTGCACCATCACCACTGACTGGAAAGACCGTCGACACGCCATCCCATCCCTTCTCCGCCACGTCCTACCTGAAAACAACGACTTGCCGGCTGATGAGGTCCCTGGCTATATTATCGACGAGTTTCTAACCTTCGTGGCGAACGTGCTGGCGGAGAAGAAGCTCATGCTCACAGGGCGCATGTGGAGCGTGCCACGCCAAGTTCAGGCAGCGAGAAGTGAACCGGTGAACATCGGCACGGTCACGAACGCGGGGGATCAAATGGTCACAGCACCCCCGCACACGCCGTGGGCAAGTCGCGCACGATGCGCCGATGAAGCTCGTCCTCACGGGGCGCATGTGGAGCACTCAGGTGGCCGCTGCATGGGGCATGGTAAGGATGACAAGGGCATCCAGGGTGCTGGTTATGGTATTATCATTCGGACTATTGTCTAGGGACGCCGCCACTGGCCCCGGACACGAATATAATCATTTTCTTACTCTGAAGCCCGGGCTTAAGCCCAAACCCAGCCCAGCCCAGCCCGAGCCGTCGGCTAGGGCCCAGCTCCAAGTTTTTGTGAGCCCGAGCCCTACCAAGCCAAGCCAAAGCCGGGGCATTTGAGCCGAGCCGAGCCCTGCAAATCACTAAATTTTAACGACTCGCATGTGTGATCCCGTTTGTAATGCTCCCAATGCGATTTCAAAGGCCCAGGGCAAGCAGGTTGCCCGATGGGTATTACACCGGATCATGGGCGGGGCAGAGTGTTTTCACCATTACTCAAGTATATCTATGACAACTTTGGTTCCTAGCTAAATCCTACTCCATGAGTTGCATGAGTTCAAACTTCTCCCCTTCGTAGGTCAGATCCAATGATCCCTGGTCCCGCTGATAACCTACAATTTGCTTCCGATGGCTCTCAAGAGTCCTCTCATGCGTGTCACATATGGATTTCAGAACCTTGACAGTCTTTTGCAGGTCATTGACTGTATTCTCGAGCATGCCACATCTGCCTTTCAGAGCCTGGACCTCATTTTTGAGGTCTTCGACTAAGGTTATATCGTTGTCTGTGCCTTTGGTTAGCAGTTCATGTTGTCAACAAAGTGTTGGACACGAGCCCCAGTGAACGTACGTGGCTCTACCTCCCGATCTCTACCCTCCTGGGGGGATGTGTCGGACGTTTCTTCTGGGGATGTAGGATTAGCATCGCATGAACCCGCCTTCTGGGCCCATTTTCCTTTGGCTCTGCGTATTACCGCAGGTACCTTTGGGCTACGAGTGCTTGAGAGATTGCCAACACCCCCCGAAAAGGCGCGTCGACGCTTCTTCCCTTTGTTGTGCATACTCGGAGATGCACTTCCTATATGCGCTGTATTGTCTTCCAGGGCATGGAATGTTGCTGCCGAACCTCCTTGAGCAGTATCTCCCTCCCCCCCTGAATTGTCTTGAGGGGCAGATTCCATGCATTCTCGGCAGCCATCTATCGACGTGAGAGCATAGCCATTTCGATTGGAGAAGAGACACAGACCATTTTTCCCAGAGAAGTGTATTTCTAGAGGCGGCAATGCGCTGGGCGAGGTATAATATTGATTTCTCAATACCCTCTCATCGTCTTCTGAGATGGTGCTTATATCTGGATTTTCCTCACACGCATCGATCGTCGAGGTGAGGCTCAGTAATAATGGATGAACTCTGATGGCGATGTCTGGGCTTCGTTTGTGGGCTTCGTGATAAAAATTCATCGCTTTCGTCTGGATGAAACCGAATGATGTATATAATTGGATTACCGGAATAAAGCGTACCAGGCGAGTTTTAAATAGGGCCGTCCAATTCTGTTTGCTCCTACTAGAATATGCGTGGTATGCTTTCAGATCTTCTTTGATCACAGCCGCATAGTGATGGAGGATCTGTTCATCCTGGGTCAAATTCTGAGCTCCAGAGTTGGATATCGACATGGTATGCAGGCAAGGGAAGCAGGTGGGTCAGCAGTTGCTCGGCAGCTTCAGATACAGGCCCCAGCAATTTCGTCGGCAACCGCGGGTATTCAGGCGTAACACGTTTATCGGCAGGGCGCAAAGTGTGCCTGCGAAAGCTTATCGGACCTTATCTTTCTACTTTGGGTTCACAGGCTGCGCCCATTATGCTATGCCATAAGCCGTATCTGCAGACATCTGCAGACATCAGATCAGTTGGCACGCAACAATCTACAATGCAGGGAGGGGTTCCAGAAAGAAAACACTGCTCCTCCGAGACCGGCGATGATAAGTTTGAGGAGATGGTGAGTACATCCAAGCTAATTCCATTTCTTATTGCCTTCATTCGCCCATAGATGCGCTCTGCGTTGTGGAGGGGGATCGAGCTCCTCAATGCGTCAGGATCAGACTCTGTTCAAAGCCAGAGGCAAACCATAGAGAATCCTGCCAGTGGCAAGTCTGCATCTGAGCATATGGAAGCCATCGTCGGGGTCCCCAAAACTGTGACCCGATTAAAACCTGTCATCAATGAACTCATGCGCAAGGTGATCATGATCGCTATCTGACGAGTCTCAGCTAATTCAGTTATAGGATCTTCCGAAGGGGGCTGATCAAGAATGGCGTATGAAAGCAAAAAAAAATCTTGAATGCGTGCGGAGGCAAATGACACGAGAGCAAGACGGTTTGAAGCACCTTTTGACCTTAATTGAAGACGGCTTTGAGGAGTTCTTGGATGAGGAGACTGTTGAAACTGTTGGGATATGACGGTGACGAGGGTGGCGCGCGGCCACAGGGAACTCGAGGCGCACTGCTCCAAAGGAGCGCACCCATGACCTTGGCTTTGATTTCTAACACGTTGTGCACATTAACTTTTTAACTTTTATTTGGACTGTCAGTGATTAGATCTTAGATCGTTTTCCATTCGCCCCAACGAGTGGGACAGCGTCACATGTACTCCCAGGGCGCTGCCTCAACCCCCTTTCCATTTCAAACGAAGTGCCCCTGAGCACGGACCCTCGGCCATGCATGGCATGCTTGGTAACGCAGCACCGTTCGGTTGGCTGAGGGCCCACTGCCTTTTCTTTCTGGCTCCTGGCTTCATCATCCTACTCGTTTCCTTTCCTTCGACCGTGGGACCCATGAGTACGATCCAGGTCTTTCTGTGATGTCACTTTTTAGTGCTCCACAGTATTTATTAACTCTAGGACTATATGAGTGCGCCCTTGAAGGGCTACAAATGTGTGCCGTGTGAAATTCCCGCCACTAGCACGCCTGTCTTCCTTATCCCACCGATCGCTCGCTCACGCTGTGCCTCTCGTTCCTCACGTGCTACCCTCTCTCACTTCACTAGAAACAAGTAGGGAAAGATAAGGGGCTCATGACACGCGGCACGAGCGTTCGGACTAATCGAGAGCACAAGAAGGAGGTGCCGATAGCAGTTGGAGTACTTCCGAACACCCGAAGCTTTTAGCACGCGAGGGGACTTTTAAGAAGTGAAAAAGGGAGCAGTAAGTAATTTTGTTCCGTAAATCAAGTCCTTTTTGTATCTTGCAAGTGTGCTAGTTTCGTCAGCTGTAACTGTAAGACAAAACAAAGGGACAATGCTGAGACACTCGAGATAAAAGCCTTTGTGTAAACAAGTCGTATTACGATGACAGTCGCACTTGATTTTGGTAAGTCAGACATCCGATATTGTAAGTGAATTTCGAGTCGTTCGTCGAGACCTTTCGAGACCTGTTGCCAAGCGATAGCCGACATAGCAAAAGTAATCATGAAAACAGACCGTTGTACGGTAGAGAGACGCTCTACGGGTGAGTTCGAGAGAGAGAGAGTGTGTGTGAATATGGGGATCCGAGGCCGCGTTCCCGAAACTAGAACGCGCGGGTACGGCGAGGCGGGGTGCGAGTCGACGCGAATGAACGACGCTGGTCGAGGCGCACGCTGTATGATTTAAGAAAAGAGAAGGGAAAGGAACGCGTACGAGTCCGCGGGACTGAGGACGACGGACAGCTCGTTGGCTTGAGTGATCGTCTTGTCGGTCGCGCAGGGTCGAAACTCTCAGAGAAACGGACGGAAAGTGGGGCCCAACGCTTGCCTTCCTCTCGACCAAGGTGGTCGGATGTATTTATGTGATGGCGGCGAAACGTGAGACACAGGATACGCTACGAGTCCAAGGCCTGCGCGGCGTCATAGGAAGGGGAGGTCCATGTCCAGAGTAAATGCAGAAAAATGTATTGTATCTTGAAACGCGATGGCAGGAACAAGGGCGTGGGGGCGATGAACGGTGCTGTGCAGCCCAATAATAATGTCTAAGATCTAAAACAAAGAGTCCGACGAGAGAGCAAAGCAACTAAATCGAAAAGAGAGACGAAAAGCGATCCTAAATATGGCATAGCCCTTCCCAAACGGCGAGGGGATCCCGAACCGAGCCCAGCTAGCGAGGGCTGTGAGCGATGCGAGCCTTATAGGCTGCGGCCTGTGCGAGGCGGTGAGTCGGGCATCAATGTCAGGGCAGTCTGATTGGCATCGTCAGGGGGTTTGAGGCGCGGTGAGGGTGAAGCTGAGGGGCAGAAAATGCGAGAAGGTGATGTAAAACGATGCGTGGCGGCCAGAGACGATAGATGGGAAGGGGATGTTGCGTCCGAGTGCAACGCGGCGATGATGGTGTGCGGCGCTCGGGCAGGCGTCACGTGTTCGGAATTGCTCTGTTCCGAGCTGGCCTTACACTGTAAATCGGGACGATACCGATAAATAACACTGCCGAGGCCAGAGAGACAGATCACGCAGATAAGATCCCTCAACAACGAGGGGGGGTTCCAAAAAATTAGAGCCCCCATAAGGCGATCTCGTTTTAGTGCAGCTGCATGCACACTCATCCGCTGTGTGTGTGTGTGTGTGTGTGTGTGTGTGTGTGTGTGTGTGTGTGTGTGTGTGTGTGTGTGTGTATGTGATGGCTCCGCGTGAGCCGATTGATGAGCCGAGAAAAGAGCAAAACGAAAAAACGCAACCGGTGGCACTTGTGGCACTGCCCGGTAGGCCTCCTGTAGCCTGCTGGTCACCAGGTTACGTGTGGGTTTATATAGATTGTTCGAGAGTACCTACTTACAGTCTAGACTACCTGTCCTTAATGAATGAGAAAAAGGTGACCCGGAAGCAAGCGCGTGACAATGGGCTGTGAGCGGCGCAAGCCATATGGGGCTGCAGCTGCGCAAGGCGGTGTGCTTTCGAGTCAGTCGATGCGTTGGGCATCATGGGCCTCGGCGCGATGAGGGAGTCAGAGGGACGAGTCTTGTCTATATGGGTGAAGGCATCGATCGGATGGCAACGAGGGAAGTAAAGTAGAAGAAAGAAGGCAAAGCAAGGGGAGACAAGGGTACCAATGTGGAACAAGGATGGTTGATGTTGAGTTGGCTGAGCGAGGTCGAGGCCATCGAGCATCACCCGTGACGTTCGATTCCGAGCCTAGCCCCTATGCTGGCCAGCCTGGCCTTACCGAACGGAAATCCACCAGAGACTAATAAGATTTGATTTTTCTTGTAATTTACATCCTGCATCCTGCCAATCTACGTTCCATATGCATGTCAACCGTATAAATTCTCCAGCCGGTCGGCTTTCTCATCGTAGTGTATAGATTCATGCTTCAGGAATGATTTGAGCGACTCAATGCGGCATTCGATTTCTTGACGCTGCCGCAGCACTTCTTTAAAAGTGTTTATTGTCCTGGTACGAAGCTCTCCGCCAGCCAGCCTCTGTAGCCCTTGTTGATTAGAAGGCCCATATATCAAATAATGCACTCGCCATCTCTAGAGCACGTAGCAACCCTGCCACCAACTCCTCACCAACATCAAACGGTTTGCTCAGATTCTCCCCTTCTGGAATTTTCCACCATTCTGTGAGGTTGAATTTTGTATCGGCTGATATCTTGGACCTGCCCTGCATCAGCAGGCTTTCATCGGGTGCCGTATATGTTCCTGGGTTTTTTATGTCCGAGAAACTGTGGAAAGCAATCGTGACAGGCTCGGGGACATAAGGGTAGCTGCCGCTTGATGACAGAAGGCCGATAATCCACGCTGCGGCAAGCTAGGCCAAAATATCTAATTAAACAGGTTCTATACACTTTTTAGCGCAAGAAAATGCCTACCACTTCATTTTTCAAGCTAGCAATATAATTTTGTTCTTTTTCGGCAGGGTGGATGAGAATGGAGGCAATTCTTTGGCCAATGCAGGCAAGTGCTTCGTCTAGTATTGAGGCCCCTGTGTCGCATGACATGGTGTGGAGTTGGGTCTTGAAGCAGGTGCTATGGAGCAGTGATGAATATAAGGAATTGCATCCGAAAGGTGCTACCGAAAAATGCCGATAATCAAGCACAGCGAAGCCATCTCCCTGGCTCCGGAGGTTTCCGTTGGCAATGTAAGCCTACCGCCAGATCTGTGGCTGTGGCACCTATATTGGGCCCACCAAACCAAAGGCTGTCATTTGGCCGTTTGTCTTCCATTATTGGCCCATGTTGCGAGTGCTAGGATCGGGGACAAATGTCCACAAGCCCGAGCGCACGGGCCAAGTGACTAACGCTCCATCCATAGATAGTATATCTGCTAGTATATAGTACTGTACGGAATGAGGAGAAATACTGCATGCGGGTGGGCCTATCCCATCCCCGACCTCGACTGCTAAGGCGCTCTCACCATCTTACACGCGTGACCCCCAGCGATATCTTATCTCTACACCCATGCGTGCTGATTAGCTCTTTTGCCCTGGTTAGAATTGGGGCCCATGTGAAGGCATGCGCTCAAGGCAGGCTCGAGACTTTCGGCAAGGGGCAGTGCATTCACTTCGTGGGCCAATGCAAGCAGTTTGCTTGGCAGCCGCCCTGCTAGCCGCAAATGATGTAGGCCCATGCGGCAGTCTCGTACAGTAGCCAATTGTGTGCTTGATGGGCTAATTGGTGAAATCTGAGGGTAATGAGGAGTAGAGGTGGGCGCGCGGACGCGCTCAGACTGGGGGATAACGCACTGCGACCCCTCGTCTCACATCTCACTAACGCCCAGCACATTCTCTTTTGAAGAACTATTTGATATAGTGCATTTGCAATTCACTCCGAACAAGGGACGGCGCCACGTGTAAACCTTCCCTTCGCTTCGCAGACAGCGCGCCATCGAGCGTCGTCCCCCGGCCGCAGTCAACGGCGTTCCGCTCTCATCGGGGGTTACACCCCTATCTTCCACTTTGTGGCATACCAACGCCATATCCTTTGGACCTCGATTCGTACGATCAACATTCGTTTTCACCTCACGCGTGGAGTCACTTGATAGTGCTGTGCTCCACGATGCTTTTATTTGGTCCTAGAACTATAAGTATGCCTCCTTTGAGGGGCGGTAATGCAATCCGCATTCTCTCTGTCTATCCCCGTCTGAGTTCCCACTTGCGTGCCCTCTTCGCATCGTCGCCTTCACGCTCCCTTTGCACACTCGTTCGATCACTACCCTCTCCATTTGCTCATAGCCTCTTTACTAATGTGAGCTAATTGTCTCAAATATTATGGAATACGCAATGGGCCCATGCGAGCATTCGGCTCAGCAGCCATCACGCTAACTGCAGGCCCACACGACAGTCTCGTGCAGCAGCCCGTTTGTGCTTGATGGGCCAATGCGAGCTAATTATCCAAATATTCCGGTACATGAAATGAGCCCATGCAAGATATGGCTAATTTGGATGTTGTTCTACTGACTACTATGACACATATGCTACAGGCGGGCGGTGGCAGCAGCCATGGCCATGGGCTCAGCTCAACTCTGTCGATGTGTAACACCGTCTAAATAAGGGCCATCGGAAGGCAGGTTTTCCGAGTTCTCCTTTAGAGAACGAGGTCTTTAAGACGTTTTTGCTTGCTGGAATTTGGTGTCCACCATGCGAAAATTCCGCATAATCAATGCGGCCATTGCCGGGTTGTTTTTTGTTTGTGTTGTGTTTTGGGCCGACCGTGCAGCGCGACTGTGGGTGCGTGGGTAAATTCCGCACAATCGTTGCGGCCGTTGCCGGCCTTTGTTTGTGTTGTTGTGTTTGGGGCGATGGTGCAGCGCGACTTGTGGGTGCGTGGGTAAATTCCGCACAATCGTTGCGGCCGTTGCCGGCTTTTGTTTGTGTTGTGTTTGGGGAGGTGGTGCAGCGCGCAACTTTGTGGGTGCGTGGGTAAATTCCGCACAATCGTTGCAGCCGTTGCCGGCTTTTGTTTGTGTTGTTGTGTTTGGGGCGATGGTGCAGCGCAGCGCGACTTGTGGGTGCGTGGGTAAATTCCGCACAATCGTTGCGGCCGTTGCCGGCTTTTGTTTGTGTTGTGTTTACAGCGCGATTTGTGGGTGTCGTGGGTAAATTCCGCACTCGATGCGGCTGGTTTGTTTGTCTTGTTGTTATTGGGCTGATGGGATGGGTGCAGCGCAACTTGTGCATGTGACTCGGAGTGTTGTCCTGAATTCCAACCCCCTCGCGCGCGCATGTCTCTATGAGTTGGGCCCCTGTTACCCTGTAACACTATGCGGTCTGGTTCGGCGATATAGACTTTGTAGGATATACCATCTTTGTAAGTCACACAATTCCTATGATTCCAGACAAGCAGACAATTTCGAGGACATGCGCATGTGTGGGGTAAGATTTACCGAATTTGCTATATGGCTGGATATACCATCTTTGTAAGTCATACAATTCATAGGACATGCGCGTGTTTGGGGTAAGATTTACCGAATTTGGAACCATTAGCTATATGGCGCCAATATTAATTGGACTGGTCTGGTCTTGCGTTGGAGAAACGTGATTTACGGCGTTGACATGTAGTCCTTGTGTTTTCCGCAATCTGTTTTTCATCTTGTGTTCATGCATAATCCTACCCTAAACTGCTTGAAGCTCAGCGCCTCCATGCCGTCGCACATGACGAGGACCTTCCAGCTCCTCATCCGGCCGCCGGTGTGGGACTTGGCGTCGAAGATGTTCCAGCTCAAGTTCTGACGCATCGCGTGCAACGTGAAGACCCCAACTGCCAAAGACGTATTTCCTCGGCGGCCTCGCAACACGTATAATACCCTTGTACATTAAGAAACCCCTCTTTTTGCTGAATCACACGAATCGGGGCATCGCGCACAACATGGAGACGCCGGTGATCAAATAACCCTATTGCACATCCCTACGTACGCGCATCCTCCGCCTATTCTGCTGTAGTACAACTATATGCTTGTTCTTCGCAGCTCCCAACCGGCGCTACCACTGCCTCCCGGTTTGGAGATCGGTCCCCCTTCTGCCGATTCAGTTGCGACTCCTTGGAAGATCCCCACCACATTTGTGTCACCTGCCCAGCCTTTCACGACCTGTGTACCGAATACTCTCATGCTCTCGTCTTGGAAACATGTCGTTTCTGTGCCGCATGGCTGGTCACCAATGTAGATGGCGGGGCCGCTGTAGTCGCTCATCCTCGTTCCCGACCGTGCGTTCTATGTGATTCGAATTTTCATCAAATGTAATAAAGTTTGCTCAAATATTCAATGAGACTTGTGGATGTTCTGTCACTTCTGTGTCATTAGCGTTGATGGGGCCGATGACGACTTCTGCTCGCATTCTCGTTGTGAGGTCGACGCCTTCCACATGAGTCTGTGCCATATGAGCGTGCTCGGAGTGAGGCCGCCCTCTTGGGCTTGCTAGCGTGGCCGTGATTCCGTGAACACCGACGCAGACGCAGTTGAATCCGCAGGAGTCGATGCACATGAGCTAGGGGGAGCACTGCCGGTCGTGGGCTGCGGTGGGCGCCCTACCAGGCCTGGCCAAGGGAACGGCCAGCATCGAGCTTGCAAGCGGGGCTGAGAAAGCAGCAGCTACAAAGCCCGAGGCATACAGCAAGGCAGGGCGTGGCTGCGTGGGTAGATGCGCTCATCGAGTCGTCGTCCAGTGAAGTTGGAGGGAATTTCCATACGCGCACATGCCCGTCACGGCCACATGTCAATGGTACGAACGTCCGCATGACGGTGCCCATGAAATGGAGGTTATGGCATATGGTGCTGTTACGTCTTCAATCAAGGATCCAAATTCGACCGGTGGAGAGGGGTCGAGCGAAAGAAGCGTGATTGGGCGACGCGAAGGAGACAGCTGTATAATCTACGACACCCCGTTTCAGCCCTTCGTGAAAAGGGAAATAACGGGAAGGCGTTACCTTCACAACGCCAGACACGCCGCTGTAGCCTGCAGGTCGCAAGCACCTCCCCCCAGTATCCCTCCTTGCACCACAAGACCGACCACCCACCGTCGGCCTCGCGGCTTCCTGCGCCCCGCTAAACAGGAGGCTGTTGCTGTTGCCGCAGCAGCGCGGTCGCGACGAGCGAAGCGTCTGCAGCCGGGGTTCCGGATATCTGAGTTGGGGTAGGTGCTGCATAGGTATGTGGATGCAACGTCAACGTGGAAGAAAGTGCAGGAATGCCCGTTTCTTCCAACATCATCCAGTTTGCCAAATCGGGCACCTCGAGGCACTCATACACGCGCAGGTAATTGTCCGAGGCGGTCGTAGCCTTTTAAAAGGGTCAGTAAAGCATGGGCAGGGCGCTGGGCCCATTTTGTCTTGAGGTCCATACAGAGGGAACAGGGTTGTCCTGGGAGTTTTGAAGGCGTTGCGCATGGCGTGGCATACAGGGAGGGTGAAAGCTAAGAAGTGAGTTCAGAGGCTGAGAGTCCGGGCTTGCGGGCTCGGGCTTACAGGATCTTCAAGTTCAAGCCCGGCCGTGGGCCTGCCCAAGCCCGCCACCAGGGCTGGCTGGGCTCGGGCTTTTATGGCCAGGCTACCCGGGCTTCAGGGCTTCAGGGCTTTGAGCCCGGCCCTGCAAATCACTATTAATCACTATTCAAGAGAACTCGGACATGCCATACGAAGTAGTGGCCCACTAACACAAGTACCAGTGCATATGCCAGGTCCAGCCAGGAGCTAATGCTCAGGAAGCTGAGGCTACGGTGCGCAAGCAGCTGCCCACGTTCAACAACTACGATTCTGGGCACAGTAGTGGCAATCCGCATGAATCATCATCAAATATCGGCCGCCAATGCTCCTGCCTGTCGCCGCCGACTCGGAGAGCCATGCCTCGGACTCATATTGTTGTTCGGAACAGGAGAGCAAAAGCCCATTTCTAATGACTTCAACTGGGACAAGAGCGAAAGCGTTTGGAGCAAATGACCGGGGTGGAGATATGTGGATGGGTCGATCCATCGAAGTGAGAGACCGACGAGACCAATGGCAGTCGTGAGTAGCGGAGACCTGATTGGGGAAGTAAAGCGCTGCAGAACAGGTAGCGTAGATGGGGCACTTGAAAGTTGAAACGTCGGGGGAAGGGTGAAACAAGTATTTGGCCTGGTCTGAGGCATGATATAAAGATATAAAGAGGCTATGAGCGAATAAGAGGTGAATGTAGAGATCGAACGAGTGTGCGAGGGAGCGCTGAGGCGACGATGCGAAGATGGGACACGAGTGGAGT
>Ga0307510_10007888_pt1 | contig 12682 bp, 8 predicted proteins | sample 12_EM_MG_FD_207224 | JGI IMG/M metagenome (GOLD analysis project Ga0307510, IMG submission 207224) | Populus trichocarpa ectomycorrhiza microbial communities from riparian zone in the Pacific Northwest, United States - 12_EM | ecosystem: Host-associated > Plants > Roots > Unclassified | place... | reverse complement strand
ATAATTTACAAGTATTTTATTTTTTTTCTTGATAAATAATAAATAAAATATTAATATCAAAAAATGCAAACTGCGGGTGTCTATTGCCATCTCTGTCAGAGAGCATTGGCAAATAAGAGTTGAACAACTAAAACGTGTGGGTCCCAAACTGAGCTAACCAACCACGAGGCTTCAACAAATTCTCTACTCTCTCTCTACACGTCCCAAAAGTTATTGCTTGAAAATCTTTTCCTGCTCGCATATAAACCCACGTCCTCTGCTTCTCCCCTTCTCAAAACTAAAAAATAAACTCTCCCCTGCTCTCTCTCTGTTTTCGAGCTCTCCAAAATTCACTCCACAAATACCAAAAGACAAGATTTCTTCATCACTACAAGCAGAAACACCAATAAACGAACAACAACAACACCCCTTTTGGATTTCTTTTACCTCTCTTCGTTGCGCTTTCTCTCTCTCTAGTATTCATTTTCTAGAGATGGATTGCTCAAGATTTGATATGTCTGGTATCCGATTCTGTTTTTACTTCAATCAGATTAGCCATTAAATCCCATACAAGATTCTCAAATCTCTTTTTACCAAATTTGGATCTTGGTATTGTTGCTTTTCATTTTTCTTCTTTTGAGAATTGCTTTCTTGTTTTCGATACATTTGATTCCAATCTTCTTTACCACATTTTCTTTGGTGTCTTGTCCTCTCTCAAAAAGTCTCTTATATCCCTTTGCATATAATATAATCTTTTCAGAGAGAGCGAGCGAGAAGGTAATTATCAATGGCTGCAGCTAAGAATAATTTTGGAAAATCCAAGAAGGGTGTTGTTGATGAAACTCGAAAGATGATGATGGAACAAGATTGGCAGCTTGATAGAGGCAAAAAAGAAGCTGATGTTAGCTTCGAGAGGAGGCAATGGAAACCGGTTTTTGGTGAAGCTTCCTTGATGGATAGGCCTTTGAAGAAAATCTGTAGCCCTGAACGTCAAGAACAGATACAATCCTCTGCATCTTTAGCTCATCAATTACCATCTTGTTTCTCTGTCTCTTCTAGCTCTGCCTCGACTCTGTCTCTGTATCCGCCTTCTTCGTCGCCTTCACCTATGTCATCTTCAAGTTCCAGACTTGTGTTTCCTTTTGCCTTTGAAGGGTCTAATCAACCTATTCAGTGCCCTCAACAATTTAGAACAAACCCTTCATTGCCAATTTTCCATCCACTGTCTCAAGTTGCACAGAATCAACAGCAAATGATTTCTTTTGGTCAAAACCAGCAACATGGCATTGCATATCCTCCGTTTTATGCTGGAGGATTACCAATGGCTGACCACCACCACCACCACCAGCAGCTGTTTCAGTACTGGAGTGATGCATTGAACTTAAGTCCGAGAGGAAGGATGATGATGATGAACAAGCTGGGGCCGGACGGAAGGCCATTGTTTAGGCCTCCGATTCAGCCTATAAACACAAGAAAGCTTTATAGGGGAGTGAGACAAAGGCATTGGGGAAAATGGGTTGCCGAGATTCGTCTCCCTCGAAATAGGACTCGCCTTTGGCTAGGCACATTTGATACTGCCGAAGATGCTGCCTTAGCTTATGATCGCGAGGCCTTCAAGTTAAGAGGAGAGAATGCTAGGCTGAATTTCCCTGAACTTTTCCTCAACAAAGATAAAGCAACTTCCACAGCTCCAAGTTCAACAGTTTCTTCTCCGCCGACTTCCAATCAAAGTTTAAAGCCAAAACAAGCCCAAGAAGGCCTTAACTTGCAGGCAGAAACCATGTCACCACCAATATTACCACCACAACCACCACCAGAACAACCTCCAGGAGACCATCCTGATGATGATTCCGGGATGGGTTCGAGTGGGGCTACTGTGAGTGATGAGATTCAGGCAGTGGCAGAGGGGTCTAGTGCAGGGGAAGGCATTTCGGGGTCTCAAGAATTGGAGTGGGGAGACATGGCAGAAGCTTGGTATAATGCTATTCAAGCAGGTTGGGGTCCAGGGAGTCCTGTGTGGGACGATTTGGACTCCACTAACAATCTTTTATTACAATCTCACCTTCCTTTTGTTAATCCAAATCAACAGCAGTTTAATGATTCTTGTTGTGTTCTCCAAGACAACATGGGCTCAGCTTCTTCTTCTTCCTCCTCTTTCTTCCCAATGAAGTCATACTTTTTGAAGGATCAAGATTGATTAACACAGTCACACATAAGTCTAGTTTCCCACTGGTATAACATAGTAGCCTCTCTCTCTCTCTCTCTTACTTTTCTCTCTCAAATTTTAGTCTTTTCTAGGAGGTTTAGGACCATCCCCTTAGATTTTTTTTTTCCTCCACTGGTTGCTGATTTTTTTAATAAACCAATTTATGACTTTTGACCTGCTATGCTTAGGAAACTATGATCTCTAGACTCACCTTTTTCTTTACTCACTGGTTGCAGATTTTTCACTAACAACCTGTGATTCCCTTGGAGCCTTACTTCCTTTTCTTATCAGGATTCCAAAAGCTTCAAACCACTCATCCCTTTTTCTCCTTTCCAAACCTCCTTCACACATTTTCTTGTTCCTATCAATCCTTTTCCATTGCATCTATTGCACAAAGGCTGCATATTTCAGGCCTCTATGCAATGAAAATCTAGCTTTATAGCTCATGCATTTTCTTTCCTGCTGATTTATCTATCCAGTCTCTAGGTAGTCTAGCTCCCTCATCCTGCATTCACAATCTTGGTTTTACATATTTTTTTCTTAGCTGTTTCAGTACGGGAGAGATGCATTGAACTTCCGAGATCAGGACCAGCATAGAAGGAGACAGTTTGGTGATCTCCCTCTTCATTGGTCTATCCATCACAAGCTTAGTTTTTCTGCTTGGAGGATGGAATCAGACATTTGTAATTTTTGTACATTTTGGAGTTCGTTATGATCTGTATTAACGTTGTAATGATATGTCTCCTCTTTTATGAACAATAGTTGTAATGACAGATATTAAGCAATTTGCAGCACTATCATCTTTCATTATCATGTTCTATTTTCATTCCATTTTAACCCTTTTACATTGATCTTCGCTGGCAGCCAGTTTTTTTTTACATTTGATGGAAACCCTATGTCATGGTAAAATAATTCTTGTGTGGATTGGTTGTAGTTATAATCAATTTGGCCTGCAACAAGGCATTACTCTGTCAAAAACTTCCATGCAATTTTTGTTTGAGAGAAACTAGAAAGATTTAACTTAGTTCGATAATATACCTACATTCACATGAGCGAGCAGCTTTTATTTTTCACTATATCAAAATAGAGTTACATAGTATATATTTGTAGTAGATTATAAATCGCTCAAGGAAACCTAGCCGCCCAAGAAAACCTAATCATCCAAGACAATGGCGGAGCTAGAGTTTTTTTGATGAGGGGGCAAATTACTAATAAATACTATGACTTTTTTTTTAACTTGATTGAGTTACATGACTTGAAGATTTGAATGACTATTCATCTTCAAGGGATTTACGCTTGAAATACTTTTATAGTGACGTGTTAATTTAATTGATGAACCTGCTGATTTTTTTATTATCATTAGTGTCTACATAATAATTAACACAACTACACAATAATAAATTCAATTGAGTTACATAATAATTCTAAATCTTTCATATGATATTAATAGCAAAATACACATCAATTCATCAAAACTCATTTCAATTTATATCTATATGTATATAATAAGTATGTTGATTAAATTATACTTAATCATTTCTAGACATTTAAATTATTTCTAGACACGCAAAAAAAGTTGTATGAACTCACTAAGTCAAATATGTGGAACAAATTTTAATACTATACTCTAGTTTCAAATAAGAGAAAATACCGAGAGAGAGAAAGTGTAACTTATGGGATTTAAACCTATGCCCTCTCCTAACTCCAAGCATCTCGTTAACAATTAATTACAAATAAATTTGTGATATAAAATGACAATCACTATATGTACATTGTAAATTAAGAGACTTCAATTAAATAATTAATCCATAATTATAGTGAACTAAGAGACTTTAGTTAAATAGTTTCAATAATCTACTCTGTTAATACAAGAGATGCCAAGAATAGTGGTTTTGCATGAACATTAATTTATTCATTTATAATAAGAAAAGAAACATTTAATTGATTAAATTAGGAAATTCAAATATTTATTTTGAACATATTTGAACACATTCATATCAAAACCCCTAAATTATCATAAACCCTAATATTTTTAATAACTAATTATAAAAGAATAAAACTAAAATTAGATAATGAAATAAATAAAAAAAAAAATTACCTTAAGCATAAAGCAAAAGAAATTACTTGCTTATCTGAACTTGAAAAGAAATTTGCATAAGAGAAAGAGGCACACAACAACAACTCAAAAGAAAAAAAAAAAAGCTCTGTTAATTAGTGAAAAAAAAAAGGAAAAAATTAAAGTAAATGAGCTGGAAATATATATTATATATTATATTTTAATATAAGTAAACAATAATTTTCCACTTATCATGTATCAAACCCTCCCCAAATTATTATATTAATATCCTAATATAAAAAATAATTTAAAAAAAATTTAAGAGGGCAATTGCCCCCTTTGTACCCAGCCACTTATCTAAGAAGTATTAATATTTTTTTTCTAATATTCATTTACCGTACCATCTATCTATTAGCCACAAACTACAATAATTTTGTTGTCCAATAAAGGATCTTGGAGTTCTTTGCTAGCTAGGACATTTCGTCAAAATCCTTCATATTTAGAGTTCTTTGAAAGATCTGAGGTTTGTGAATCTGTCCCAGACATGAAATCAACAGAGAGATTCAAATGTACAGGCCAGTAACGTACAAAATATACTAATTTGCATGGCTCCAAATGATTTTTATGCATTATTTCGTAATGGTTTAATGAACAAATTAAGAAGATGGGACAAAGAAAAGAACCACAGAGTACTAAAGTCATTGTCAAGATGCATGCTGGAATGCGTATATATACCATTATTAGTTTCTGTAGTTTCGTAATGGTTTACATGCTTGGTTGGGATGGCAAGTAGGTTTGTTCTCTATTTTGTCATCTTGAATCCATATGTAATGGAAATATTGAGAGTTTTTTAAGGAAATATGGCCGGTCTAAGACCTACTGTCGAGAGGGACTTCATTGAAAGTTCAGGTGACGATATCGCAAGCCATAAAAGAAAGATTTAGCTGCTAGAAGAAGAAGAAGAAGTCATCTTGAGCAAAGAGAATACGCCTATATGACAATGAGTGGAACCATAAAAATTTACACAACTTATGGAATTCAAAGCTGAATTGGCATATTCTGCTAAAGGGAATCTGAAATCTGAAAATGTGAACAAAATATGGATTTTTTATTTTATTTTATTTTATCTTGAATGTAGAAAATATTTCTTATATGGGAATCTCACCCAATTCAAGAATTGTTTATCACATCATCACATGTCTATAAAATTCTAGAATTTTAGGGATTTATATAAACCATAATTGTTAAACTAAACTTAGAGCATGACCCGACCAAGATCTTTGATTATCGAGTTAGTTTATTGGTGTGTGTATATAACATGCATATCTATAGGGTTTATATGAAGAGAGTAGATGTCACAAGTTTATATTTCGTAAGTCATTTGTATATTTTTCATTTTCTTTAATTTAAAAAACTATTGTAAGTTATGTGTTTGATATTTTAGAGTCGAGTGATTTTCAATTGAAAATGTATCAAAATAATTTTTTTTATTTTTTATTTTTGATACCAGCACATCAAATAATTTAAAAATAACTTAAAAATATTAATTTAATATTTTTCAAGTGAAAAACAATTTAAAAAACAAGTTATAACTATATTAAAAAAAAACACTCAATACAGAAGAAACTTTCATGCTTCGAGTTTGAGTGTCAACAGTTTTGTTTAAAATCAATATTTTATTGGATTAAATTTGATTAAATTATTTTTTTTATCTCATTTAACTTTAAATTTGATCCAATTATATCGTAATCATGGAGTTTTCAAATTAATCACTGAATTAAATAGGGTTTGACAAATACCGTCCAAACAACTTTACTTATTATTTATGGCATTATATACCTTTAAGATTAAGTTATTGCATTGAGTGTGTTCATGATAATGAGATTGTGGGGGCCATTTTTGCCGTCCTATGAGATCATCTACATCTCTTATTTTCAACCAGCAGGATGAGGATGGATTAGTAATGAGAAGATGCTAAATTATGAAAACGATGTCGTTGATTAAATATTATTTAGTTACTAATCATGAGGTTAATAAGGAATTAATTGGGAATATCTAGCAATAGTGGAGAGGCAGCTACGGATTAAGATGTTGATGTTCCTTTCTGCACACCAAATCCAACATTTTGATGTCAAGGTGTGGCTTCTGTCATTGTCTATGAAGAACAAGCATTATTATTCTTTTTTTAATATATAATAATTTTGGCTTTGTTTGTGCATGAAGCCTCCATTATTGTATTTATTAACAAGTAAAGACAAATTTGGAATTGGTATGGATGCATGAATAGGACTACATGTATATCTAGTTTAATTATATTGTATTGTATGTAATTTTAACCGGTTAGTTAACTTGGTGACTAAGTATGTGTTTGTTTTTGCGTTTCAATTTGTTTTTTTAAATATTTGTAAATTATTTTTTGTTCGATCAAGTATTAAATTAAAGATTTTTTAAGTATTTTATGATGGTTTTAATATGCTGATGTTAAAAAAAAATAAAAAAAAATATGAAAAAACATAATTTCAATGTAATTTTAATTAAAAAAACACTTTTGAAAAACACTCTACAATACTCAAGATATGTTCTCTTATTGATTTTACCAGGTCAGACTAATATCTAAAAATAATATTTTTTTAATATACTAGATAAATATGAGAAACGTATTTTTAAAATTACTCAAAAAAGAGATATGATCACAAACAATCTGGTTTGAGAATATCTTTATCGTGAAATAAAAAAACTATATTTTATGTTTCAGCCGGTTCTAGAAATTATGGGAGAATTCACTACCAAAAAAATTGATAAATACAAACGAAAATACTTACAGAAATATTCTATCGGTAAATTGCAGTGAATTTTATCAACAGAAATATTCTCTCAGTATATACCGAGGGAATTACAGTGGGAACAAATAATTAAAACAAAGCCAAAAAATACGATGACGTGTCATTTATACCAACGGAATTACCGACGGAATAAATTTCGTTGGTAAAATCGTTGGGAAACTGTTAACACTGTTCATCATGTCAATTACAAAGAGAATCATCAACGGAAAATTCTGTCGGTATTTTCCAGAGAGCTCTGGAACTGTTCACTTTCCAATTGCACTGTTAATTATTATTTTTTACAAACAAAATCACCAATGGATTGAAAAGTCATCGGTGTTCTTTGATGGGTTTCTGAAAAAATTTGATTTAATTGAAAATTTAAATTAAATATTAAAGACATAATCACCGATGGATTGAAAAGTCATCGGTGATATTTGACGGTTTCTGAAATTTTTTTTATTAAATTGAAGATTTAAATTAAATATTACAAGCAGAATCACCGACTGAATGATTGCAAATATTAATATTTAATTATTTGTCTGTAAAACGCTCCAATAAAAAGCCTAGAATCTCTAATTTCACAACAGACAAACCTCCTTTCTTCTTCCTCATATGTAAAAAAATCAACATCCCTTTCTTTCTCTTCTCTTCTCTTCTCTCTTCAACTCTTTCTTTTCTCCTTTATGCTGAGGTATGTCTTCTTCTCCTTTTTTCTTTTCTCTTCTTAGTTTTTTTTTAATTAATATACTTTACAAATTTTTTTTTCTTCTCAGCTTCACTTGTAACTACATTAAGGTAAGATTTTTCTTTTTTCTTCTTTTTTATCACTATATTTGTTTTTTTATTTTATTTTTAAATTGTTTTGTTCTTAATAATTGTATAAATGTTGTTGTAGGATTTGTTTTTCATATGAGATCAATTTTTAGCAATTGCAACTTTATTTTTTTTCATATGATTTTTTTAGTTGAATTTATTTTTTTGTGTTATTTATTTGTTGCAAATTTGTTTGAGTTGATTTTCTTCTTCTTTTTTTCCAAGCAACTCAGTTTTGAGTACTATAAAGTGTTGATTTATATTAATTTAATTATTTTATAGTTTTGAAAAATAATTTTTTTTTAAAAAATATTTTTAAATAATTACCGACGCAATTACATACGGTATTTTTTCAAGGAAAATGCCAACAGAATAAAGCAGGTAATTTTTTTTTGCGCTTTTTCTGTCAATAAATCTATTAGTAATAATATTTTATTATTACCAACGAATAAAAAATTACCGACGAAAGATTCACCAATGGAACATTTTCATCTGTGATTCTATCGGTAAATTAATTACCGACGGAATGATAGTATAAATATCGATGAAAAATTTCATTGGTAAATATAAAGATTGTGGTATTGATCATTTAGATAATTGAGCAATTATTTCTAAAACAAAGTTTAGAAAATTAGAGATGAGTTTAATAAAGTAAAAGTTGACTTTTTGGTCAACATTTGGTAATTTAAAAAAAGGTGACTGATGCCTTCTCTTTTGTTTCTGAATGCTCTTAATTCTTTTTTATTTTGGGAGGCAAGTAGGACTTAATTTTTTTTTTTCGAAGATCAATTAACATTAAGATAAAATCCATTTTATTTTTTAAGATAAATGGTGTTTTATGTGTTTTGATGATTTGTTTTAAATAAACATAGGTTTAATCCTATTGATTATTAAGGATTGCAATTTTGTCTACCTGACAATGAAAGAATCTTCTGTTTTTTTTTTTTTTCAAAAATTAGTTTCTTACAATTGCATTTTTTCCATTCATGTGATCAAAATCTTCAAGCTTAATAATGGGTCTAGAATAGTTTCTCTGCTCCGTTCTCTTCCAAAGGGGAAAAGGTATGCTTAGAGTTGGATCTTGCTGAAGTTAGCTGGTTGAAAATGGGCTGGGCCATGATGCATTATGGCTTTGTTCAATGTGGGCTGCTAAATGGATCAAAACCTTACCTTAAATTTCAGAAAACTTTCAACTTGCAAGCCCATAGCTAAATGGATCAAGTCTCCACCTCTAGATTATGGTCCCAACCCATCATGGGTGCCCTAACAATGCTCTCTCGTTTTGTTTTCAAACACAAAATGTTGTAAAATAAAAAATCACCAATTTGTTGTATTTGAAAGGAAAAAAAATAGTTATTAAATTTGGGATTTACCTAGTGCAACATTCAGGTGATTGGTTCATTCGAGAAAATAAAAAATTAAAATAATATTTTTTTAAAAAAAACAGATCAAATTAAATTTTGATTGAATTAACCAAATTACTAGTTAATCTCTTCTAATTAATTAAATTAATTTTAAGTTGATTTTTTCTATAATCAATCCAAGTCAAGAATAAATTAAGCATGTTTTAAGTTAATTTACCAAATCCAATAAAACTAAATATCATTTAGAAAAATAATGTTAGAAGCGTTTTCTCTATAGTTTATGCAAATTGTCCCATTAATTGTACACGAAGGGAAGTAGCATTCCAATTTCCAAGTATCAACACCCCCATGATATTTTTTTTTTAGTTTTTTAGTTTAACGTAGGTGTCCGGGCCAGGTTGCGCGCATCTCGACTAACCCCCATAATATTTTTATAGGATACATCTCATTCACTTTTATAAATGTGTTTGAAATTATAATAATTATTATTTTTTAAAGTATTTTTTATTTAAAAATGAATTAAATAATATATATATTTTAAAAATATCAGTATATTAAAATAATCTGAAAATATTAAAAAAATTAATTTAAAATAAATAAAAATTAAATTAGTTTTTTTCAAAATCATTTTTTAAAAACAAAAATATACGTTATCTAGTACAATAATCCATAACCATGTCGAAATTGCATTGTCAAATTGGACATCTATGTGATAGAAAATCTGAAACTCAAAACCTGATTGGACAAGAGAAATCCACGTGGCAAAATTTGTCCCCGGCTCAAGACACAGTCTTATCTCCCTCCACAACATTAACAGAAACAAAATCCTTCAACTTAGCCTTCTAAGAACAGTGAAACTGATCCACTCGTCACAAAATATAACTTCAAGAAAGCTTCACCAAATTACCCTATCACTCTCTCATGGCTCTTCAAGCAGCCTCTATACTCCCTTCTACTGTCTCCATCTACAAAGAGGTCAGCACTTTCCTTTAAGCAAAGGTTCCTTCAATACATTTATAAATGGCTTTTTTTTTTAATATAATTATTATCTTTTGATTCATTTGATGTGGTCTGTTGACAGGGAAAGTCCAATGCTTCTCTTAAGGAGACAGGCTTTTTTGGAGTTTCAGTTCCAAATAATCACCTCAAAGCTGAATTCGACTGTTCTCTAATAAAAAGCAAGGTAAGTCAAATATCTTACTTGCTCAATTTAATCTTCGAAAACTATAGATGAAGAACTGCTTAAGATTTGGTTGAGGATGACAAATCCTAACACTATTGCATGGCACAACAGGAGCTTCTGTGAAAAGGGTTTAATGGCATAAAAGAAATGTTCAGATTTTTCCACTTTCTCTGCACTGGTGTGATGAACTGAATGTATAATGTTGAATGTGTTGAATGCAACCTTAAGAAAACAAGAAGGAATTTAATAGCTAGAAGTTCTTTGAGATTCTAAATCCCTCTTTGGCCAACAGGGTTCAATTAATCTCCATGCGAGTAAAATTCCCATGGGTATGCTAGTTTTGGCATGGACTTGTATAGTCTCGATGCCTGAAAGCTAGCCCAAGTTGGATTCTGTTTATGTAAAGGAGGGACATAGAAATTAAATAGGGGTTTATCTTGTAGGATAATAATAGATCACCATTCATGCAAAGAAATAGTGAAAACATTTTGAGAGTCTGTCAACGAAAAAATTAGTCAGATTCATGGCTAAAAGTGGTGTCAGAAACACCTTTTGAATGCCACGTACTAATAGCTAATGGTATTCGACAAAAACATTGAGCTTTTTTGTGAAATCATGAACCTCAACAAATATTGTGCTTCTGTAATTTGGTATACATGAGACTTGTATTGGATGTGTATAGTGAATGTTAATCATTTGCATGCAGGAATTCAGGAAAAGGGAATTACCAGTTAGAACAATTAGGGCTCAAACAGCTACTACAACTCCAGCAATCACTGAGGCAGCACCAGAAGCAAAGAAAACTTTAAGAAAGTGTGTTGTGGTAATTACCGGAACATCATCAGGTTTGGGTTTGGCCACGGCCAAAGCTTTGTCTGAGACAGGGCAATGTCATGTGATTATGGCATGTAGGAACTTTCTTAAGGCAGAGAGGGCAGCTAAAACAGCTGGCATTCCAAAAGAGAACTACACTGTCATGCATCTTGACCTTGCGTCTCTTGAAAGTGTCCGTCAATTTGTGGATACGTTTCGTCGTTCAGGTATGCCGCTTGATGTGCTGGTGTGCAATGCTGCAGTCTACTTACCCACTGCCAAGGAGCCCACTTATACTGCTGAAGGATTTGAGCTCAGTGTTGGGACAAACCATCTTGGTCACTTCTTGCTTGCACGGCTGCTGCTTGATGACTTGAAGAAATCAGATTATCCAACCAAACGTCTCATCATCGTTGGCTCCATAACAGGTACTGATTAACTTTAGGAAGGAAAAAAAGGTGTTCATGCTAGTGCCACTTGGCTTTTCCAGCAGTTTTGCAAGTATCAGAATTCATAAACAATATCATGAACCAATGAACATCTTAGAAGCTCAGAAAATTGATTTTGATGGTATAGCCTTCCAGGAATCTGTAACTTGCAAAGGAATTGGTGTAAACAAACTAGTCATGATGAAGATCGGTAATCTGACAGAATATTTTCATATTTATGATTCTAGGAAACACAAACACATTGGCTGGGAATGTGCCTCCAAAGGCTAACCTTGGAGATTTGCGAGGTCTTGTGGGTGGGTTGAATGACCTAAACAGCTCACCCATGATAGATGGAGGAGAATTTGATGGTGCCAAGGCCTATAAAGACAGCAAAGTCTGCAACATGCTCACAATGCAAGAATTACACAGGCGGTACCATGAAGAGACGGGCATCACCTTTGCTTCCCTCTACCCTGGCTGCATAGCCGAAACAGGCTTATTCAGGAACCATATTCCTTTGTTCAGGACTCTGTTCCCACCCTTCCAGAAGTACATTACTAAAGGCTATGTTTCAGAAGAGGAAGCAGGAAAAAGACTTGCACAGGTCTGTTACTACAGGATTGCTGTTGTCTATGCAGTGCATCCATACACAAGTTTGCATCACATACAATAGCCTAAAATTCTACTTTCTGTGATTCAGGTTGTGAGTGATCCGAGCCTGACGAAATCTGGTGTTTACTGGAGCTGGAATAAGAACTCATCTTCATTCGAAAACCAGCTCTCTAAAGAAGCCAGCAACGCAGAGAAGGCATTGAAGTTGTGGGAGATAAGTGAAAAGCTAGTTGGCCTGGCTTAATCGAGCCCTAAATCTGGCCGAGTAGAACGCAAACTTCTTAAACAAGGCAATACTGTGAACAATTAGTCCTGCAGATAATGAACTCCTTGAATGTTCTAGTTACCTCTTTTTGGTAAATGCAGATGCCATATACTTTGAATGAGATGAGGCAATTGT
>Ga0307510_10007886_pt1 | contig 12685 bp, 2 predicted proteins | sample 12_EM_MG_FD_207224 | JGI IMG/M metagenome (GOLD analysis project Ga0307510, IMG submission 207224) | Populus trichocarpa ectomycorrhiza microbial communities from riparian zone in the Pacific Northwest, United States - 12_EM | ecosystem: Host-associated > Plants > Roots > Unclassified | place... | reverse complement strand
TACATTAAAGATATAATATTACAAATTAAAAAGATATATTATATACAAGACATTGAAAGAAAATACAAAAGAGAGAAGTTAAAAGTGATTAAAAAATAATTATATATATATATATATATATATATAAACAACCAAACTAAAAGCAATACTACATCAGCTTTATCCCACCATATATAATAATATAACGATAGTTTGTTTAATACGCAATCTCCGTACTAAAAATACAAGGGACAATATACATATTTAATAGTGCTTAAGCATAATCTATTTCAATCAAATACTTGAATTCAAGCTTAAATACAAAATTTCACCCTTTTATCCTCATGTTCTAATCTCATTTTATCTTTCCACAAATACCATACATTAATGATTAGTATTGATAGTTATGTTCAAACTTTCAACTATAGTACTATGTAATCTCATTGGTCTTAGCCCAAAGGTTGACCTTACCACTTTCATTTGTCTCCATTCAAAACGTTGGACTTCATCATTTTCATTAGTCTCCATTCAAAAGGGAAAACTTTGCCATTTTCATTAATCTCCATCCAAAACAATAAAATTTGTCATTTTCATTAGTCTCTGTCCAGTACTACAGACTTTACATGCATCCATATTCTACGTCTAAATGTCCAACTATGATGCCATTAAATATTTTATCATATTTTTCTAATTTTAAACATTATCCTTTCTTCCCATTTTTGTCCCATAACAATTTCCATCACATATTTCATTTTCTTTTTTCTCTTTATTTATTTATTGCATAACAAATACATGTAAAATTAAATATAAATTCTACAGAAAAGTAAGGAGATAAGGTGTCAAACACCTACTTGTTCCTCCAACTAATCGAGCTACTCCAGTTACACACGATCCCACTCTAGGTGCTTATAATGACTTGAATTTTTCATCTAATTTTCATATTTTTAATCATCATATCTTAGTATAATTAATGAGGTAATTCTTTTTTTTGGTAATTTGTCTAACAATACATCTCATTATTGATTCTTTGGTTTACCAAATTTACAGTAAAGTTTCCTCTATAACTTATATATTTTCTTAGTTCTTTTCTTATCCTCCTAGATAACACAATATCAAATAACCCTATTGAATACATGCAATAGCCTTCGGTCACCCACCAATTCCAATTCAATTGTTTCTCTATTTGATTCTTTCACATTGTTTCTCACAATTCATTTTATATTCTTTTTATTTTTTATTTACTTAAAACATATGTGTGATAGATACACACACGAAACAAAAAAGATGCAATGACCAAATACTAAAAATACAATCATACCATTTAGTACATTTCAAGGTGAAGTTATTAAGACAATTTTAAGTATTCATAATACATATAAATAAGTACCTAACAAAATTATAAATAATGAAATGACACAATCAGTGTTGGCCCACTTTGTAACATAGACCTGTAACATATATAGTATTATAAGAGTTATTAGTCGTCAAGAAGACTTATGCTCATGATTTTTTTATGAGGGAAAGGAATCATTATGTCTATTAGCACTTCTAACAATCTTGCTCAAAACATTCCACTCAAGTTCAATAATACCTCAACTCATATGACAAGTGCTCATTATTGCAACTAAAAATAACCTTACAAATTTAACATCTAGCTATAAAATACATGTATGTGGTTTTTCGTAAGGAAGGAGAACAATATGCTTATTGAGAATTCTTTTAGCATCGATTATATCATATACCTATTGAATTACGCAATAGTTGTTATGGCGTCTAAGTACATATTTGTTACTTTCGACTTTGCCTTTACGACGAATTACATAATACATTCAAATCTAAAGTTGTCGACTATACGTCACCACATAGCAACTCATTTTCTTAATTTTTGATTTCAAATCAATAATTAATATTTTATTTTTTTAATTACAGATTTTCTTAGGTACAATCCTTGAAGTAACCAAACGGTATTATATCTTAAGTTGTCAATCAACCCCCCTTGTCATATACATTTTTAAGCATCGGTTAACGGTCTTACACAATGGTTTTCATTACAATCGAGGATAGTTTCAATGGTTTTCATTATTTGGGAACAACAACACCATAGTTTCTACTCATTTAAAACAACAACACAATTATCTTCATTCAAAACAAAGGCAACCACATGAATTTTCTTTTTATTACGGACAACTAGGAAGTAACTTTTGTTGCCCATGATTTAATTTAAAGGACTTGCCAACTTAAATAGAAGTAAAAGGAAATGAGAGCTTACATCATCATTTGATAATTAACCAAATTGTACTTTGCTTCCTTGGTCATCATTCTTTTGGGCAACTAAACATCAAAAGTTATCATATTCATAGATATTGGCAATTAATCCAATTTATATATTGTCCTTAGTCATTGATACTGTGGTCATTAAGTATCGTTCCTTTCTTATCCTTAGTCACCGACACTGCGGCCACTAAGTATCATTTTTATCTCATCCTTAGTCACCGATACTATGGCCACTAATTATAATCCGGTCATCCCTTCGCAGATGCCAATAATTCTAGCAAACCCATTTGATTTCCAACAAATTCAGCTATTAATTTCTTCCTATCGAGTCTATTTTTAATATTTTACTCCACATCTTCATACAACCTTATACCACATTGTTTTATTTGAGCTATGTTCAACAAACAACTGATGACATGTACTATGGTCTAAGAATCCTTGTACATATATAATTCTTCCATGCATAACTATTCATTCCTAATTTTGATCAATTCTGTATATGGTTCTTTAAACATTAATTTCAATTGTGAACAACATATCATACTCTTTATTTCATCATATTAGTAAACACTTTCAAATTAGCTGGTTCACAACACTCATTACCAGTAATTCTAGTATGGACCTCACTAACCGGAGTTAACCTCATCCTTTACTCCCGGCTATCCAATATGGATATCATTAGCCAAAGCTAATCTTATCATTTATTCTCGGCTACCCAACATGGATACCATTAGTCAAAGCTAATCTCATCATTCATTCCTAGCTATCCAACATGAATACCATATTAGCCGAAGCTAATCTTATCAATGAATCCCGATTATCCAATATGGATACCATTAGCCGAAGCTAACCACATCATTTAATCGCGGTTATCCAATATAGATACCGTTAGCCGAAGCTAATCATGTCATTTAATCTTGGTTATCCAATATGGATACCATTATCCAAAGCTAATCTTATCAATTAATCTTGATTATTCAATATGGGTACCATTAGCTGAAACTAATCACATCACTATTCATTGTGTTTCATGAGTAATTTTAATCGATTTAAAATTTGGTAGCAACATTATATATAAATACTTCAAGGATTTAATAATAATTAGTTAAAGGTGGAAACCACCTACCTGCCCCTCTCGTAGTTTGTCCTCGTCTGGTTGAAGATCTAATCCTAGTCGTGCCTCCTGATACATCAAATGTCCATTACTTAATATATTTTTATTTAGGTAATGTCAAAGACCATTTCCACACATATACCATAACACATATATATATTCATTCAAGCATCTCCCATGTTTGTATAATTGTACAATGATAATATTGTAACAAGACATTTGTCCCTAATTTTAATGTAGGTCATCTACAAAAATTATATCATTTCGACATTGAAAATCGTTAGCAAAAACTAAGTCAAGTTATTTTGACACTGAAAATCATCAACGAAAACTAAGTCATTTTGACACTGAAAATCACCAACAAAAAACTAAGTCATCCTGACACTGAAAATCGTTAACGAAAACTAAGTCATTCTTACACTGAAAATCATCAATGAAAAACTAAGTCATTCTAACACTGAAATTCATCTACGAAAAATAAGTCATTCTAACATTTCTTTTCCCTAAATTCACGCATATGGTCAATACCAAGTTTTCCTCCTAAAGACCATACTTCAACCTAGTTTTGGACATAAACCACAACCAAATTCACTTCCAAAGTTTATGAAGTAAGGGAAACATGTAATGTTTCTATTCTATAACGATATCACACATTCATCAAATATTGTTAAAGAGGAACCATCACTCATTACTATCTTCATGAGGGTCTTTCTTTTTTATCCTCTCTCAAGGTGGCCGAAGCCCATGTCATTCCCTTCACAAGTATATTTTTGTGTTTTTCATGTGACAACATCAAATTCAATGAGAAAATAAATTAAAATCATTATCTTCCCCTCTATTACAACCAAAATTGGGGATGAGACTTTCATGAAGGGTAATGATGGTAAAAAATTAACCTCAATTTTCTCTCTCTATCCATTACAAATCTTAAACAAGATATAGGATATGATTTAGGATATGTTTGATATGATTTTTTTGAATTGATTTAAATTATTTTTCAACTTTTAATTTATAAAAAAGTCATAAACATACTTGGCTAGAAATAAATTTTGATTTTAATAAAAAATTGATATAAAATTGATTTAATTGTAATTTATTTTCTAGTTATACCAGATTTATTCCTTATAAAATATGTTTTGAGTTGTTTTTATCAAATATATTTATAACACAGAGTCATTTTAGATTATCTTATGATAATTTATTTTTTAAAAATAATTTTTAAATTATAACTTAAAATCAAATCTCACTTCTTGCTAAATAGACTCTTAAAATATCATTCTCTTCCCTTTTCCTCCATTCATTTTTTCCCCCTCAAAACCAAGTGTAAATACAATTACTACTTGACATATCTAAAATGCATTGACTATATGATTCAATAAAATAACAAACGTTACTTAGAGATTTGCTTTTCAAATTATCATTCCCGTTTTCAATTACAATATAGAAAAATAAGTTCGTAAATACACTACGGTTAGTATGACTTCTGCCAATTAATTTAAGCTGTTTTATTTTTTATTTTTTATTTATAAGAAAATCTTAAAAATATTTGGTTAGAAATAATCAAAAGTTTGTTATGAAATTGATTCAAGATTTTGATTTCATGAATTTTGATTTAATGAAAAGTTAAGATTTTCAACTTTTAACTTGTAGATTTTACTTATACCATACCTAATTTTCAAGAAAATTGCTTTGAATTATTTTAAATTAATATATTTATAATTTAGAATCATTTTGATTTATTTTATTATTATTTATTTATGAAGAAAAATTAAATTAAAAATTAAAAATTATTTTTCATATATCAATATTATTGAAATTTGTAGATAAATAAACTAGGTCTGAGCTATGTAAGAATTGATTTGTTTTTTATTTTTCAAAAATAATTTTGAAGAAAATGAATTTATTTTTTTTATTTTAAATTAAATTTTTTATGTTTACAAATTATTTGATATACTGATATTAAAAATTTATTTTAAAAAATAAAAAAATATTATTTTAATATATTTTTAAATATAAAATACTTTAAAAAATAATATATAAGTAAAATATCAAGAGGGTTATGAAAAGCTCGCCGTAGAAGTCTGAGTATTGAAAAGGAAAATAATAGGGTAACAGTATATTCCTTCGTGAAAAGCTCTCCGCGTCTACACCGACGCGCTAATTTAGATTTCCCCTCATTCCAAAATACCCATCTGGTCAAAACTCAAATGTGACCTCTGCCATTAACCGAACACATGTACAGAGATAACACGCACCCATGGCTACTCTCACTCTTCAACACCACCTTTAAACCACAGCCACGTAATCAAAGTGAAAATGAAACACGATCTAATTAGTGAATATACGTGGAGAAAAATAAATCTGCAACAGAAGATGCAAACTCTGATCTTACAGCGTACATAGGCAAAAACAAATATAAAAATTCAGACACACAAATTCGGACCAGAATTCGCTCGCTCGCTCGCTCTCTCAATCTTTGTCTCACTGCAGTCTCGATCGGGCTTACCACAAAAGAACGAAGAAAACCAGAAATAAAATAGAAATAAAAATAAAGCTACTCCTTGATTTGTTTATTTATTTTTTAATTAATCAGATTTGTAGCATGATAATATCTATCTATCACTCCCGCTGCTTACTCTCATAAACCCTAGAGGAAAATTTACAATTTGTCCTCCAGGTATTTTATTTATCAATTTATTTTGTCATTCACATTCAATAATTGCTAATTTATCCTTGTGCTCTTTCTATTTATTAACGGAATTGAATGGAATTTTTGTAGTGTAGGGAGGGAGAGGGTTGGTGATTGAATTTTGAAACGGTGAGTTGGTGGAAATGCCAGAGGAGGAGGAGGAGTTAGTAGAACTCAAGTTTAGATTGTACGATGGATCGGATATCGGTCCGTTTAGATATTCACTAGCATCCACTGTTGCTATGCTCAAAGAAAGAATCGTCGCCGACTGGCCAAAAGGTCTGTCTGCTCTGCTATTCTTTAATTACTTCACTCATCATTTTCTCTTTTTTTCAATTACAAAGTTTCGTTTCTATTTTACTCAAGCAAATTCGTTTGTTTATTTATTTATTTATTTTAGTTGCTTAGTTTAGCTTGAAAATTTGGTGCAACGCAATTATGAAGGCTGTGAATAAATAAATTTCATATTGATATGCTTAGTAAGGGTTGGAACAATTCCTTGCGATGCTGTATGGTCGTTTAGTTGCATGATTTGGATAACTTATCTGGTGAGTGAATCAATATGTGGTTCCAGTTTGATGAGGGCATTATATTTTGGGTTAGTAATTTATTTATTTATTTTTGTGGTTGGATGGGGAGTAAGCCATGCCATGTCTTCGTGAAATTATCATAGGCAACTAAGATATGATTTACATATGTCTAGTCCTGTTGGTATGTTCTTGTTAGTTCAGAATATAGAGAATGTTGTTTGAGGATGTTTTGGATGCAGAGACTCAGACGGGCTGCATTTTATTTTTCAATGTTAATTTAAAACTGGATTGAACCTTTTTATCTTGTTTGTTTCCCTTGACAATACCTTTTTTAGCTATGTTGTTCTAATTTTCTCCCGGTTATTGTTATTGTGCTATTTTATATTCTTCATTTGCTTAGGAAACCAAGACGTTATTGTTCGCCAGATACTCTCTGGGCACAATATAGGTTCCATGTTTACTTGATTTTGTTTTGGTTGACTGGGGCAGGGGAAAAGTTATACATATGTAGTCTTGATTTATGACATGTCATCATGTTAAGAACTATGTCCTTAGCTTCCATTCTTACTTGGCATCCTTGCTATTTCTACTTCAATCTGATGCATATTCTGAGAAAATAAATTTTCCCGCACCTCCTCTACCAAGCAGAGGACTCTTTTTCTCAAGCATTGAGTAGGTCGACAATAATCATGTCAATGATATTGGATCATTTCTTTCCCCTAGGGGATTCACACTGCTTTTTATCAAGTAAAGACACCAGAGTAGCAAGGCCAAAGTTTTGCTGTGCTGTTACCAATCCTTTTCATGTGTGCTTTTCTGATGAGGCCATGATAATTGGGTTCCATTAAAGCATAGGGGGCATTGATTCTTTCTAATCTGTTTTTTTATGCATGCATAACTTCCCTGCCCCTTATTATCAATTTAAATTGATTGTTTATATTAAAGGTACTTCTTTGTTAGGACAGGGTACAAGTCTCTTTGATGTTTTCTTGAAGTAATCTTGTTATCCTACTGCAAATATTTTCCTACTCTCGTCAAGATTTTCTTTTGCATAATATTTAGTGCATCTAATAATGGAAATATAGCATTTCCAATGCAATGGGGAGCTGCAAGAGTGATTGAAGTATGAAGGTGAAACTCTGATAAGGAATACCCTTTTATGCATGTATCAGACTACCTCTATCTCAGATTACCAGTGTCACAATTGGAATCAGGAAAGGAAACTGTGGCACTTCTGACTTGATTGTTGATGACGACAATGCATTCTATCCTCCAATGCAAATATCTTGCATGAAATAAATTACACTTAGAATTGGTTTGCCAAATATTATCCTGCAGTTTGGCCAATTGGGGATTTTATACACTCTCCAAAATTGGGTGCCTGTGTGGCTGTGCCATACCCATGATTAAATGGAATTTGACTTTCAGCTACCTCAAATGCTTTTAAATTCAATAGAGCGCATCATGTGCATCTTCGTATTTACAAAATGAAACATGATGACCTTGAGTTGGCATGGACATTCTGGTCTTTCTCAATGTGTATTGTGGCCTCCATTGTGGTAGTGTCCTTATCAATGTCTTCATGTTGTACAGAAAAATATAATTTCAGAAGTAACTCTCTCTTTCTGGACCTTTCTACTAAAATTACCCTCCTTAGAGAAAGGATAAAGTTCTCAAAAGGATACTATGGTATGATGAGAGAAGTGAAAACTTATGCTCTGAAATCTTTAGTATTATTCTATGTGCATGAAAGGAAAGGGGAATTGAGACGTGCATTTTTAGGGAGGATAGAATATATTATTGGAATCTTGTGTATGCTGAAGCATTTCATTCTATTCTGTAATTAGCATTATACTAGGTCTGACTTGGTTCCGTCTTCGCTCTGCATTGAGTGTAACGCTTGGCTTTGGTTGGTGCCTTTGGACCGGGAAAACCACATGCTAAGCATCTTTCTTGTTGCTAATTGATTGGTGACTAGAATTTTCATTTGTTAGAAATCATTGGATTATAAGCATGCTTAAAGATTAAGTTCATGGTGATTATGATTATAAGCCTTTTCTTTTTGCTCTAGAGAAATTGAATATCCCTTTTAAATCAAATGTTAACGTTTTCATTTTCCTAGTATGATATGGTTTTGATTGACATTTCCAGTATGGGATTTAATTTCTTTGTTCAGAGTCATCTTCTTTCTTTCTTTGGCATTAACTTATCCCTACTTTGTTAAGTAAGAAATACATATATTAAACATTGTTCTTAATTCTATTCCTAACAATTGATCTATAAATTCAACTTGTCTTAGATAAAAAAATTGCACCCAAGGCAGCAAATGACATCAAACTGATAAATGCTGGGAAAATCTTGGAAAACAACAAGACTGTTGGCCAGTGTAGGGTTCCTTTTGGGAACCTCCCGAAAGAGATCATCACCATGCATGTTGTAGTGCAGCCATCTTTAGCAAAAGCAAAAGCAGGTAGTTTTATGCTCAAGTATTTAACACATGAATACATGGTGCCTTCTCGCATGGTAACATCATGTTTGGAATTGGTATTCTTTATGTGCTTCATCTTGTTCTCTTTGAAGAGACGTATTATGTCTTCCAAGGAATAATACCTTTGAGAACATCTTTTGTGTCAGTATCGAGATAATCTGGTCATGAAAACATGTAATCAAATCTGAATTTTCATTCAGATGAACACTCCAATCTGTAATAAGATACAGCCTTAATTTGAGGTTTTTTTCCCTCTCTTCCAATGTGCTTGCTATAAGTTATTTTTATTTTTTTTGAACAGAGAAAAAGGTGGACGAGGCCCCAAGAAAAAATTTCTGTTCATGTTCTATACTATAAAGATAGAGTTGGGCTCCTCTAAGGTGTAAGCTTGCTTTGAAGTTCCTAGGATCTCATGGCGATGGAAATCATTTACTTGGAAGAGAGTAATTTGTGAAATGATGCCGTCCCGCATCTCACTCTACATGTTTGTTTGAGGGCATCCCTATGTAACAGTGTGCTGGTGATGTATTAACACTTTATAAAAGAGTGTTTTTTGTATTATTATAGAGGCAGCCTCCTCACTCTCATTTAGTATTTATTTTATACAAAGTTTTACGGGTTTGATCCTGTCTGAAATTTTATGATTAAGTAGAATGTGTTAAACTTGCCACTGTTTAAATGCCGAGGTGCTGTTGTTTGTGAGATCATTCAGTTTTGCACATGCAGTGTGTCAACACATGTTGAGGAATCGGGTTAAGCTGACCGGGCAGTATCAGGTATGCCCATGGCGCATCCGATTTCCCAAGTCCTGTCTAAATTCACTTCCAGTTCATTTGCCGAAAGATAGGCATGCTTTACCTTTTCTTTTTTTTGTTGATTTTCCTCGAGTTTTTGAATATCATATATGCAGTGAAAACTATAAAACAAAATTATTTAGAAGTTTCTAGGATCTTGTTAGATAGATTAAGAGTTGTTTATAGATTTATTATCTGAAGATTTGATCTTCTTTAGCTTTGAATAATTCCTTAAAGGTTGGGTTGTCGCAAATCATAAGACGTCCAATTGTATGGTCTCTAATGATAATTTACATGAACTACTTGTGTGAAATCTCTTAAATTCTTATTTAGGAGACATGGATTACTATTCATAGTGTTTCTTCTAATTTCTTTAAGTTTAAGAATATAACATTAGGAAAACGATATCAATCTCACTAACCTTTTGTAAACACAAGGTTTATCTATATTTTTTATGAAATCAAATATGTTGATTATGCTGTTAAAATTGGATATTCCTACTCCTTAAAGCTTGCATAGTATATTTGTACAGTACCTTTCATGTTAGTCTTTATCTTAAAAATTCATTTAGATTCATTGAGTTTTATCCATTCAAATGAATCAACCAAGTTCCAAACTTGATTAGTACATGAATTCCATTGCTTCAAGTCATTTCTTGGAATAAATATCATATATTACTTCCAAGTTATTGGTAAGCTCATCAATTATGAGCAACATGTCATTCATAATTTCCATGAGAGGTCATTATATCATTGATGCATAACGTCCTACCAAATTTATAAAGATTTTGTGTTTCTTAAGGTTCAAGCTAAACATTCAATGTTTAAGCCTTGAGAATATGTTTCATCTAGATGTAGTGTTCTAAGAGGCATAGAGAATCTTATTTTTTTTTAGATAATCCTTGAAATATTTAGTCAAATATTAACCACCTCGATTCAATCAAAGTTTCTTAATACTTATTTCAATTTTATTAATGTTTATATTGACCTTGGGCATTTTAAATTCAGGTATATACAAATCATTCGTATAATTACTAGATCCATGAAAACATTATTAATATAAAGAACAACATTTGTCTTCAATAGTAAATTTAAATTCATTTAATACTAAATAAAATGGAAATGATGTCTTAACATAGTAGAACAAAATAACAATTATAAAGTTCTAGTATCAACCTATTGGGCAAGACAAAATAATTAGTTCCTACAGTTAACGCTATTAGCCGAAGCTAGCCATTTATTCATCCTGGTCATTCACTTAGGGTGCCCTTAGCTGAAGATAATCATTTGTTCATCCCGGTCATCCGCTTGGGCCATTAGCCGAAGTTAATCATTTGTTCATTCCGCTAATCATTTATTCATCTCGACCACCCACTTCGGATGCCATTAGCCGAAGCTAACCAATAATTTATCCCGGTCATCCATTCGGATGCCATTAGCCGAAGCTAATCAATCATTTTTTCCGTTCATCCAATCGGATGCGATTAGCCGAAGCTAATCAATGATTTCTCCCGATCATCCATTCAGATGCCATTAGCCAAAGCTAATCATCAACCAATCAAACGTTCCAGAGGCGGTTATGAATCAGTACATTTGCATCCATAAATCACATTCATCACCATACTTATTTCAAGAGTTCATATGTTCACATTCAAGCGTTCCACATTTTACACCATCATACAATGAAATTGTTATAAGCATTTAAGTCATTTATGCCCGGGGGACTATTGTAGAAAATCGACAGCGAAACTGATTCATTGCTGGCCACACAATTTGATAGCGAAAACTGGTTCGCTGCAGGCACCTCAATCTCGGCAACAAATGCTACTTCGCTGCATCCGACACGCTTTCGGCAGCGAATGCTACTTCGCTGCAGCCGCCACGCTTTCGGCAGCAAATGCTAAATGCGCTGCAGGCAACTCAATTTCAGCAGCGAATCACACTTCCACTATAGACAACACAACTTCAGCAGCGAACCTGATTCACTGCGAACAACACAATTCAGCATCGAAAACCTGTTTTGCCGCAGATAACACAATGCGGCAGCGAACACCTGATTCACCGTGGACAACTGAATCCGGTAGCGAAACCTGTTTTGTTGCGGACAACACAATTCGGCAGCGAACACCTAATTCGCTGCGGACAACAGAATTCGACAGCGAAACCTGTTTTGCTGCGGACAGCACAATTTGACAGCGAACACCTGATTCGCTGCGGACCACACAAATTCGGCAGCGAACACCTGATTCGCTGCGGAAAACACAATTCAGCAGTGAAACCTGTTTTGCTGCGGACAACACAATTCGGCAACGAACACCTGATTCGTTGCGGACCACACAAATACGACAGCGAACACCTGAATCGCTACGGATAACAAAATTCGGCAGCGAAAACTTGATTCTCTGCAGAAAACACAATTTAGCAGCAAACACCTGATTCGTTGCGGATAACATAATTCGACAGTGAAACCTGTTTCGCTGCGGACAACACAATTCGGCAGTGAAAACTTGTTTCGCTACGGACCACACAAATTTGGCAGCGAACACCTGATTCGCTGCAGACAATAGAATTCGACAGTGAAACCTGTTTTGTTGCAGACAATAGAATTCGGCAGTGAAAACCTGATTCGCTGCAGAAAACACAATTTGGCAACGAACACCTGATTCGCTGCTGACCACATAAATTCGGCAGCGCAAACCTAATTCGTTGCAGACAATATCATTCGACAGCGAAAACTTGTTTCGTCGCGGACAACAAAATTCTGCAGCGAAAACCTGATTCGCTGCGGACAACACAATTCAGCAGCGAACACTTGATT
>Ga0307510_10007885_pt1 | contig 12686 bp, 10 predicted proteins | sample 12_EM_MG_FD_207224 | JGI IMG/M metagenome (GOLD analysis project Ga0307510, IMG submission 207224) | Populus trichocarpa ectomycorrhiza microbial communities from riparian zone in the Pacific Northwest, United States - 12_EM | ecosystem: Host-associated > Plants > Roots > Unclassified | place... | reverse complement strand
AATCTCCTGTAAATTCACCCCTTCTGCAGTGCCTCGCACAAACAACACCAACGGGGGAACGGGGGGTTGATATCTGATGCGGCACCCGGGCTGGGTTGGGGTTGAAGTTGGGGTTGGGGTTGGGGGTGGGAGGGATGGAAGAGGTATGATACTGGTACGGGTACGGATTCTTAGATGAAAGAACACGGATTAGGTCCAGTAAAGCAAACCTACCGATAGCGGAAGCACTGCGCAAGTGGCACACGAGCTCCAGGGCCGAGAAGGCGGCAGAGCAGAAGTAATAATAATAAATGAGTGAGGCAGCAAGACGACAGTGGTCCGGCAAGCACGCCCAGTCCTCCGCGAAAGAAAGGAAGGATCCGGTACTGCAGCGCCGACGGCAGCAAAGACCAACAGAGGAAGGAAACGTAGAACCACAATCCCAAGGGCGGGGAAAGAAGGGGGGTGAAAGTTGGTGAAGAGAAGAGAGGCCTAGGGGCTGATCGGGCTGAGAAACAACAACAACTGTAAAAGTAATCTTTTGGTCCTAACTCGATGTCTCCGTTTTATGCTGGCATACTAACGGGGCTCTACGTCGATGAATGTTAGGGAGGGGCTTATTGATCTCCAGGCGCACAAGAGTATGGTTCTTTGAAAGTGCTGTAGATAGCTGTGGCGGTGTTGAGGGTTATTGAAATGGTGAGATACGGTAGCTTGTCAAACTCCTTTCTTCAGCCCAGCGAACGAATGAAAAAAAAAAGGAAGGAAAAGAAAAACAAGCTCTCCTCGTAACCAACCCCACAGCTAACTGCGGTAGTATTGGTACCGGTGGGTGCCGAGCACTACCGGCATCATAACCCAAAGCTACAGCTCTAATCCATAGGAACACAAACCACAATTACATATTTATAAGGCCTTACAAGAAACATTGGATAAAATTAGAAAACCCGAATGCCAAAATAGGAGTTCTAGTCTGGCTCCTAGCGGATTGATCAAGTGCGACTGCATTTCTACCATATGATGGCATTGCCTGTCATTGAGCATGCAATAGTAAGCTCAGAAATGGCTTTGGGTGGGTTAGGGTCAGGAGAGCATGGGCACATCATTGGAGGCACAAATATCCAGAGAGGCTTCTATCTATCGCAGAAACATGCATAGAACAGGTTTTTACACTTTCCTTTTTTTTCCACCTGTCTCTTGTTCCTTCCTTATCCCACCACCTGTGGTAGGATGGAAGAATATGCCAGTCGACCAGTGAACATCATACCGGTATCTGATCCACTTAAAATATGTGCGTCACGAAAGCTCGAGGGAGGGGATGGCCCTGTAGAAGCTCCTATTCTCGGGGTTGCAGCTGCCAGAAACGGCCCGCACCAAAGACTGCATGTCTCGTTCTGTGCTTTCATTAACCCTTGTTGCTTATTTTTCCGAGCCTGTCAACAACAACCACAGCAAACTGAAAAACCCTTTCCCAACCCCAACTCGTGCCAACCCTTTTGTCCTGATAAAGAGATCTGCCGGCACTTGTATTGGGTTATGCTTAAAACACCGGTGCCCCCGATAATCTGTTATACATACCAGTCCTAGAGCCTCACTTTATTTATAAAAATAAAATGATGCGACCAGAAAATAATAATCATAATACAGCATATGATAAGCATTCTATGGCACAGCCTCGCATCTTAAACCCTTGGTGGAAACGATGTCCTGCAATGTATGATAGAGCTAGAAGTTTCAGCCTTGTCCACATAGGGTACTACGATGGCTCGCCAGGGCACGCGGCCAACACGCGAACCAAAAGTTTAAACATGCAGCTCGGGACTGACGTTGTTGCTGTTGCTGTTGCTGTTGCTGTTGCTGTTGTTGTTCGGAGCCTCAATAACACCACCACAAACCTAAACGGCTGGATGATAGAAAGCAGTATCCTGCACCATACTTTTGCACTAGTATGGTAGGGACCGAAACACTCTCTAGGACATTTCTCCAACCTCACCTGATTTCTTGCCAAGAGTCCTCTGTTTAAATAGTAATAGATACTACCGGTATATCATCAACAAAACACGCACATACCGGTACTCCAACCCGCCCATTAGTACAGATTCCTTCGAGAGATACCATGCTCCGATCCAGTCCCTGGCGCGTTCTACAGACCCGCCTTTCTCTGGCCACGGATTCAGGAGAAGCCTCGTTACGAGTACCGTATAGCCCCGTCGCAATTATAACATTCGGTTATCCGACTTGGATGCCGTAGATCCCGTGACGGCCAGACGAGGCAGCGGGAGTAAGTTTCTGTGAAACACCTGGGCCGGGAATGACCGGGTGCAAAGTGCCGAGTCTAAATTACTGTTGGATGTGGGGTAGTTACCATACAAGTATGGTACCGGTAGTGGGGGTTTCAAGTTGTCTGACAGCTCGACATTTCGTGTTTGATACGCCCTTCTCTGAGATACCGGTATACGAGACCTCAGCCGGAAAGCTGGGTATTGGGTACTGTAGTTGAGTGACGTGAATTAAATTTAGTAGCTACTAAGCCCGCCAGAGGCTCCTGTACTTCTAAAGCATATAAGTTACAAGGCTGACCATTTTTAAAAAGAAAGAAAGGAAGAAAGAAATAGCCGAGTTAAACATCATGAGCAAGGCTTTCTGCGCTGTCTACTCATGCGGCCCATATCCCAAATTGATATTTGGCGTGACTTTTAAACTAAAACGACCTCGTGCGTATATTGACGTCTTCTGATTTCGTCCTGTGATCGCCTTGCTTCGGTGAATGCCGGTACGGTTGCCGGTGTAAGCTATGTGGGGAAAGGGTCAATGACCCCTTTATGCTAGATCCCCTTTGGACACGATATGCTCCGCAAGGCTGAAGCTCGTGGGGCTGGAGTGCAAATTTCTCAAGTGGGCGATGGAAAGTGATACCCCGTGGCTGCTGAGCTGCCGGTATCACCATACAAGCGATCACTACCGTAGGACTGGGATTTGGAACACTAGTAACGATAGGCGCGGCTTCTAACAACGACCTCTGGGAATTGACTAGAGCAGATTTTTCCGTCGCATTGGAACGCATGTTATTCGAGTACGGATTCAGGTAAGGGGGGCTGTGAAACATTCGAAGGCTTGGGGTAAACCCATCTGCTTCCACGGTACCGGGAGGTCAAGCTCATATCATATGCGCCTGAGCGTGGCGGGTCCGGATACATCAGCCTGTGTTGCAGGGCTTAGTTTTCGCTTCCTGTCGAAAGCTCGCCTTCGGTGACAGGTGGTAGGCCACCAATGCAGTTAACACAGTCTCGAGGAAGAAACGTATTTCACTGTCTTACTATGGATGGAATTTTGTACTAGACATTGTTTTATTACTTAGCAGTATAGCACCTACCGGTAGGAGGATGTGGGGAAAAAAACCTCACAGGCGAGGTGGTTTTTGCTTCTTATCCTTGTTAGTGGACCGGCAGGACATTGGAAGTTTCATGGCTCCCCTGTCAGGGCTAGCGATAGAGGTTAGATAAGCAACTTTTTTTTGTCGGGAACCAAAAATTTGCAGATGGGTGGACCTTAGACTAGAACAAGTATTAGCTATGAATACGAGTGTCATACCAACACCGATAATTATTGGAGTAACATAGCAAGGGGACAAGGAACAGGAGGGAGTGCAGCAAACAGCCTTGCCAAGTTTGATGTTTGTAGCTGGATTTTTGGTGTACCATTACTGTAACTTGGCCGTCCCCCTCTGTTTGTTGATCCACCGCCGGTGTATTACAAACAGAGAGTCGACCTCTGCTTAGTCATCTACCTGTATGTCTCGGAAACCGGCAAAGACGTCACGCAAACTCCAACGTCCTGATGGGGCTGGCGTAATGATGTTTGCGATGATATCCGCGCAGTAGCAATGCATACCGTGGATGCCTGCGGTTCTGAAAAATATTGCGCGCCCTCAGTCTGTGGGGACTATAAAGGGATGGGGGTTCTTCTCAAAACAAGGGGCGGAATGGGCAAGATATAAGCGGGTTTTTATTTATCTCATTAGAATTCATTATACCCTTCTTTAATATGATATCATGCTTCGTTAGGATCGAGACTTCCAATACTCTGCCTCTCAGGCGCTACTTCAAACCAACTTCTTCTAACGAACCAAAAGCCGTCCCACAAAAAGAATACCTGCGACTCCTTCCGAGACACTGAGGGGGAGGGGCACTGGTCCAGGAGATACGGTAGGGGAGAAGTGATGGAGTCCCTTGTGGCTAAATAATTGGAGGGTAACTCAAGATGTGCCAAATGTATGGTATGGCTGACGATAACAAATCGGAAAAGGTGACAAGGGATTCTAGATTCTAGACAGAGGGTTTGGTGGCTCGAGCAAAGCAAATATGTAGTCCTCTGTTTTCCAATTTTCCTCGGCAGGCTGGACTGGGGCGTTAGGGGGGGAAGCAAAGACAATGCAACCACCGTACTCACACATACTGTCCCTGAATAATTTTAGTTCCCCACACCCTTCACCTTTCGATTCGGTGCCCAGCGATCGACAATGCCACGAACTACCCACCATGAGTGGGTATCTCCGAGGATCCACGGGGGTATGATGATGAAGCCCGAGGAGTAGTCGTTTCGAACACGATGGGCGACGGTGACGCGGACTGGAAGAAGGGGAAGGGGAAGAAGAGGAGGAAGCGAAGGCCGAAATTGAATACGTCCCATTCCAACATGAGCATTTCACAAACTGAAGAAAGACTAGACTTCCGAAGTCGATTGCTCAAAGGGATACCGGTTGATGGAATACTCGGGGGGCAAAAATGACAGCCCAGATGTCATGACGGACACTAGGAAATAGTGTTTGATTCGTTGGAGTCGGATGCCCTTCCATAGGATCCTTCAGCTAAAGGAAAAATCGACTATATAATAGCACCCCTATCCTCTAATATGTGCGGCCATTTGTCCAATACTCGGCGATTTTACGTGCAAGACCAGATGCCTTACTGGGATGTTACTAAGTGGGAAGGAGGTTGTTTCCACAGGCGCTGAGGCAGGAAGCAAGGAGAGATTTGCTGATTTGATCCGATCTCTGTGAAGCATGAATGGTTCATCTTAGTAGAGGCGAAGAAACATCCCTTAAGACAGGCGATGAAGCAACCTACTGGCAATGATGGGTGTTTGGCTTCGTTACTGGGCAGAAGCAATGGCAAATACTCGAATACAAAGCACATATTTTCCGAAGGCAATCGTCATGATTGTGGTGTTAGGAAGAAGTGGCTGAAGGAGAATTATATGTTGGTGCACTGCATCGAGTTGCATTGAAAAATTGAAGTGTTGAGGAGAAATGATTTTGGGTGGGTGCAAGCCAATGGCGGAACCACGCAGACATCCTTTGAGAAGCATCAATCACTATCAGATTTTGCTTAAGCTCGCACAGTATGATAGGAGCTGAACTGAAAAAAACCCCTCTCGGAAATGCCCTAAATAAAGCAATTAAGTTACCCACAGATAACCAATTTCCCCACTCCCAATCCTCTCCAAGCAACTCGTCGAAGGGAATAAGCTTGAGAAGACGTTTCTGGTGTAGCGGATGCTGGAGAGCAGGAGACTATCGACTTATACACCCGCCATTGGAACCCCTTGACTTCCAATTGATACCCCCGAGGCCCTCTATAGATCGCCCGGCCGACAACTCGTGTCCTTCTGAACCGTTAATGCTGTAACCAGAGCCCCACCAAATACGGCCTTTATCAAGCCAGTAGAACAGTATGCTCGTCTATCATATAGCAATCTTTACAAATTAAACCAGCTTCGCGGGAATTACAAAGCCTACAGCCTACGCTGACATTGCCCAAATTCGTTCATCTTCAGCGGGCTTTGCGGGGGCTGTTCACTACCGGTAGCTCAATAGCTTACCATGGAAAGATATTTCATATATACTTTGTGCCAGCGATTGTAAACAAAAAAAGATTCCACAACTTTTGCGGGACCCCGCAGGAATTACGACTTGGTGAGAAGACATCTTATGTACTGTACGAGTACAGTCGCACCTGGCTATAATGAACGCCAAAAATCACGACCCCAGGGTCTTGTTCACTCATTTTTAGGCGTTCACTCTAGCAAACTCTCCCCTGCAGTAAATTCACTAGCGTGGCTGCGGGGCACTGTTCCTTGCTGGTGGCCCTGGAGCAAAGTATTTGAGTATCACTCGTTGTGTGATTAATTAAGAAGCAATAGCCAAAGGTAAAAGTTGTTGGAAATGATCCACGGTCGGCTGAGTTCTTTACGTGGTAGAGACGATAAAGTGTTTGCAGACCGCTTGATGGGTAGAGATACTGTGGACAGAGCTTCACTGAGAGTGAAGGCAAGAGTGAGATTCAAAGGGAAAATGAGAGTTGTGTTAAGAGCAGTTCGTTGGTTTTGTTTACTGTGTGGAACTTGTTGAGTTAAGAGAGAGAGAAGAAACGAGAACAGAGTGTAAGGAAGACAAGTGAGCGCATAGCCGGTTGCAACCAAGCTAGAAGTATGACTAAGCTTCGGTGAACAACCCAAGATATCCAACAAAAGTGGAAGAAAATCGAAGGCGCTAAACTCGAAAGAGGGGAGGGGGTTGGAATACCCTTGGGGCGATCTGTCATCCGCGCTAATCTCTGGACCTAGGCGCCTATCAGGACTGATAGGCGATCGAATTCGGCCTAGGCTATCTTTCGGGGTGGCCTACTAGCGGCCTGGCCCGTTGGGTACACTGTACCTCCCCACCTCTCAGCACTGGCTTCAAGATCCTGATACCCCTATCGAACCAAGATTCATGCAAATCGGTGCGTTCTCCCTAGGCAATAGGAACGGCTTGGCCTAGGCTGGCTCCTGGAGGAATTGTGAGTATACATTAATGAATCATGCCTTTTTTTCTCCAATTGTGGAATACTGTCGCGGCTGACGGAAGCGGATAGTTGAAGGGTTGACGGAAGGGTTTATGGTCATGTCTTTCCTTTATTATTCTTACAGAGGTACGCAGCCGAACGGGGTCATACATGGAGAGAAATCGACTGGTGCGAGAAGCGATGGAATGATTGAGTCGACTCCACTATTCTTATATTATATACTTATGTTTTGGTTAGTCAGTCAGTTTGAAGATGAGCGAATCGAGTTTCCGAATTTACCTAAGTTACCCCATAGTTTAGCCCTAGTCTAGTTCGAGCGTTCGGCAGTTGCACCACATATGATATGATATTAGTTATCCCTAAGCAAATACTAGTAACATGGAAAGGTTTTGCTCCCAGATTTCGGAACCGCAGCTGTTAAAAAGGTCTAGAGGGTACAAACATGTTAGCGAGCCCACTCAGAAAGCGACCTAAACAAACTTTGTCGTGGAAATTGTTTAAATTCCCCTGGCATGGATGGACCGAACACCAGGGGCTCCTTGGCAAAGGACTTTCAGCTCCCGTGACCCCCGCAGTGTTCGGTCGATTCATGCCAGGGACTTGTGCGATACCAGTACTGTATCATACTAAGCCATCGCCGCCCTTTACCAAACCCTACTCCAATAGAATCATGAGGATCAACCCGCATAAGGTTAGCTAGAGTATCATACCACTCAGATGCGGCTCCTCACCAATATTCTCGCCTAGAGTTCTCACCCAAGCCCTAACCCTTCTTTTCTTCACCATGCCCACCCCGTCCTGTTAGCCAACACCCCATCTGATATCATACAACGACTTGATCCTTCTGTTAATTACTACTAAACAGCTCCTCCCATCATGTACCGTCCTTCACAGCTAAGTTCCAAAGTAAGAGTGAGGGTTCCTTCAAGATAGAGTGAGCTGACACCGTCTGGTATAGGGATTGGCAGGCCTTCGCGCTCCCAGGAAATTGAAGGGCAATGGGCGGACAAGTGCTCTAAGAGACAAAGCCGGAGGCTCGGGGGAAGTTAAAAAACGAATCGCTATTGTGCCAACTTGGGGGCTAGAATTGATCGTATTTGTTCTGTGAGTACTGTATGGGAACTCAAGACGACCTGGCTTCGATCAGATTATTACCTACCTATGCAGTCGTGACGTCTCCCAACCAAGACCTGAATGCAGAATGAGCTGTATTCTGGGGCTTCTTATCATGTACATGGGGGATATTAAAAATCAGAAACTACCGGCACTGAATCAGGTGCAAAGAGATCTAGCTATCGCATTGTCTGGAAAGAGAGCATTTCTTATGGGACATCTTAAAACTGTACTTGTTGCACCATGTGATGAGCAAAGCACCATTCCTCTCTTGGTTACCCCAGGACTAGATTTCTGATTCCTGAGAAGGAAACATCATTCCTTCGGTCGGCTCATCATAGCTTTATGTTTGCTTTTTCGTCATACTGGTTTATCAAGAGTTAATCCTTGTTGCTACTTTTCATGTTTTCGCGTGTTTTTGTTGCTAAGTTATCAGAGCAGAACCATACTTGTAATCTGGCAAAAGTCGGATTGGAGCTAAAGCGGAACTAAGGCAACCGAACTAACAGGAGAGCTCGGAGAAGGCGAATTTGCCACAGTTTAAACATAGGCCGTGGCAGTTGGACAGGTTCAAGAAATCCCCACTAGCGCGCCTGCACTCATACGAAATTGAATTAATAGCGTCAGTCTGACTTTTGCTAGATTATACGGTACTCTACCTTCCTCCTGGGTTTCAGATTCACTGTAAGGGGCTAATTATAGCCAGATGCAACTGTACCTCAGTCTTATATGAAGGGCACACAGAACGTCTCGTTGGAGATCCCGGTAGTATCAAAACCTGACTCTCGGAGCCTCTTCCCTTTGCAGCCCCCAGAAACCCCCGCTTTGGACCACTCCGGATCATCTTCATCACCACCCTCTGACGAGTCCAGTCGAGTGACCGCGTCCGTGCTAATAGAAGAAAAAAGTGCGGGAAAGGCGCGCGCTACGGCAGACAAGGACTCTGGTGCAATTCTGAGAAGCCACTATCACGTGGGGTAAAAATAAATAATCTCCGCCCTGCGGCTTACAGTACGTCATAGTTCAATATTCCAGGGATCGAATATTAATATAAACGCGGCAGCACCTGGTTATTATGCTGTCCCAGAACTCCACGGTACGGTTCTTGTACCGGTACTCGAGTACCGATACTCGAGTACTTACGGTGCGTGTCGGTTGATAGGCCCGCGACAAAGAGTGCTCGCATGGCGCATGGGTTCCAAATACCAGGCAACCTCCCATCCCTCAGGGTGCATCGCCACCTAACAGCTCTGTCCCTTCGCGCTGACCCTTCCTACTCCAGCAACCTGGATACCATACCGCACTCCATCGGAAGCTCAAATACCGATAATAACCTGCATGGATAAATGAATAAGAGACAAACTCGGCACCCCTAGCACAACTCTAGGAGCAAAAGGATCTGTGCCGCAATCTACCCCCCTGGGTTTTTTTTCCCATTTTTTTCCCCATACCAGCACTGCGTCTGGATCTCGATGACATACGGTAGTACGAGTGGCCTGCTCTACAGGGTACTATTTTTTCCTGGCGAGGGGGAGCTTGTTTGGTGGATATTGGATTAATACATCGGGAGAAGGAGGGGAGAGAGAAAATAGATGTCAATATGGAGCTTTGGCTAAAGTTTAGCGATAAGTTAGATTGAGCGCGGTACTGTGCGGTAACCTGTGGTGGCCTTATGCGATGCAGGGCTGCAGTATCGGGGATACCGGTGCTCGAGTGCCGATGTCGGTGCCGTGTGCTCGGGTGGGGGCGAAGGGATCGAAAAAAGAAAAGAAAAGGATCAGCATGATCCTACTGTATGGCGCAGTCAACAAATGGAAAGTGATACCTTGGGTTTTGGGTTCTGGCAGACTTGGACGGGTCGGGGTGGATACCAAACATATTTTCCCACTACTCGAGTAATTGATTAAAAGTTGGCCTCACTGTACAAATTGACTCCGTACAGATTCTCAAACTTCCAGATGCCTTTCGAAATCTCTAAGGCTCTGACTTTGGTCGAGGGCAAACGACAATAGAACTGTTCTGGGTTTCTACTTTCTACTCCCCGTCTTTCTTGACCAACCTAGTCCCCACCGGGCCACCACAAGTTTTCTGGTCTTTCATTCCTACTCGGGTAGTGTATGATACCGGTATGGGTATACCGACAGTGGGCAGGCGGCAGAGAAGCGGGGGCATCTGGAAGCCTAGAGCAATGTAGGGAGAGGGGGAAGATACTGGTAGGCAGAGTGTGCGGTTTGAGTTGCATGTGGCGACTTTCTGTATCAGGAGATAATGCCCATGTAGAGGCATAGCATGGGGGATGCGATTCCGATTCCGCGTGGGCTAGTCTATCGTGCTACGGTGCCCGTGATTGAACGACGTTCGCGAATACGACCCTGTTGCCTGGCACTGGGATCTGGGCAAAAAGAAAGCTGAATTTTGGTGTCGGTATGCAAGAGCAGCCGTGTTCACAAACGTCCTGCGGTTGCGAGTAAAATTTTCCGGCTACCAGCCATGCAAGCCCCCTTCGTCTTTCAGCTTTAGCTGGAGTTGCTTATTGCGACTTTGAAAGCTCTTGACAATCTGAACGGAGTTGGAGAAAATATCCCTCCTGTCTTAGACATACAGTACTCGAGGACAAGCGGGCCATGTTTTAGCCAGATCTGGCGGAGATCAACAGAAAAAATACAGATGTCTTCTTGATAAGCCGTTAGTTTTTGGGGTCTAGAATCATCTTCCACACAGAGCTTTACCTAGATGAAGCCTTGCTCTTTGGTGGTGTTTTCCCTTTTGTTTGGTCAATAAACGACTAGGTTTATCTAAGACACGAGCGGTTTTTTTTCTTTTTTTCTTTCCAACTTCCTTCAGATTGTGGGGAACTTAGAGTTAGAATAAGAGTGTGGCGAATACCGTCACAAAAAAGCACTCGAAACTCTACTCTAGGTTCTCACTTAATCCTTTGTTTTTTTTGAAAAAAATAACCAACAAATTCTAGTAGGGGTTTGCCGGTATAACATCCTATCGTTGAGTTTTTTTTGGGGTGGCGGGGGAAGAGAGGAAGCTCCAACTCTTCCTCCCTTGCCTACCGTATCTCGCTAATTTTCTTGATCTCCTGACCTTGCTACACCCAATGGGATGGCGCCGATAAGTCGCATCTTGTCGTTGCTTGGTAGCGTCCCCACCCTTCCCCACGTCTCATCTCAAGAGCAATCGGGTGCATGCAATTGGATCTGTACTCGCTGTGGCGTTTATTGGAGACATTCCTGAAAAATGATGGGGAGCTGCTGGTCACATTTTTGCTAATACTGCGGGTCAGTCAATGGCGGGCAGGATGTGGAAATGCGGTGCAGATGTGGACTAATACCAGTGCGAGAATGGAGGGGAAGGATGGGCGGGGATGGCGGGGTGTTTATTCTTAATGTTCGGAGGCTCCATCGAATTGGAAGTGCAGATTCTGCGCGTACGGTCCGAGTACGGGTATATCGCCTGTATTATGATATGGCTTCAGCTCTGCAGCCTCGACTCTCGTAGCCGGAGGAACAAGTGGAAGTCAGGGTTGAAAGGGTTGACGTTGCGTTACGGTATTACCTAATTCATGAGCGGTGTGGTTACACACAGAGACAGGGGAATGCCATGCTTTGCTTGCAGGCGTTTCCCAGATTCTCGCTCAATCGGAAGCCGTGAAATGCGATGGGCTCCCTCCCTGTCCGGCAGCCATGGAGAAAGAGACAGCGCCGGATGTGGCCGACTAGGCGAGTTTAGCTAGGGATTGTCGAGTACCAAGGGAAAAAAAGAAAGGAAGGAAGTGGATGGTGATCGGGCTTAACGAACAAGAAGGTTCGGCGAATGCGGTAAGTGGGCCAGACCGGCACACTACGGCAGAATCTGGAGTAGAGTAGTTGAACCGTGCACTAGTGGGGTCGTCCAAAATTTCCTTCTCTGGAAAAGGGGGGAAAAGGCCAGCAAAGAGTGAGCTGTTTAGCCCTCTGAAAGAAATGGGAGGTGGAAGAAAATACCAGAAGAGGCAACTCTAACGACATACTTGTAGCACATACGAAATGAATTCCCCGAGACATTTGGTACTTGCTCGTTGGACTCTTCTGTTCATCGAACTCTTTCACCGCCAACTGTACGCACTACCGTTACTCGAGTATACAAGTAATATGGTAGGAAAACCTTAGGAATTGAACTAAGTCGAAATAGAAGCTGCTCAAGTATGGGTTTTACTCGAGTATGGTAACTTGGCACGATGCTGTCCATCCTGGCCAATCGTGCCGCCCGCAATACTGGTAGAGGGGCGAGTGGGGGGGTACAGAATTTTTCTTATGCTACCATACTAGTTCCAGGTAGGAATCACGCGAAAACAGGGATTAAAGAAGTATATGGTAAAAAATCTGTGCCTCTCTGGAGGCCCAATATAAAATATGCCTCCCCTGTCTTTAGGCACTTCCTACTTGGGATAAGTACTTTCCTTGATGGGACTGCTGGTATGCTTGAAGTTCCAAGCGATCACCATCTTTTGATGCTTGGCTTGATGAATTGTTGCCTCTCGTCCACGTTTTTGTGTTTCACAGAATCCTTTTTTCTACTCTCATCACCCCCTCCTTTTCCACTTTTTCGATTAAAATGGTTGCACCAGCAGCAGCAGGAGGCACCCGCCTAGGGGTCTCCCGGGACCTAACAATTGGACCCCTCTTGCTCGCTAGCTGGGGAGCTAGGTTACTTGAGTACAATCCTGATTAAGAAAAGAAACGATTCCGACACATATCACCT